>Ga0209427_10000841_pt1 | contig 33954 bp, 30 predicted proteins | sample DeeMarSWOR136_30_FD_187465 | JGI IMG/M metagenome (GOLD analysis project Ga0209427, IMG submission 187465) | Marine sediment microbial communities from White Oak River estuary, North Carolina - WOR-1-36_30 (SPAdes) (version 2) | ecosystem: Environmental > Aquatic > Marine > Intertidal zone >...
CACCTGACCTTCCAAGCCCATGGCCACAGTGGACCAGAGCTCGTCGGTATCCTGGTCATGAAGAAAGAGGCTACAGCGATCTGCTTCTATGATCTCAGCGGCCTTCTCGGCAATCTTCAGGAGCATCCCATCGATCTCAAGATCGAGGCCAATGATCCGGCCGAGTTCCACCAGGGATTTCAGCCTGCGTTTACTATCGCGCAGGGACTGGTCCCGGGCCCTGTCCTCGGCCCTGCGGAGGTATTTCCTGCGGTCGTGAGGAAAACGGTTGGGATCAGGGCTCTTTCTAACCATGGCCTTCCCGCCTGAAACAGGTCGCGCGCATGGAAATGGTTAAACGTGAAACGGTATCTCATTTCAGCTCGGGAATACGAAATCCTGCTTAACACGGTTTTAGGAGGTTGTCAAGGAAAGTCGTGCCGGAGTTTCCTGAGTTTTCGGAAAACGGTCTTGTCCCTTCCCTTCAGTGGTTTCTAGTCGGTTGCCCGAATTCCCATTCGCTCAGAGGTCGTGTTTCCGGTTTTCCAGGGATTCCCAACTTTGAACTTTGACATTGACTCTCGTGTTCGTGATGATTACGACCGAAGATTGCGGACGGATGACCGCGGGTAAGACAAGAAAGACGGCCAACGGCAGAGCGCGTTAGAAGATCGTGTTCGTGCTCGTGATACGTGTTCGTGGAGGCTATTTCGCGCTCAGAGCTCCTTTTTCCATTTTTGACCAATGAAACCAATCAAACTAATACAACCAACCAACTCATTGTCATTTGTCATTTGAACTTTGAAATTTGCCTTCCGCCTCCACCCTCAAACCTCCGGCCTCCGACTCTCTTTCCCCTGTCCGACTGCAGCACTGAATACCGTTCACTCCAGGGAACCCGGGCAACAACCCGTTCTGAAATGGTAGCCGCGGTGGATATCCCACTTCCCCAGCACAATCTCGCCCAGGGACAGCTCTGTCCCGTCGAAACCAAGGAAACTCTAGGGCGAGGAACCTTGATTTCCCCTTTGGGGATTTGTTTTAATGGACTGACAGCTTTCCTTAAAGGAACGTTAGGAGGCATTATGGCTTCAGGCAAAAAACGCCGCATCACTGCGGAGGATTTATACCGATTTCAACTCATCGCCTCCCCTTCAATTTCACCGGACGGGAGGCACGTCGTTTTCTCCCTGGACTGGATGGATAGGAAGATTGAGAAGAAATACGCAAACCTGTGGATTGTGCCCACCCATAAGGGACCTCCCCGACAATTCACCCATGGCAATCAAAGGGATAGCCAGCCCACATGGTCTCCCGATGGCAATGAAATCGCCTTCCTTTCCAATCGAGGTGATGAAAAACAGGCGCAGATCTATATCATTCCCTTTTACGGTGGGGAGGCGCGTCAGTTGACCAAGGTAAAGGGAACCATTGGCGACTTTGAGTGGTCTCCCAATGGAAAACAACTGGTCTTCACCCTTCGCAAAAAGGATAGGGAGGAAATCGAACGGGAAAAAGACGAGCAGAAGAAGAAATTGGGGGTAGTGTCACGGCATATCACCCGCGTCTTTTTCAAGGAGGATGAGGTAGGGTTTCTTCCAAAAGAACGCTGGCACATATGGAGGATTGACGCCAAGACTGGCCGCGCAACACAGCTCACCGAGGGCGAAGTCTACGATGAATATGGGCCCTGCTGGTCGCCGGACGGGAGGGAAATCGCCTTCTGTTCCAACTGTAGTAAGGACCCTGATCTCGATCCCGATGCCATTGATCTATTCGTAATGCGGGCAGGAGGTGGGGATCTCCGGAAAATTGAGACTCCAGCGGGTCCGAAGGCAACCCCTCGTTTTTCCCCGGATGGAAAAGTGCTGGCGTATTTCGGGCGAGAGGGAAAAGGCCAGTGGTGGAAGCAAACGTGCGTCTGGATTGTTCCGGCTGATGGGAGCGGGAGGGCGGAAAATCTGACGGAGCAGTTCGATTTTAACGTCTCCAGTTGGACCATCAACGACATGGGGGGGAGCCCTCCCATGATGCCGCCCACCTGGTCCAATGACGGCAAAACGATTTATTTCCAAGTGGCACACCACGGCAATACCGTCCTCAAATCGATTTCGTTCCAGGGCAATGAGGGAAGCCTTCAAACGGTTATCGGCGAAAAGGGGGTTGTCGGGTCGTTCAACTTCAGCAAGGATGGAGGTAAATTGGCTTATTTCCACGCGGATATGGGCGATCCGGGAGGGATTTGGATCCGGAACATGGCTACGGGGCAATCGCGAAAATTGACGCGGGTTAATGAAAATATCCTCTCGGCTTTGGATCTAGGAGAGGTGGAGGAAGCTTGGATTAAGGGCACATCGAAGGACGACATTCATGGGTGGATTCTCAAACCCCCTGGCTTTGATGACGGGAAGAAATACCCCTCCATCTTGGAAATTCACGGTGGCCCCCTGGTGCAGTATGGCAACTTCTTCATGCACGAGTTTTACTATCTGGCAGCCCACGGATACGTGGTCTATTTCTGCAACCCCCGCGGCAGTCAGGGATACGGAGAGCAACACGCCAAAGCCATCGCGAACAATTGGGGCACAAGGGATTACGATGATCTGATGGCCTGGGCCGATTTCATTGAGAATAAACCATACATCGACAAAGAGAGAATGGGTGTCACCGGCGGTAGTTATGGGGGTTACATGACCAATTGGATCATCGGGCATACGGATCGATTCAGGGCCGCGGTTACCCAGCGATGTGTCAGTAACCTGATTAGCATGTGGGGATCGAGCGACTTCAATTGGGTCTTTCAAGAGGTATTCGGAGATGAATCGCCATGGGAGAACGTCGAGAACTACTGGCGACAGTCCCCCCTGAAGTACATCGGCAATGCCAAAACGCCGACCCTTGTCATCCACAGTGAAGGGGATTTGCGTTGTGCAGTCGAGCAGGGAGAGCAGGTCTTTGTGGCTTTGAAGAAATTGGGGGTTGATACGGAGATGGTGCGGTTTCCAGATGAACCGCACGGCCTTTCACGCGCGGGACGCACAGACCGCCGCATTGAGAGGCTCAACCACATTCTGCGATGGTTTGACCGCTACTTAAAGGATAAAGCCGAATGAAGGGGATCATGGGGGCAGACAATCGGGGGTTTCTCCGGCTCCCGGACCGAAAGGTTAAGTGGATCTTATACTCATCCATTTCAACCGCAACAACTCCCCGCCTTCCCATCTCCACCGCAGCAGGAAGGGCCAGTAGTGGGTCCGCAGGTGACCTCTTTCTTGCCGGTTAGGGCAGCGCGAATCATGGCAGCCGCACACCCCACACCGCTGTCAACTGTAATCGCAGACGTCGGGCAGTTGCGCTGACAGGCCCCGCATTCCATGCATGCTTGGCTTTTCGCCAATTGGGCTGTCCGTTCTCCCGGTTCAAAGACCTCATGCGGGCAGACGATGGCACACATCCCGCAGTTATTACACAGCTCGGGGTCGTACTGAAGCGTATTGGAAGTATACGAATTGAGCATACTAGCTGCCTCCCATTCCCTGAATAAGTATAACCACAATTGCCAATACAATGCCAATCCCGAACGTCAACGCCATGACGGGAACATACGCGAACATCTCACGCCTCACCCCACTTTTGGACGTAAACGGCGTCGATCCGGTAAAGTTCAAGGCCAGGTAGGCCGTCACCGGGGGCATGGCCAAGAGAAAGATCAATGCCCACACGGCCCGTGACCACCATATCGCATCTGCACTGCCCAGAAGCATCCTCACGGCGAATGGAAACGCCACCAAACCACCCAGGATGAACCCCTTCACGCTAAAATCCGATGTAGGGAGCCAGGGAAGCAAGATGGGAAACAGGAGCACTCCCGCCAGGATAGCCGCCACCGCGGCCACGGAAGCAAGGAGGCCAGCGAAGAAAAACAGCACGACAGCCGCAATCGCCATGGGAAGCAGGACGTGAACCAGCTCAACTGGAATCAAAACGAGACGGTCGACTAAATTAAAACGCACTCGGCGCATCTCGGGTGTTGCTCGACGCGTCTTGAGGTATTCCGGCAGGTCCATCGCCCGAACAGGCCCGTACTCAACTATAAGCCCCGAACGCCTCTTTACCTCGTGGGCGGCAACTCCTGTCGCGCCCAGTTGGGGTAGAATCAGCATCCGGTGGCTGACGATATTATGGAGCCCCGTCAACTCGATCCGGTTTACCAACTCGTCAGTGCCAAAGGTCCCCTTACCGGCAGCGCACCAGACGTTTATCCCCTTGGTATCCAATACCAGGATATACCCGTCAATTCCCCTTAGTGCCGACCGCAGGGCGTCGAAGCTGAGCGTGTAATTAGCGGTAACAAAGATCGGCGAGTCCTTTGTCGGGTTACCCAGGGCGTACAGCCCCGGCTCAACCAGGTGCTGGTTGCGTTTGATTCCCCAGCGGGCCAGAAAGTGGTCCCAGCGGTTTGCCAACGTAATGGTACTTGAGGCCTTTCTCACGGAAAATCGTGCTCGGTGAACATCGGTATGGACCATCACCGGTCTCCTCAGTTTGGAATGGTAGGCTCCAGTCCTTTCTTTCGCAGCGGGGACACATACGCCCTATCCTCAGTCATGAACCACTGACGGGTCCGTTTGCATACCGCGACAAGCATGAGCATGGTGGGGACCTCAATCAATACCCCCACTACCGTGGCGAGGGCAGCACCTGACGCCAGGCCAAAGATCATCACGGACGTGGCGATGGCCACCTCGAAATGGTTGGAGGCCCCAATCATCGCGGAAGGGGCCGCGTCTTCGTAGCTCAACCGCAAGAGCTTTGCGAGACCGTAAGCCAACCAGAAAATGATATTGGTCTGGATGAAGAGCGGGATCGCAATCCACAGGATCGTGAGCGGATTCGAGAGAATAACGTCGCCCTTGAAGGAGAAGAGGAGAATCAGGGTAACGAGAAGCGCTCCTATGGTTACCGGCGTGAGAAGATGTAAGAATCGCTCCTTGAACCAGTGCTCCCCTTTTGCCCTGATGATCCATTTCCGGGAGAAGTAGCCCGCAACGAGGGGAAGCGCCACGTAGATGCCGATAGACAAAAGCAGGGCTTGCCAGGGAACCGGCAAGCGCCCGACGCCGAGAAGGAAACCGCCGAGAGGGCCGTACAGGAAGAGCATTGTCAACGAATTGATGGCAACCATGACGAGCGTATGACCATCATTCCCTTTCGCCAGGTACCCCCAGACCAGCACCATAGCCGTGCACGGAGCGATCCCGAGAAGGATACACCCCGCGAGGTAGCTGCGCCAGAGCGGTACTTCCAGAATCTTGATGCCATTGAGCAAGATGACCTTTCCATCGCCGTGCATGGCCCCGACGGGCAAATCAAGTCCGAATGGAACTTTCACGTGGTCCACGGCATGGGGGCCGATGAAACCGAGAAACAAGGCTCCGAGAAAGAAGACCGAGATGGCATACATGGTGAAAGGCTTGATCGCCCAGTTGACGAAGAGGGTAAGCCCAACGGGCTTGGCACTCTTCCCCGCCTTGACAACCTCGGCGAAATCTATCTTCACCATGATCGGGTACATCATGAAGAAGAGGCAGACGGCGATGGGAATCGAGACAACAGGGGCCTCGCCCACATACAGGGCCAGGCCATCCAGAAACCCCGCTACCCCGGGGGCCGCCCTTCCCAAAACGATACCAGCTATGATACACAACCCCACCCAAAGGCTCAGGTATTTCTCAAAAATACTCATCCCCCGTTCTTGGACCATTCCCACCTCCCGTTCATCGAGATTGTTCAGCCATCTCACACCGATCCCCTGGCGAGGCGCAGCTGCCGCGGAGCTTGAATTCCTCAAGCCTCGCTTCATCCCGTCTCAGGACCTCGTAATGGTCAAAACAATCCGCCAGGCACTTCAGCTGGCACGCATGTAGTGTGTTCCTGGGCTCGGTCAGCGAATAGTAAACCCAAACCGCCTCCCTCCGGTCGTCGACAAGGCCCGCATTTTTCAGGTAGGCCATATGGCGAGAGACATTGGACTGGGGAAGGCTCAGCACTTCCATGAGCTCGCAAATGCAGAGCTCCCCCTTCAGGAGGAGATGGAGAATCCTGAGGCGCGTCTCATCGGAAAAAGCCTTGAAGAACCGTGCTACTTCTCTCATGGCAACCTCCATGGAAGTCCTCCTATGATTCTTAACAGTATATCCGTATATGCACATATAATCATAAACTATTTTCAAAAAAAATCAACCCCTGTAACCACTCGCCCCGTGCTTACCAGTCGGATGTGATCTCCCTGGCAGCTAAAACGGGGTTACCCTTGACAAAATCGTAGATACTAATAGTATAGGTCGGAAGAGAAACCTCCCAGCCCCTAAGGGTTTGCGAGCATAATTCGAGTATGATGGCGGTGAGGGGCTTCATTAAAAATGCGGAACTCCATTTGTTCCAGTATGACCACAGGACACATTGTCATCCAGAATTCCTCTGAGTGTCATGTTGAGGAGCCTGAAAATGACCAAAGATGTGAAGAGATCCGAGGAAAAAGGCGGGAATGGGAATCCGAAAGTGTATGACGACCTGAGGGAAACTAACACCGGGGTGAACGTTAAACTGTTCTACAACCCGAAGGATGTTCCTCAGTTCGACTATGAGACATCCCTTGGCGACCCAGGCCGTTATCCTTACACCCGCGGGATCTACCCCACCATGTACCGGGGGAAGCTTTGGACGATGCGCCAATATGCGGGCTTTGCGACATCCGAGAATACCAACACCCGATTTAAGTTTCTCCTGGACCAGGGCCAAACAGGGCTGAGCCTCGCCCTTGACTTACCCACGCAACTGGGCCTCGATTCGGATGACCCGCTGGCCAAGGACGATGTCGGCAAGCTGGGGGTTGCCATCGACACCCTGAGGGATATGGAGGAGATGTTCGATGGGATTCCCCTGGACAAGATCAGCACCTCATTTACGATTAACGCAACGGCGAGCATAATTTTGGCCATGTACGTCGCAACCGCCGAAAAGCAGGGCATCGATCCGAGCAGGCTGCGGGGAACGATTCAGAACGATATTATCAAGGAGTATATAGCCCGGGGAACGTATATCTTCCCCCCGAAGCCTTCCATCCGGTTAATCGGGGACACCATCGAGTACTGCACTAAGCACATCCCCAGCTTTAATTCGGTGAGCGTCTCGGGAACCCATATCTGCGAATGTGGGGCCACCCCGGCTCAGGGCGTGGCCTATCCCTTCTTGACGGGGATTGCCTACCTCCAGGAGGTCCTCGAAAGGGGCTACGATATCGATGATATCGCACCGCTTCTCTCCTTTCACCTGATCGCCGGTGGTGTTCAGTTCAACTTCTTCCAGGAAATTGCCAAGCTGAGGGCTGCCCGGCGGTTGTGGGCAAAGATCTTGAAGGAGCGGTTTCACAGCGAGAGCGATAAAGCATTGCGCCTGAAGTTCTCCACCGGGGGGATGGGCGGAGGCATGGCGGAACAGCAGCCGCTGAACAACATTGCCCGGATCGCCTTCTACGCCTTGGCCGCAGCCCTTGCCGGATCCCAATCCATGAACCTCCCCTGCTTTGACGAGGCCTATGCCATCCCGACAGATGAGGCCATTCGGACCTCCTTGCGGATTCAACAGATTATCGCATACGAGATTGGGATACCCGATGTCGTTGATCCCCTTGCGGGCTCATACTATGTGGAGTCCCTTACCGATTTCTTTGAAAAGGAGATTGCAGCGGAGATGGAGCGAGTCGAATCGCTCGGCGGCATCCTCCGCTGTGTGGAAGACGGGACGATTCAAAAGCAGCTGTCGGATCAGGCCTACCAGGTCGAGAAGAAGTTCGAGTCCGGCGAGCTGATCAAGGTGGGGGTGAATCGGTTTCAGATTGACGAGGAAGAGCGCGAACTGGAGGTGTTTGAGGTGGACCCCGAAACGCGCACAAGACAGATCGGCCGGCTCAATCGGATTAAGGACGAGCGGGATAATAAGAAGGTGAAGGGGGCACTGGATGCGCTCAAGAAAGCCGCGATCGAAAGGAAGAACCTCATGCCCTCCATCCTCGATGCAGTCAGAGCATACGCCACGGTGGGTGAAATCGTGGGACATCTCAAGGAGATCTATGGGGAGGCGACTCAGATAAGTGTGTTTTGAGGGGGCGGCTGATGTCTTCGAGAAGACCTATCAGGGTTTTAATCGCGAAGCCCGGTTTGGACGGGCACGACAAGGGGGCCAAGATCGTTGCCAGGGGACTAAAGGATGCCGGAATGGAGGTGATCTATACGGGAATCAGGCAGACCGTCGATTCCATTGTGAGGACCGCGATTCAGGAGAGCATCGACGTGATCGGACTGAGCATCTTGTCCGGCACTCACCTGTCCATTTGCCAGGACTTGATGGAGAAGATGGCGAAGGAGGACATTCCGGATAAGATCGTTTTGGTAGGGGGGATTATCCCCAAAAAGGATGTGAGTAGCCTGAAGGAGATGGGGGTCAGGGAGGTGTTCAGGCCCACGTCTACCGTTGAGGAAATCGCTCATTATATCCAAAACGAAGTCCAAAAGAATTGAGAAAACCACGTAGAGGGATGGGGAATTGAGTCACAAAGACAAGATCAGTCTCCTGAGGGAGAAGAGAGAAGAGGCCAAATTGGGGGGAGGCCCCAAGAGGATTGAGAAGCAGCATAGCAGCGGGAAACTTACCGCCCGCGAGAGATTGGGCCTATTGCTGGATCCCGGGAGTTTCGTTGAGCACGGTATGTTCATTACCCCTCAGCCGACCTCCTTCGGTAAAATGGAGAGCAAATTCTACGGCGACGGCGTGGTGACGGGATCGGGGTTGATGGATGGCAGGAAGGTGTATGTATTTGCGCAGGACTTTACGGTAATAGGGGGTTCCCTGGGGGAAAATCACGCTAAGAAGATCTGTCTGGTGATGGACATGGCAATTCAGACAGGGAGCCCGATCATAGGGTTGATGGACTCCGGCGGTGCGCGAATTCAGGAAGGCCTGGGCCACTACGGGTCCATCTTTTACCGCAATACGCTGGCGGCAGGCGTAGTCCCCCAGATTTCCGTAATTCTGGGGCCATGTGCTGGAGGCGCTGTCTGTTCTCCCGCCCTGTGCGATTTCGTGTTCATGGTTGAGGGAATCAGCCGGATGCATGTCAGCGGGCCCCAGGTGATCAAAGCGCTGACAGGACAAGAGGTCACCCCAGAAGAGCTGGGTGGGGCAGGGGTTCATTTTGCCCGGAGTGGTGTTGCCCATTTTGTGTCGAAGACGGAAAATGATTGTCTGGGCTTGGTCAAAGATCTTTTGAGCTATCTCCCTTCCAACAACCGGGAACCTCCTCCCCGCGCATCCACCGGCGACCCTATCGGACGAAGTCAAAAAGACCTGGAGAATCTTATTCCCGAGGATCCCCAAGAACCCTTTGATATGAAAGAATTGATCCGATTGGTAGTCGACCATGGGGTTTTCCTTGAGGTCCAGGAGGGATATGCCCGGAATATCATCATTGGCTTTTCGCGGCTCAATGGCCACACCGTTGGGATTGTCGCCAACCAACCCCTCGTTCTCGGCGGTTGTCTCGATATCAATTCCTCGGACAAGGCTGCCCGATTCATTCGATTCTGCGACGCCTTTGGGATTCCCATTGTCAGTTTCGTGGACTGTCCCGGCTATCTCCCTGAAACCCAGCAGGAATACGGAGGGATCATTCGCCACGCCGCTAAACTGCTCTATGCCTATTGTGAGGCCACAGTCCCTCGCATCTCGGTGGCTATTCGGAAAATTTACGGTGGGGCGATATCGGGGATGTCGGTCAGCAAGCTCGTTGGTACTGACCTCACGGCGGTTCTCCCCTCGGCAGAGATTGCCATAATGCAACCCGAAGGTGCTGCTAATATCATCTTCAAAGAGGAGATCGAAAAGGCGGATGATCCCGAGGCGATGAGGCAGGAGAAGGTGAGGCAATATCGAGAGCAGTTCGCAAACCCTTACGTGGCAGCTGAGAAGGGGTGGATAGATGTCATTATTAAGCCCAGGGAGATACGGCCCTTTCTGATTACCTCTCTCGAACGGCTCAGGGGGAAACAGGAGGGAAGGCCCGAGAAGAAGCATGGAACAATTCCCCTCTAATGCTTCTCAAGGCCGATTCCAGAAGGAGGGATCATGTTGGAGAAACTCGACCACATAGGCATCGCGGTCAAAGACCTCGATCAGGCAATGAAGTTATACCGGGAGGCCTTCGGGATTGAACCTGACCTGGTTTACGAATCCTCATATACCAAGGCGAAGATCGCGTTTTTCCCCGTCGGCGAGGTCCGGATTGAATTGATCCAGCCGGTTGATCCCGAGAGCGTGGTGGGAAAGTTCTTGGAGAAGAGAGGCGAAGGCATTCACCATATATCGTACCGCGTAAAGGATGTTGATGGGGGCCTCGCCGAGCTGGAAAAGAAGGGAATTCTCCTCATCGATAAGAAATCGAGGAGAGTAAGGGAAAATGAGAGGGTGGCCTTTTTACACCCCAAGAGCACCAATGGTGTTTTGGTTGAGTTGATCCAAGAGGATCGAGATTTGGCGTGAGCACGAATTCCGGCTCTTTGCCCGGTGAAACCGCCTGCTTGTTAGCTCGGGGAGGTTTTTTGTGCTTAGGATCGTTGTTCAGTTGCATCCCGCTGGGGGCATCAAATGCGCGTGAACTGCTTATCGAGAGGATAGTTCCATGAGCATTCTGACCATAAGAGAACCCGGGAAAAAGGTATTGGCCACTGGTGCCGAGGCCTTTGCCAGGGGGGGTCTCGAGGCGAGGATCGGTTTCTTCGCCACCTATCCCGGTACCCCCGCGTCCGGGGTTGGGGATAGCATTGCCGAAGTCCACACGGAACTCGAGGGCTTTTATTTCGAGTACAGCATGAACGAGAAAATCGCCACAGAAGGCGCTATCGGTGCTGCATGGGGCGGAGTCCGCGCCATGGTGGCCATGAAGCTCGCCGGTTTCAACGTGGCTGCCGATACACTCTTCACCGTCACGAGGGGTGAGGTAAAGGGACTGGTTATTATCCACGGCTCGGATCCGGGCCAGCAGAGCTCAGGCACCGAACAGGACAACCGCTTTTATGCACCCTTTATGCATTTCCCCGTTCTGCAACCGAGCAGCGTACAGGAAGCCAAGGACTTTGTCCTTAAGGCCTTTGAGCTGTCGGAGAGATTCATCGTCCCCTTTATCATCGATGCACCCAGCGCCCTACTCCACGGTTCGGGGGAGCTTGAGCTGGGGATTCTGCCCGAGACTTTTCCTGCACGGGGTGATTTGAGGCCCCATTTCGTAAAGACGGTTCATGATATCAATTTGGGAAGGCCTGGCAGGCACAAGGTGCTCCTCATGAGGGAAGCGGAGGTTAGAGACTACATTGGGAACAAGGGGCTGAACAGGGTAGTGGAGGGGGGTGCCGACTGGGGTATCATTACCTCCGGCATGGCCTTTGGCTATACCATGGAAGCCTTGAACATCCTTGGGCTAAAGGATGTGCCAGTCCTCAAGCTCGGCATGGTTTATCCGCTTTCACCGGACTCCATAGGTGCATTCCTGAAACGGTTCAAAAGGGTCGTTATCATTGAAGAAGGGGAAGGCTTTCTTGAGGAACACATCAAGGCAATGGCGTATGATCTCCGTCTCGACGTTTCCCTGGTTGGCAAGGCATGGTTTTCCCCGGTCGGCATGTTGTCGCCATCGAGGGTTGCCATAGAGCTCAACAAGGGTTGGGGTTTACCCCTCCCGGAACAGTTTAGGCATCTTCCCCCGGAATTCATCGAGGAGACTGAACGGCTGGCAGGGTCGCTTGCCTTTCCAAGCGGCGGGAGCATACCCATGCCCCTTTTCGAAGCACCCCGGAGAATTCGAACCTTCTGCGTGGGATGCCCCCACCGGGCGGTTGCCTACGGTATCAAGAAGGCCACCAAGGGGAAACACGTGATCGGAACGGACATCGGATGCTATGCCATGATGGAGGGCCCTCCCTTTCATCTGGGAGACTTCAAGATATGTATGGGCGGAGGCATCGGGGCTGCCCAGGGCTTGAGCCGAAAGGTTCACGATACACCGGTGATAGCCTTCATAGGTGACTCCACCTTATTTCATGCTGGGCTGCCGTCGGTTTTGAATGCCGCCTACCATGATGCGAATGTTTTGCTTATCGTGTTGGACAACAGGTGGACGGCCATGACTGGCCATCAACCCACCCCAAGCACCCAGGAGACGCCCGCCGGTGAATCCATGAGGCACATCGATATTGCCAAGCTCCTAAGAGGCCTTGGTGTTACATGGGTGAGGACGGTTAATCCCTTCAAACCGGACAAGGTGGAGGCACTGATAAGAGAGGCCCTGAAGAGGCCTGGATTCAAGGCGATCGTCACAAAAGGCGAGTGTACCTTGCAGAGAACGAGGAGGCAGAGGATTCAGCGGAAAGAATCGGAGGTTACCTACCAGATTGACCATGAGAAATGCAGGATGTGCGATATTTGCTTTGCCGACTTCGGCTGCCCTGCTATCGCGCTCCGGCAAGGGGCGGATGGCTCCGACATATATGAGATAGACCCCGGCCTATGCACCCAGTGCGGCGCCTGTGCAAGCGTGTGTCCCTTTGGTGCCATCATAACCAGGAGGGGACAGAGGGAAACGGGATGAGGCATTTCAACATCATAATTTGTGGAGTTGGCGGCACCGGCGTAATAGGCCTGGGTGAACTGCTCAGAAAGGCGGCCATGCGTGAGGGCAATAAGGTCCTCGGGACTGAATCAAGGGGGTCGGGCCAGAGAGGGGGACCGGCCACTGCCTCCGTGAGATTTACGACCCTGGACAACGGTGGAGAGCACGATGATCGCACGGCCCTGTGGGCGGGCTCCGTCGGGGCTGGTAGCGCTGATCTCATGATTGCCACCGAGGCCGCTGAGGCGCTGAGAAATGCGCACTACCTATCGGAACGTTCAAAGGTCATTCTAAATACCTTCGCCCTCAAGCCCACCCAGACGAGGCAGGAAATAAAGGCGAAGAGCCTGAAATATCCCTCCATTGACGAAGTCGTCGCCATGCTCCGCAAGCTAACCCCCCACGTTTACGTGTTGAACGCCAGCGAGATGAGCATGAAGAAGTTCGGCACCTACCGTAGCACAAATCCCGTGATTGTAGGCGTGGCCCTCGCCCGGGGACTTCTGCCCTTGAAAAAGGAAACCCTGGAAAACCTGTTGAAGGGGGCAGCCCGAGACGCCCTGGAGTATGGTTATCGAAGCGCCAGCGGTTCCCAGTCCGAGCTGGAATTCCCGTAGATTGAGCTAGAAAAGCCTCTGTGCTTTCCTCCTCAACTCGGATCGAAAGTCGGGATGGGCTATGGAGATCAGCTCCTGGGCTCTCTGCCGGCGTGACTTACCGAGAAGGTTGGCGACCCCGAATTCAGTTACCACATAATCGGTAAATGTCCACGGCAGGCTCACGATAGTATCAGGCTCAAAAGTGGGCAGGATGCGTGAGATAGTGTCTCTTGAGGCGGTGGACCGCAGGACCGATATGGAGCATCCCCCCGTGGACAGAACGGCACCAATCCCGAAGTCGACCTGACCTCCTGCCCCACCGAACATCCGCGTTCCTATGGAATCAGCTGCAATCTGCCCGGCAAGGTCGATGGCGAGGATGCCGTTGATGGCTACCATTCGGTCATTGGAGGCTATCACGCGGATGTCATTAACGTAAGAGCTGTTCCGGACTTGGAATACCGGATTGCCATCAATAAAGGCGATATCCTCTTCCCTCTCGACCCATCTGAAGCCCGAACTGACGGACTTGCCAGGATCAAGGTTCTTCCGTTTTCCCGTGACAATGCCCCGCCTGATGAGGTCCAAGAGCCCAAGGCCAATAATGGGGGAATGGATACCGAGATCACATCTTTCATCAAAGGTTCCCAGGCCGGGAAGAGAGGCGGCCAAACCAGGTCCAAGCTCGAGGGTATCGCCATCCCGAACTATGGTTGCTACGTATTCCGCTATCTTCCTATCGATATCATCATGCTCCTGTTGCGGTTCTCGGATGGGGACTGGGATGTGCTCCACGAAGTAGTCGATTTCGGACACATGAATATAGTTGTCCCCGGCCGTCCGAACATTCATAGCAGGACTGTCACTCACCTCAGCGAGGATCTTTTTGGTCCGGCTCGTATAGTCCTTCTTATGGGAGAGGTATAACCCGAAACTGCAAAAACCGTCCTTATCGGGAGGGGAGACCACGATCATTACGACGTCTACGTCCTGGGCCTTCCGGCGAACATCATGCTCCCCCTTGAAACGGAGGCCGTAGAGGAAGGGGATGAGATCCACCCTCTTTTCATTCATGGCCTTTGCTCCCAAACTTGCGGGCTGAGTATCCAAGATGACATTGAAGGCTTCGGCGAAGTCCCCACTCAGCCATCCGAGGTCGTATCGAGGCATTCGGAGCAACACCGTAACATCTCTCAGTTCACCCCTCCGATTCATGAGGGCCCTGGAGAGGGCTTGCACCTCAGTACCTACGGGAATAACCACGGTGTCACCAGGTTCTATGACCCTGACCGCTTCCTCAGGGGACACATATTTCCCCTTGTATTCTTCTTGCCAGCTGACCATAGGCTCCCTCCTTTGCCGGTGCATTGCTTTATCCATCAGCTCATTCACCGGCTCCATTGGCTAAGATATGAACAGGTATTCACCCTTGTCAATATGGGAATTCGGAAAAGGAGCTCTGAGCGCGAATGGCCGAAAAAATATGGTCACTGGCTGTTGCCCATATCCCTGGAGCGAACATTAAAGAATTTTTGGTAACCATTTTTAGAGAAGCGAACCGGCAGCAAGTCTTGCCTTTGAGCTAGGATGGCGAGTCTTCGAAACGAAAGGCCGCCGATCAAAAATTCTTTTCAGTGAGCGGAATGGGTTTTGGGCAACAGCCCGTCAAGCGGCTAGGAGTGACTTTCCCGGAGATCTTGGGCCATTCGGGCAACAGACTAAAAGGCATTGATCACTCGCCACGGGGGGTGATACAGTTAGGGGTACTATCTTTACTCCCCATGCGGGTTCGCTAGAGGCTTTCGTGGGAACGAAAAATCGTAACACCATCCTCCTGATGTCCTGGCTGATGTACGGCCTGTTCTATTTGAATCGGCTCAATATCTCCCCCGTAATTCCCCTGATCCGGCAGGACCTCGGGTTTTCCTATACTCAAATCGGCTTTATCACCGCTGCATTTTACGGGCTCTATACCATTACCCAACTTCCCGCGGGATACCTGGGAGACCGCCTTGGTCCACGAAGGGTTATCACGTTCGGGGGACTCATTTCTTCGGTGGCTAACGTGGTCTTCTCCCAATTAGGGAGTCTTCCGTTTTTGGCTGCCCTCCATGCCCTCAACGGGGCCGGGCAAGGTGGAGGCTGGTCACCCTCGGTCAAGCTCCTGGTGAATTGGTTTCCGCGCCAAAAGCTGGGGACGATCCTTGGCATCTACACCACCTGCGTATCCGTTTTTACCATCGGAGCCTATATGGTCTCGGGTTACCTGGGAAAGCATTTCGGCTGGCGCCTGTCATTTATTGTGCCGGCCCTGATACTGGCGGCCTTCTGCCCTTTCTATTGGAGGATCGTCCGCGACGCTCCTGATCAAGTGAACCCCAAGGATTTGGCAAAGCCGGAATCTCCCAGGACCATACGTGGCGACTTCTCCTTGCTTATCCGCCACAGGCAGCTATGGATAACCTTTGTCTCCTTTTTTTGCCTTCTCTACATCCAGTTTGGGGGAATGATTTGGTATCCCACGTATCTCCAAGGGACTTTCGGCATCGACGTCTTTCAGGCGGGAACGCTGGTCTCAGTCTTCCCGTTGATGGGACTTCTAGCGAGGCCCCTGGGGGGTATCCTCTCGGATCGGCTCTTTCATGGAAGAAGGAAACCCTTGATCCTCTTGGGAATGGCGGCGATGACCGTCTGTCTCTTTTTCCTATTTGTTGCCAGGGAGTTGTGGTGGGCGGTTTTGCTGCTGGCGGGAGTTGGCTTCTTTTTTCAGCTCTTCAACTTCCTGTTCTTCACCCTTCCCAGTGTTATGCTCCCGCTGAACCTTGTCAGCACCGGCAGCGGCTTCCTGGATACCGGAGGTCACTTGGGGAGCCTTCTGGCCATGTTCCTATCGGGTTGGTTCATTGATCGGTTCGGTTCCTACCGGGTTATCCTCATGGCATTTTGGATCATGGGCGTGATGGGATTTTTGGCTGCCCTGTTCATCAGTGAAGAAAGGCGATCTCTGCAGGGTCCTGGAGAGGAGCGAGGAGAGCTTCCGGGCTGACCGCACGACCGCAGCACCGCGACACTGCAAAACCGCAACCGTGAACTTTAGAATAGTCGAAAAAATATTTCCGAGTTGCGAAGAGCGAGTTTTTCAGGAACCTCGATTTTACCATTGAAAATGGTTTACGCTCTCGCTTAATCTCTCTGCCAGGAGGGCAGGGGCCTTTCTTCTCTCAAATGCCGGAGGTTCCGTGGGAAAGACCATCGCGGAGAAGATCCTCGGGCGTCATGCCGGTCATGAGTTGAGGGCAGGGGATTTCGTCTTGGCAAAGGTAGACGTGATGATGGGCAACGATGGATCGCTCCCCCTCGTGTTTGAAGCCTCAAGGAAGATCCGGGAATTTGTGGTTAGGTCTCCGGAGCGCACCATCATGGTCCTGGATCATTACTGCCCGAGTCCCAGCAAAGAGGTTTCGCGGCTCCAAGAGGAGGTTCGCGGTTTTGCGAGTAAATATGGTTGTGTCCTCTATGATTGTGGGGAGGGAATCTGTCATCGGCTGATTCCGGAGAATGGGCACGTGCTTCCCGGCATGCTCGTTGTCGGAGCGGATTCCCATACCGTTACCTACGGGGCCCTGAACCTTTTCGCCACAGGGGTAGGCTCAACGGACCTGGCCGTTGCCATGAACTGGGGTATGCTCTGGTTTCACGTGCCCAAAACGATTCGCATTCACATTGAAGGCACCCTTCCACCCGGCCTCTATGCCAAGGATGTTGCCCTGCATATTGTCGGCTCCATGGGTTCAAGCGGGGCAGCCTCCCGGGCCATCGAATTCGGAGGAAGCGCCATCGATGAGATGGACATAGAAGGTCGCTTTACCCTCTGCAATATGATGGTGGAGATGGGGGCCGAAACAGCTATCATGCCCTTTGATGAAATGACCCATGGCTGGCTTGAACGGCTAAAGATCAAAGGGGATTACGAACCCGTAAAGGCCGATGATGATGCGGGAACTGAGAGGGAAATCAGCTATGAGATCTCCCGACTGGAACCGCAAATCGCCTTCCCCCATGAGGTGGACAATGTCCGACCCGTATCCGATGCGCGAGGAATCCCTATCGGCATGGCATTTCTCGGTACCTGCACCAACGGGGGCCCTGAGGATCTCAGGATTGCGGCCGGGATCTTGAAGAAGGGGAGGGTGCATCGAGGGGTACAGCTCATCGTCTCACCCGCGAGCAGAAGGGTGGTCGAGGAGGCCCTCGCGGATGGTTCTTATCAGATCCTCGTCGAGAGTGGGGCCATGGTCAACTGCCCGGGGTGCGGCCCCTGTGTAGGAGCCCATGGTGGAGTGCCCGGCGACAACGTCAATGTGCTTTCCACGGCAAACAGGAATTTCCTGGGGCGCATGGGAAATCGGGAAGCGAACATCTATCTCTCTTCGCCTGCGACCCTGGCAGCCTCTGCTCTCATGGGGGAAATCACTGATCCACGGGAGTTTTTGGCATAATCGTAGGGGGTATCGTGGGAGTCGCCCATAAGTTCGGGGATAACATCAATACGGATTACATCATTGCATCGAAGAGGAAGCGGGATACCGTAGACCCCCATAAGCTGGCCCAGTATCTGATGGAGGACATTCGTCCGGGGTTCGGTCCTCAGGTCAAGGGGGGGGATTTCCTGGTGGCAGGTAGCAACTTCGGATGTGGATCGGCAATGGAGATTGCCCCTCTGGTCGTGATGGCTGCGGGCATTAGAGCCGTCATAGCCAAGTCCTACGCGCGATCCTTCTATCGAAACGCCATTAACCTCGGGCTCCTGGTTCTCGAGGCGGACACCGACCCCATTGACGATGGGGATGATTTAGATGTCGATCAGTCCGGTCTCATCCATAATCTCACCAAGGGAGAGGAGATTCAAACAAGGCCGTTTCCATCCTTAATCAGGGAGATTCTTCACGCTGGGGGGATCATTCCTTATATGGAGCGGAAATTTGCAAAAGCCACCCCATAATCCTACCAACCCACTTTCGATGGGGAGAGCAAATCGAATGCGGAGGTTAAGACATGGCTTTGGGCGCTGATGATCACACTGAACTCCTCCCGTATGGCACGGGAGAAATAAGGGTCCAAGTACCGAACAAAAACTACCTAACGAGCATTACCCAAAGATTTCGGCCGAGCGTGGAGGATGAGGCCGGGGAAATCACGAGGGCTTTACAGCATCCAATTGGAACTCCTCCTTTGAGGGAAATGGCGAAGAAGGGAATGAAAGTCGTCATCGTCGTCAATGACGTAACGCGGCCCACCCCTAGCTTCAAGCTCTTACCCCCGCTCTTGCGGGAACTGGAGGCCTCTGGGATTCCGGATCGTGACATTCTCATCTTGGTGGCCACCGGAACTCACCGGGACAATAGGCCCAAAGAACTGGAGAATCTTCTCGGGAAAGGGATCCCGGAGAGGTTCCGGGTCGTCAACCACCATTGTCAGGAAGATGAAACGATGGTCGATCTCGGAAAAACCTCCCAGGGGGTCCCGATTGTCATCAATCGCCTCTTCTACGAGGCGGACCTGAAGATCCTGACTGGTTCCATTGAACCCCACCAGTCGGCTGGCTATTCGGGGGGGAGGAAGAGCGTCCTTCCAGGTTTGGCAAGCCTTGCGGCCTTGAGATCTCACCATGGTTATGGGATGCGTTCGCCCGAACCCGCTATGGGCTGGGTGGAGGGGAATCCCTTTCATCTATCCGCGGTGGAGGCTGCAAAAAAGGCTGGGACGGGCTTCATCCTGAACGTGGTTCAAAATCACAAGAGGGAGATCACCCGAGCGGTCGCGGGTGATGTGGAAAAGGCGTGGTTGGACGGGGTTCGGGCCAGCAGGGAAGTCTTCGAGGTCGAGGCTCCTGTGGATGTGGACATCGTCATCGCAAGCCCCGGGGGTCATCCCCGGGACATCAACCTCTACCAGAGCCAGAAGTCCATGGCAGCTGCAGAGCTGGTGGTAAAGAAGGGGGGGACGATTATCCTGCCGGCTGCCTGTCCCGATGGCATTGGCTCTGATGGATTCTACGAATGGATGGATGCCGCTTCTTGTCCCGAGGATGTCGTTGAACGGTTCATAAGGGAAGGGTATTCCATCGGAACCTCCAAGGCCTGGTTGTATTCCCGCTGTCTTATCAAGGCCGAACTGATCGTAGTATCGGATGCTCTCGATGAGCAGACACTGGATGCCATGTTCACCAAGAAGGCCTCAACCGTGGAAGAGGCCATCCGAATGGCGCTGAAAAGGCAGGGGAAGAATGCAAAGATCCTCTTGATACGCAATGCCGCCGACGTCGTTCCGAAGAGGAGGGCTTGATGCTTACTGAAGCCCGAACGGTAACGCTGAAAGAGAAAGACGGAGTCTCAATGGACAAGGAGGCTACACAGTTCCGGGGGAAGAGAGAGGTACACGTGGCTTCCACTCCTGAAGACAAGGTGTGAGGGACTGTGCACCCGTAAGTCAGTGGATCCCACCTTGACCACAAGGTCGGAGTATTCCCCGATGTAGGTCATCCGCTCCACTCTCCCTTTGATCACGTTGAAATTGCGGTCTGGTCGTTCCCTGAAAAGTTCGATGTGTTCGGGCCTGATGGATACGATCACTTCCTGGCCCTCGGCAAGGGTTTCTTCCGATCTGCCTACTATCTCAAGGCCGAGTGCAGGTGAGTGGATGACCCATTCCTCCTTTTCCGGGGGTTTTGATGCGATCTTCCCATGGATGAAGTTGGTCAAGCCGATGAATCCGGCCACAAATTGGCTCTTCGGACGTTCGTAAATCTCGCGAGCCGTCCCGATCTGTTCAATGACGCCCTGATTCATGATGGCGATCTTGTCGGAAATCACCATGGCCTCGGCCTGGTCATGGGTTACGTAGATTGTAGTGATGTTTGTGGATTTCTGGAGTTCCACGATCTCAAACCGCATCTTTTCCCGGAGCTTGGCGTCGAGGTTGCTGAGGGGTTCATCAAACAGGAGCGCCTGAGGTCTGGCCACGATTGCCCTCGCAAAGGCTACGCGCTGCTGTTGACCACCACTCAGCTTCGTCGGATAACGGCTCTCGAGGCCTTGTAACCCCACGAGCTGCAGGGATTCCATCACCCTCCTCTTAATTTCGTCCTTATTCAGTTTCTGGCGACGGAGGGGAAAGGCCACGTTTTCGAACACGTTCATATGTGGCCAGATGGCGTAGGATTGAAAGACCATCCCGAGGCCTCTCTTCTCCGGGGGGACGTAAACCTTACGTTCCGGCGAACAAACCAGCCTCTCCCCGAAATAGATCTCACCGGAATCCTGCTGCTCGAGTCCCGCGACGCAACGCAGGGTTGTGGTCTTGCCGCAGCCACTCGGCCCCAGGAGGGCGACGAGCTTCCTCTCTTCGATGGTTATCGTCAGGTTATCGACCGCCTTGATGGTCCCCCTGTCAAACGTCTTGGTTAGGTTTTGGATTCGGATGTCAGCCAAAGAGCGCCTCCCAGTAAATCTATCCTGTGGTTATACTCGAGACATCTGTACCAGTCAATCGGCGCATACCATAGATGCTGATGAGTGTTATTGCGATGAGCACCATCGACATAGCGCTTGCCCGCATCATATCCCCGTCTTCCCAGAACTCGTATAGCATGATGGAAACAACCTCGTTTCCCGGGCTGTAGAGGAAGAGGGATACCCCGAACTCCCTCAAAAAGATGATGAAGAGAGTCATCCAACCGGCCTGCACCCCCGGCTTTATCAGGGGGAGGGTTATCCGCAGCAGGGTCCCACCCCAGGTAGTACCGGCCACACGGGCGCTCTCCTCGAGCTCCGGGTGGACCTGGACGAGACTTGATGAGGTGGCACGAACCCCCACGGGAAGGAAGCGCGAGATATACCCCACGAAAAGGATCCCCAAGGTGCCGTAGAGGGCGAGGGGAGGCCGGATCCAACCCAAGAGGATTCCGACGGCGAAAACCACCCCCGGCACCCCCACCGGCATCATGGCAATGTATTCCAGGGTGTGTCTCCAAGGAGATTTTCCTCGATGCACCATGAAGGAGATGACGGAACTGATAAGAACGCAAACAGTGGCACCGAAGAGGGCGAGCAACAGGCTGTTCTTGAGGGCCACATAGGTGAGGGAATGTTCGGTGAACAGATACGTGTAGTTCCAAAATGTCAGTCGAGAGAGGCTGATCTTGACAGACCAGAACTTGACGAGGGAGCCGTAGGCTAAGGCGAACATGGGAAGAACGAAGACCACAATGCTGTAGAGGATACAGATCGAAAGAGTCAGGTATTTCCACTTTCCGAGTTTGATCACATCGGGACGATACCCCTTTCCCGTTACAGTCGTAAAGGCCCCCCTTGCCAAGAGTTTGCCCCTGATATACAAGAGGAGAAAGGTGAAGAAAACGAGAAGGTTTCCAATGGCTGCTGCCAGCGAGCGATTGATGGGCCATCGGTTCATCAGCTCATAGATGGTGGTGGTCATCACGCTGATCTGAGCGGGAGTTCCCAGCAGGGCCGGGATGGCGAACTGCCCGGCGGCGAAGACCATCGCCAGGAGAACGCCTGAGGTGATCGCCGGATAGACGAGGGGGAGGGTTATCTTAAAGGAGGTGCGGAAGATACCATGACCGGAGACTCGCGAGGCCTCCTCCAGCGCTGGGTCCATTGATCTCAAAGCGCCTGACGTAAAGAGAAAGACGTAGGGCGAATAGTAGAGTCCCAGGCAGAAGATAATTCCCCAAAGGCTGTAGACGTTGAAAGGTCCATATCTGAGGCTGGGATCGAATAACTGCCGGTAGATGAGGTTCAGGAGGCCGGTCCTGGGGGCCGCCAGGTTGATCCAGGCGATGGCCCCAATGAGCGGTGCCGTCATGAAGGGCACGACGGCAACGAGTTCGAACCTCCGGCGCAAAGGGGTGTCCGTTCTGGCGACAATCCAGGCCATGGGTACCCCCAGGATCAAACACATGAGCCCGGTCCCCACCGTAATGAAGAGGGTGTTCGTCAATCGTTGCCAGAGGACTTCGTCGGTGAAGATCTTCACATACCACGTGAGGGTATAATCGGGAGTGAAGGGATCGGTCCGGAGGCTTCCGAGCCAGAGCCATCCAACGGGATACAGGACCAGAAAGAGAACCAGGAGGGCAACCGAGGTCTGGATCACGGTGCCGAGGTTAATCTGCTTCAGGAGGTTGAAGAACTTCTCGGACGTCGAGATTCGGTCCATAGTTCTGATTGCTCTCACCGGAGGCGGTGATTAGCTCCCCGCCTCCAGTGAGTTGACAAGGGAAGGGTAAAGCACGGTCAGGACGGACCTATTTCTTTCGCCAGAACTTCGTGGCCTCCTCGATAAGAGAGGGTAATTCCTCAGTGAACTTGATCCACATCTCCGGGGTGAAGTCGTAGACCTTGATCTTATCGAAGGGATACATCTCTTTAGGATATGTTATGCCCGGACGGAATGAGTAGAGCCAGTATCCGAGGTTGTACATCTTCTGGCCCTCCGGCGAGAGGACAAATTCGATCAGGAGCCTTGCTGCATTGGGGTGTGGCGCGCCCTTTGGGATTCCGATTTGCCTGGGGTTAAAGGTTGTGGGCGAGGGAACGGAATAACCCACGGGTGCCCCTTTCTTTACCTGCACCGCGATCCGATCGCTCAACATCTCAAAGGAGATGGCACATTCTCCTGTGGCAACTGCATTTGCGGCAGCGCCATGGGCCTTGTGTACCACAAAGTCTTGTTCCCCTGCATTCTTCAGGAACTCCGTTCCATAGACGTCTCGCAGCATCTTGTACACGATCATGGGGGATGTGGAAGCCGTCCAGTCCGGCATGGCTATCTTGCCCTTCCATTTCGGATTGAGGAGGTCCTTCCACTCTTTTGGTGCCTCGTTTTCCGGCACGAGGTCCTTGTTATACATGATGAAGAGGCCGATTCCAGTCACATTTACATAGTAGTCGGTTTTCTGAGTCTTCGGGTAATGCTTGGCCTGCTCTACGTTCAGCTTCTGGAGCAATCCCTTCAACTGGAGCTGTAAGACGTTGGGGGAACCGGTTGTAACGACGTCACAGTAGATGTTGTTCGCCTTTATTTCTTCCATCACCTTGGTAAGAATTTTGTTGGATGTGGCGCGGTACTGTTCGCCGCTGATCCCAAACTTCTCCTTGAACGCCTTGAGCAGCGTATCCCCGGCCTCCCGAGAACCACTGTTATAGAGGCTCACCTTGCCCTCCTTCTTGGCAGCCTCAACCAGTTTGGGATCGAACGTGGTTTCCGCGAAGGCCAGCGGCAGCATCACGAAGAGCAATAAGACCGTTAGGGTGATCAAGACCATTCCTCTGTTCTTCTTTTCCATGGCATCTCCTCCTCTGATTGGATCCTTGTGGGCTGAAGCTTGTTACGGGCGTTGAAACCCACCCCACTGAGACCCAAATACCTCAGCATACCGGAGTTGTCAAGCATTTTTCCCTTTGACAAGGGGGTATTCCCTATTCTATAAAACTTCGCGTTAACTGGTCTTGCCAGCTATGGGCAAACATCGTACAATCGGGCCTGGGCTTGAAGGGGAGGAAAAAGTGCGGCGATATAAAAGGGGAATCGATATCGGGGGGACCTTTACCGATATCGTTATGTTCGACGAGTCTTCATCCGAGGAGGGGGAAAGAGCTCGATGCCCCCGAGGATGGGCGGGAGAGAGGTGAGATGGAGAAGCCGAGGTTGCTCATCATGACGAAGAAATTTGCGGAGGTCTCCCGGGAACCTATCGAGAAGCTCGAGCAAGCCGGCTTTTTCGTGGATGAACGAAGCTATGAGACGGTCAGATCCATTACCGAGGAGGAGTTCTGTGAATTGATCAAGGGATTTGATGTCCTCGTTGTAACGGGCATGTTCCCCGTTCCTCGTAGGGTAATCGAAGCCGCTGATCGTTTAAAGATGATCGCTATCCGCAGTTCCGGCTTTGATGGGACGGACCTCGAGGCGGCGCGGGAAAAGGGGGTTCTGGTCACCCACAACCCCGGAGCCAATGCGGATTCCGTTGCCGACATGACCGTTGGGCTTATGCTCACCGTCCTCAAGAAGATCGCCAAATTGGATCGCAAGATCAGAGGCGGGGGTTGGGAGCGTGAGAGGACCCTCGATATGTACGGGAAGGTTGTTGGAATTATCGGGATCGGTCGCATTGGCAAGATCGTGGCGAAAAGAGTGCAGGGATTTGACATGACTATCATTGCCAATGACATCGTTGAATACCCGGAATTCCTCGAAAGATATAAAATTGAAACGGTGAGCAAAGGGGAACTCCTGGAGCGCGCGGACATCGTGACAATCCATACTCCGCTGGATGCTTCGACCCGCGGCATGATCGGGGAAGAGCGATTGCACCTGATGAAGGGAAACGCTATTCTCGTCAATACGGCCCGAGGGCCCATTGTTGACTCAATGGCGCTCTACAAAGCCCTCAAGGAGGGCTGGATCGCCGGCGCGGGACTGGACGTCCACATGACGGAGCCACCGACTTTTCTTCCCCTCGTAGAGCTGGATAACGTCGTTTCGACGTGCCATGTGGCGGGATTGAGCGACGGCGCGTCCTACAACATGGCCTTGCACACGGTGGAGAAGATCATCGCCTATTTCCGGGGAGAAATGCCCGAATCCATTCTCACCCCTGGCATTACATTCCCAGGAAGACCGATGTTCTAGGCCTTTCGCGAGGAGAATGGGAAAATCGGTGGGGTGACAAAAGGGAGATGGAAGGATGAAAGTGAAGGAGGTTGGAGAACCGGGATTTCGTTACAGAACGGACTTTGAACGGCCCCAGGAGAGCATCATCATGGCCTTCAAGCATCTGATGAATGAGACGGGCTGCCTCACCGGGAATGTCGGTGATTGTCTGGGTAGGGGCGCTGCAATGGACTCGCGAATCAAAGGGTTTTCGCCCGGGATGAAAGTTGTCGGTCCCGCATTGACCGTTAAGGTCCCGCCGACGGACAACCTCATGATCCATAAGGCGCTCACCTTGGTAAAGCCGGGGGATGTGATCATAATCGATGGGGGAGGGGATCACTCGTGGGCTTTACTGGGTTTTCTCATAGTGCGGACAGCCATGAAGCTCGGAGTTTCGGGAATGGTCGTAGATGGAGCGGTACGAGATGCGGCTGAGATACGGAGGGTGGGATTTCCCCTTTTCGCGGCGGGGGTATCTCCTAACGGCCCCTTCAAAGAAGGTCCGGGGGAGATCAACTACCCTATCCAATGCGGGGGGCAGGTTGTGCGCCCCGGAGACCTCATCGTGGCCGACGATGATGGCGTGGTTGTGGTAAAAGGGGATCAAGCCGAGGAATGCATCCATAAGGTCAAGGAAGTCATGGAAAGGGAGAAGAAGCGATTGGCAGAGATCGAATCCGGTATAACCACGCGGCCGGGCCTCGATGAGATCATGAAGAGAAAGGGGCTGGAATGAGCGTGGGCCGGTCCCGAAGGTAAAGGACACCGAGGAGGATGATTATGTTTGAGATCTCCGAAATGGTCAAGCGAATTCAAGGATCCGAACGGTCTCAAAGGAAGATCACGGTCCCTGAAGGGGCAGTGAGAATGGATAGGGGGGAGCCGGATTTTCCAACGCCCACCCACATCCAGGAAGCTGCCACGAAAGCCATGAGGGATAACTTCACCCATTACGTGGATTCCTTCGGGGACGCGGAGCTGAGGGAGGCCGTATGCCTCAGTCTCAAGAGGGACTACGGCGTGGAGCGAAATCCGGAGAACGTCCTGATCACCGTGGGAGGGATCGAGGGTATCCAACTCATCTCCGCCACCTATCTCGATCCGGGCGATGAGGCCCTGGTCTTTGATCCCGGGTACTCCGCCTATGCGGACTCCGTTGCTCTCTTTGGCGGGAAGCCCGTATTCGTTCCCCTCACGGATCATTTTCATCTCGATCTGGATGCCGTCGAGAACCGGATCTCCAGGAGGACGAAGATGGTTTTTCTCGCCAGCCCCAGCAATCCGACGGCTGCTGTTCTGAGGGAAGGCGAAATCAGGAGACTTGCCAATCTGGCCCTGAAACATAACCTGCTCTTGGTCATCGATGAGGTGTATCAGCGCCTCCTCTACGGGGATGTCAGGCATTTCTCCATCTGCCAGGTCGATGAGGTGAAGGAACGGGCCATATTGCTGAACAGTTTCTCGAAGACCTATGCCATGACGGGCTGGAGGGTGGGGTATCTCGTTGCTGATACGAAGGTAATCCGGGACCTGGTGGAACTCCACAAAGCCTTGGTTATCTGTGTCAACGCCCCCGCTCAGAAGGCCGGTGTAGCCGCGCTCACGGGCCCGCAGGATTGTGTCGAATCCATGAAGGCGGAATATCAGAGGAGGATGGGGTTCGTTGAGAAGACCCTCGAGGGGATAGGGAGGGTTTCGACGCCACCGTGCGAGGGGGCCTTCTACTTTTTCCCCCGCTTTCAACATAAGCTCACGAGCCGGGAGATGACGGCCTATCTCGCTGAGAGGGGGATCATGGTGCGAAGCGGGACCGAATTCGGCCAGAGGGGTCAGCATCACATCCGGCTCTCCTTTGCCACGTCGATGGAGCATTTACAGGAGGGGATGGAGAGGCTGAAGGGGGCCCTCGATGAGCTGGATTAGAAACGATCTATTTCCCGACGTCTTCTTGTAAACATGACCGTAGTTTCCGGAAACCCGGATGGCTTTTACCCCGCAGACGGCCAAGGCGTCGATCTTTTCCCGGGGAACATTCTCCTTCAGCAGGACGAACGTGTCCATGCCAGCCCTTCTCCCGTATGCCGCCACGGAGGCACCCATGTTGCCGGAGGAAAGGGTACCGATGCGCCGATAGCCCAGGGAGAAGGCGCTCTGGAGGCTCAGGGCTGTTCCTCGATCCTTAAAGGTCCAGGTCGGGTTCTGGGTCTCGTTCTTGAACAGGAGCTCCTTCAGCTGCAATTTCTCGCTCAGGTGGTTGGCCCGGATCAGGGATGTCCTTCCTCTCCTAAGGAGAGAGATGGGTCGGTCTTCAGATAGGAATAGAAGGGGGTATATCTTTCAAAAAAGGGGCCTTCCCTGGGCCTCTCAAACGAATCCCGTGAGATTGAATCAAGGTCATAGCGGACTTCCAAGGGCTCATCGCAATCCCGGCACCGGGCGTTGACGAACTCTAGGGGAAACTCCCTTCCACATCGGACACACTCGAGCTTTGGTCTCTTCATTTTCCTCCCTTTCTCACGGGTTAATCGGGAAGTGGGGGAACTAGAGGCGTGGATTCCCCTTCTCGAGGACGATTCGACCATCCAGTTCGATGGTAGGTTCCCACATGATCAAATCGTAGTGAATGGCTGCTTTGACGTTCCCCCCCAACATCAGGTTTGTCCCGATCCCGATGTGGACCGTCCCAAAAACCCCTTCATCCTCCAGTTGAACTCCCTGCATAATGGACTTCGGGTTGAGCCCAACCCCCAATTCCGCCACGTTATAGACCTTTGGATCGTTTCGAGCCTTCAGGTCGTCCGCCAATTTCCTTGCCTGCTCTCCGCCCGTTATCTCCGTAATAATCCCCTTTTCGACCTTCGCCACAACCGGCTCCCTCAATACCCCGATACCGATGTACGGTAAGCTGGCATCGGCGACAATCCTGCCCTCCGCGGTTCCCTCGAGGGGAGAAAAGTTGGCCTCCACATTGGGCACGGGCGAAAGTTGACCCCGTTCAACAATGCAGTACATGGCGTTACCAGGGCGGCCCTCCTTCCGCATCGATAAGCGGGTGCCCTTTGGGGTGGTCAAGAGGACTTTTTTACTCTTTTGGAAGGCGTCGGCCATTTTCTCACATATGACTTTCAATTCCTTGAAATCCGCCTCGATTCCGCCTGAAACGAGCTGATCCTCCGTGAATTCCGTCATGACGAGGCTTCTCGCACCTGATTCGAGAGCCCGTTTCATAGATTCGGTATGGGTGATCGAGTAGGACACAGGGGTGAAGATTACATCGGCCTTCTTCATGGCTTCCGCGATGGGTACGGGCGGTTCCTGACCATGTCCCTTTCTCGGCGTCATGATGGCAATGATTACTTCGGCGCCCCTTTCATAGGCAGCCGTAGCAAGCACTTGGGCGATCTTCACCCTGTTGAAATCCGTCACGATCAACACGTTCTCCTCGGGCTTCACGCAAGCGCAGGTCTCCATCAACTTTCCGGCTCCTTTGCTCATGAGTACGTCTCTCATCTTTTTCTCCTTTACGAGACAGATTATTTCTTCATATAATTCTTTTCGACCCATGTCAATTTATTAAGGGGGAAGACCTACATTTTAGAAAGGAAGGAATGAAGGAAAAAGCCATAGGCATTTTCGACTCAGGGCTGGGGGGCTTGGCAGTTGTACGGGAGGTCTCACGGGAAATGCCCCAGGAGGATATCATCTACTTCGCTGACTTCGCACATCTCCCGTATGGGCCAAGGCCGAGGGAAGAGGTTGAGGAATTCACCCTTCGGGCTGTGGACTTCTTCATGAACAAGGGCGTGAAGGCTATCTTAATCGCCTGTAATACTGCCTCGGCTGCCGGGAGGGAGGAGGCTCAGAAAAGAACTTCCGAGATACCCGTCATTGGGATGATTGAACCGGCCGTCAAGGCGACCCTGGCAGGTGGTAATATTCAAAAGGTGGGGGTTATCGGGACGACCGGAACTATAAAGAGTAACGTATACGAGAAGACATTCCTGGCTGCGGGAGCAAAGGCACGCATTCTTGGCAATGCTTGTCCTGATCTTCTCAGGCTCGCGGAGCAAGGCCAGATATCAGATACGAACAGAATTGAGGAACTGGCAAGGGAGTGCGTCGGCCCTCTAGAAAGGGAAGGGATTGAGGTCCTTATACTCGGTTGCACGGACCTCACCTGCATTAGAGATCAGCTTCAGAGGGTATTAGCACCTCATATCAAAATAATCGATCCGGCTGAGGAAGTAGCACGAACGGCTGACGAAGCTCTGCGAAAGATGGGATGGAGACGTCTGGAAAGAGGAGAGGGAAGCTTCAGTTTTTATGAAAGCGCGGAGGGTCCGAAGCACATGAAGGAGTTTGCCGAGAGAGTCTTCAATATTAACATCGGGGCGATCAACCTGTGCAAAAACCTCGCGTATCGCTGAAAAGGGAATAGTTACCATTTCGCTGGCCGGTAAAATCATTTTTCATATCCCCTTGAAAACCCCAGATACTATCGAATGAGCTTTTCGATCCGCGTCCGAATATGTTGAATAGACCTCGTTATTTTCTTAGCACCTGACCGGGCAGATTCCCCGTAAGGCTTTGTTGATCGACAACCAACTCTCCGTTAACAAACACGTATCGTATGCCCTGGGGGTAGCTCTCGGGCTCCTCATACGTAGCGGTGTCACCAATTGTCTCAGGGTCAAACAGAACGATATCTGCCCAATTTCCTTCCTTTACTATTCCTCTGTCGGAGATTCCCAGAATCTGGGCGGGGAAAGAGGTTACCTTGCTGATGGCCTGGGGCAACGTGAACATACTTTTTTCTCGAACGAACATCTTGATGAATCGTGGGTAGGTTCCATACAGCCTCGGATGTGGCCGGCCTCCATAGATGCCATCGCTTCCGACGGTGGCATGGGAGTGCGCCAAGACCTTTTCGAGGACCTCCTCGGAGCCATAGAAAGTGATCATTGTCACCGCCAATTTTTCTTCAGCTAAAAGACCACACACCATATCGATGGGATTTATACCGAGTTCCCTGGCGATGGCTTCGCAGCTCTTACCCTCCATCCAGCGATTTCTTTCAAGCTGGACCGCGGTTACCCTAATATTTTCCCACCCGACGGAGATCTGCCTGTTATGCCAGACATCCAAGCCCTTTTCAAAATCGGAATGAATACGGGCTCTGTATTCGGGTTTCCTCAAATTTTCGATAAGCGCCGCGGGTCCCTCATTGAGAGTCCATGGAGGCAATACCGCCCTCAAAACGGTGCAGCCTGCCAGATAGGGGTATCTGTCCCATGTGACCTCCCCAGCCCCCTTGACAAAAGTATCGACCTTCTCGAGAGCTTGATCCATGATTGGCCAATTGACCCTACCATACGCCTGTAGATGGGAGATATGCAAATGGACACCACCGGATTCACGCGACACCCTCATGACCTCGTCTAAAGACCTTAAGAGGTAGTTTCCCTCGTCCCTCAGATGAACCACGAAGATGCCATCCTTTAGGGCCACTTCTTTATTGAGTTCGATCAGTTCCTCCGTATTTCCGTATGAGCAGGGCGGGTAAATGAGCCCCGTCGAAAGTCCAAAGGCCCCATCTTCCATCGCCTCTCGAACAAGCCCCTTCATGGTGCTCAACTCCCAATCGGTCGCATCCCTTTCGCCCATACCCATTGCGGCTATACGCACGGGACCATGGGAGAGTAGCACTGCTACATTGTTGGGGAGGCCTCTATTCTCAAGGGCCTCGAGATAATCATTAAAAGAACGCCAGGTCCACTGTTCCTTCGGGAGAATCCCATCTAAACCCCCAAGCAGCATGGCGACTGTATCGGTATCCGCCTCCTTAACGGGGGCTGCCCCAAGGCCATCCTGCCCGAGCAATTCCATGGTGATACCCTGTTTCACTTTGGCATCAGGAGTCTTAGGCTTGAAGTATTCCAAATCCGTATGGCTGTGCATATCAATAAAACCCGGGCAAGTAACCATACCCCTGCATTCCATTATTTGGCGACCCTCGGCTTCTATCTTCCCGACAGTGGCAATACGGCCGTCTTTGATGCCGATGTCCGCCGTTGATGGATCCCTTCCCGTTCCGTCCACGATTTCAGCGTTCTTGAGGACATAATCATACATTCTTCGCCCCGGTGCTTCCTAATTATGATCTCTGACAAGGTCGCTCTTCGCTGCCCAAAATATTTTTTCGACCATTCTAAAGACCGCTTCACTGCAAAGAGCGCCTCGGCGCTCCTTCGTCCTACAACTGATTAGAATGTGCAGAGCCCTAACCGCATGACTGGAGCACCGCAGCACTGCAACACTGAAAATTTCGCCCTCAGAGCTCCTTTTTTCAGAGATATCTAATTATAAACCCCAAGGATTTCGGCCTAAGGTGTGCTATCTTGCCCGGCAAGTTCTAAAATCGTCCTTAAGAGGACCCGGCACCCGTTTGCGGCCTGCTGCGCATCCGTCCATTCCTCCGGGCAATGGCTTTTCCCTCCCCTGCTGGGGACGAATATCATGCCGGTCGGAACATATGGAGCAAAACTTTGAGAATCGTGCCCTGCTCCGCTTACCATCCGTATTACGGATAAACCTTCGATTTCTGCGGCGCGGACAATAGTATCAATAACCGGCTTTAATAGCTCTACGCTATCTTTTTCATAAATAGTCTTAATGGAACTACCCTTGTGTTTCCCTACCCATTCCCTGAGCAAATCGCGAATTGCGGCCATATCTTCTGGCTTCATAGATCTCAGTTCCACGGTACACATACATTTTCCCGGTACCACATTTGTTGCCCCAGGCTCAAGACCGATCTGTCCGATCGTTCCGACCATTTCCCTGTTCCTGGCTTTAACCCACTGGGGCAAAAGGGTAAAGATTGGTGCTGCCTTCACAAGGGCATCATCTCTTAGGGACATAGGCGTCGTGCCCGCATGATCCGTCTTCCCCAGGACCTCAACACTATATCGGTAGATACCAACTATGCCAGTTACCGCGCCAATATCTATTCCCCTCGCCTCCAACAGACTCCCCTGTTCTATGTGTAATTCCAATAAGGCTTTGAACATCTTGGGGCTACGGATGGCCTCGCCAATACGATCGGGGTCTTTCCCCAGGCGCTTCATGTCCTCTGCAAACGTGGGTACTCCCTTTTCTTTTGAGCGGTAGATCTCATCCCGGCTCAACGTGCCCATCATGGCTCTACTACCGACAGTACCAGCGTTATGAGAAGCCTCTTCGTCGGAAAAATTGATGATCTCCAAGTCCCACGGAAGACCAATCTTCTTCTCCTGCAACACCCGCGCGCACTCCAAACCCGCTAATACCCCCAGTGCGCCATCAAACCTGCCACCCTGAGGAACAGTATCAAGATGCGACCCTACCGCTACTATTTTACTATCTCTCACGGTTGCAGATTTCAGTTTCCCAATCACGTTGGTTGCTGCATCCATGTGCACTTCCAACCCGGCTTCCTTCATACGCTTTGTTAACCACTCTTTGGCAGCGATATCGGCATCCGACAGGGCAAGGCGAGTAACGCCTTCTCCCTCGACAAAGCCAATCTTGCCCAGCTCCTGAAGGTCTGACCATAATCGTTCCGTATTGACTAAATCCCCCCCGGAATTGTTTATCCGGTTCAATCCTTTCCTTTTTTGTAAGCCCATGCCCTTGTCCCCATTTGGATCAAGGATAAGTTTGGTATTAAGCCTAAGATGGGTACCATCTGATTGAACCTGGATCTCATTATCTGTTTACTCTTTTCGGAGTAGCCTCATCAATGCTGCCACCCGATGAAGCTCTTCCAAGTTGGCAACGGTATCTATTACCGCTTGTGCCCTTTTCTTAGAAAGAAATCCATCTACATTGGCCAAGAACTTGTCTTCGATCATTTCCCTTGGAGCAGGCATATCAGGTGAACCCAGTGCAGCCTTTTGATCGTGCTGATACATACGGCCATCTTTCATCTTAATGGTTACAGAGGCGCTACGATAATCCTCGAAGCTTGGATCAACGGTACGGGTCACCTTTCTGGCTATCGTCAATATCCTTGGGTCTTTGACCTTTTCATCCGAAACCTCGGCTAACGTTGCTCGGCCCTCGGCAAGCGCTGCTGCCACCATATAGGGTATGCTGCTAAGTGTGGAATAGCCATTGGGGGGAGTGTACTTTACGCTTTCCGGCTCGAAGTTCCTGTGATACTGACCGGGGCTAACCGTGCAGATAACCTCCCTGATATCTTCGGGTTTCGGGTTATGTTGCCGTTTGAGATGCAGAACTGCATCCACGTATAGGTAAGTTCAGTAACCACACGGGTAAAGTTTATAGCATATTTGTTTGGTCTCCCATCTACTGCCCAATCCCCCTATAAGCGTTTCCAGGTCAAAATTTCCCTCCCCAAGATAGGAGTTATACAGCCCCATTTTGCCTTCATATATCCTCTGGGGTCCATTATAGCCTTTTTGAGCCAGTAACCCAGCGATGATGCCGCTGTGGGCTGCCCAACCGGGGTGCATTCGCTTCGTCCAACTCCCCTCTTCTATCCACTGCGCTAAGCCGCTTGATTGACTGCCGGCAATGCCCATGGCCGTGGATATTTCTTTCGCAGTGAGCCCTAAGATATTTCCGGTTACCGCTGCCGAAGCAAAAGCACCAAACACGCCGGTTGGATGCCACCCTCGCAGGAGGAGTTTGCCAGAGGCTGCCAGTCCAAGCCTGGCTCCTACCTCATAGCCTGCGACGGCTGCAACAATGGCACTTTTGCCGGACTTACCCTGAGCCTCGGATACTGCGAGGGCTGTAGGGACAACAAAAGCGCTAAGGTGAAGCGCCGCTTCTCGATGCATATCATCATAGTCCAGACCATGAGCCATTGTCCCGTTGACTAGGGCGGCATTAGGGGCAGGGAGCCTTTCACCA
>Ga0209427_10000842_pt1 | contig 33945 bp, 30 predicted proteins | sample DeeMarSWOR136_30_FD_187465 | JGI IMG/M metagenome (GOLD analysis project Ga0209427, IMG submission 187465) | Marine sediment microbial communities from White Oak River estuary, North Carolina - WOR-1-36_30 (SPAdes) (version 2) | ecosystem: Environmental > Aquatic > Marine > Intertidal zone >...
AAAAAGCCTCCAAAGGGCGTGGAAAACCCTTGGAGGCTTGCTGCTACCTCTACCCCCTGGGAAACGTTTGTCCATAGCTCCTCCAGAAGGACGGGTTATGTTTTCAGGCGATTACACAACGAAGTGAATCACGCTGCTAAGATAGCAGTTTTTTGTCGAATGTCAATATATTGTATATGCCTGAAATGGCTTAGGATAGCGGATAACTGCTATAAACCCTGAATCTATACTAAATAACTAGAGTTAAATACTACCATATGAAATATGGAATAAGCCTATATCCCAAAATACTCCTGTAAGCCATAGCCCGAGGCATACTCCGGAGGGCTATGACTGGCATTACAATCTTATGCTCTTAGGGCCCAGATTTCTTGTTTCTTCTTTCGTGGTCGGGTTGGGTATATAGTGTGGACAAGAATGGTGAGGAATTGTTTTAGGGGATTAAATGATTACAGGCTGCACACCCCGCAGCGATCACAGGCTCCCACCTGACATACCTCAGATTCCTTTTCCTTTAGAGCGAGTTTATATTCCTTGATCAAATACTCTTTGTAGATGCCGTGATCTATAAAGTCCCAGGGAAGGATTTCGTCTGAGTCCCTATTCCTGTGGACGAAGAAATCGGGATTGAGTTCAGAAGTGCGGAAGGTCTTGGTCCAGTCCCCACCGAGCTTGTGAGACGATAAAAGTAAGGATCCAACTCGCCTGTCCCCCATAGATAAGAGGGTCTGGATGTAGGCCCATTTGGGCACGTCAAAATTTACTTTGACGCCTCCTTCTTTGCCCATGGCCTTTCTCAACCATTTTTGCTTCTCTTTCAGTGTCGAAACGTTCTCCATAGGAGACCACTGAAAGGGTGTGAAAGGTTTAGGGACGAAACAGTTCACGCTCAGTTTTATCTGGCCTATTTTCCCACGGGTTCTGGATTCTTTAATGAGATGATGCTTGATGGTTTTGATGAGATCCAAGATTTGGGTCACATCTTCATGGGTTTCTGTGGGCAGACCGATCAAGAAATAGAGCCTGAGAGCGAAATCGCCCTTTTGGGCGATGAGTCGAACGGCGTTGATGATTTGATCTTGCGTCAGTTGTTTGTTCACGACTCTACGAAGTCTTTCAGACCCGGCCTCCGGGGCGATAGCCACACTCCTCTGTTCCGCGCTTCTCAGGTGATCAAGTAACTCTTCGGTTAATGAATCTGCCCGCAATGAGGAGACGGAAAAGCGCCCCCCGTTCGCTACTATATACCCTGTTATATGCGCAATGCCTGGGGTATCTGACACGGACGCACTTACCAGACCCAAATGGTCATGTTCTTCCATGACTTCCTCTACCCGGGAGAGCAACTGGGTTTTGGTGTGCATCCTTGGCGGCCGATAAACATAACCCGCAGCGCAGAACCGACATGACCGTCCGCAGCCCCTGCCCAGTTCAATGAGGACCCTGTCAGCAAACTCTGTATCCGGTGTCATAATACCAGAGATGGCTACAGGAGCATCTGCATCGAGGTGACGTGCCACCTTTATCTTTTCAGGAATACCTGGCTGGGCGGGTTCCATGGACTTGATGGTTCCACTAGCGTGGTATTCAATGTGATAAAGGGAAGGGACATAGAGGGAGTCTAGGTTTTGCGCAAGCGTCTTTAAGACTTCTTGCTTACTCTCCAGGGTGGGCATAGCATCCATGAATAGGCCAATGAATTCTTCAAGAATTGCCTCTGCTTCTCCCAGGAGGAAAAGGTCAAAGAAGGGGCTTAAGGGCTCGGGATTCATCATAGTGGTAATCCCTCCGGCCATGACCACAGGATGGGAGTCGCCCCTCTCATCGGATAGGAGAGGGATTTTGCCTAGCTCAAGGATTTTCAGGATGTTGGGATAATCATTCTCAAATGAAAGGGAGAAGGCCAAGAGGTGGAATCTCAGGAGTGGAGACTGGGATTCCATGGAGAGGAGGCCCTTACCCGATTCAAGATAGAGGGACATTTCTCCGTCGTCGGGCAGGAAAAAACGCTCGGCCACCACATTCTCTTTCGCATTCAAAAGCTGGTACACGATCTGAAGCCCCAGATTGGACATGCCGATCCGATAATGATTAGGATAGACTAAACCTATAGAGATTTTTCCACCCCAATCCTTTCTGATAACTCCTTTTTCCCTAGCCAATCTTGACCGGTACAGGGAAACGATCTTGTCCGACACGAGCTTAGCTCCACAAAAAAGGTAAGCAGTATGTAGAGAACAGTAAGCACAAAAGAATATGGTTAGCACAAATTAACTCCCTTCCACCTGGGGCGTTGACCTTAGGATCTAGAAGATTGCTTTGTTGCTTGCCTGCGGTGGAAACGGCACGCCCTCTAAATCAATCGGCCTTAGCCCTGAGGAAGGTCGGGTAATCGAGACTATCTTTGAAGAAGGTCCGTTTGAGAAGACCCTTTTTCTTGTAATTCAATTCTTCTCTATGCGCTCGAGCTGGTGCCTCTTCCGCCCTCTGGAAAGTGGGTGTTTCCAGGACCTCTCCGTTCAGTTTAACCGTCCATGCGTCATCTGCATCCTCCGGGGTCACATCCCTTAGTCTGACCACCTTATCGTAATGTTCCCTTTCAATACCCGTAGCGATGACCGTTATCTGGATCTCATCTCCAAGGGACTCGTCGAAAACCACGCCCCAGAATATGTCCGCATCTTCATGCACCTCTTGTTTGATATAGCTGGAGGCCTGATCGATCTCTTCCATAGTCATGTCTGGAGGCCCTGTGACGTTCATCAGGAGACCTCTTGCACCACTTATGGACACATCTTCAAGAAGTGGACTATTGATGGCCTTTTGCGCCGCTTCGGCAGCCCGGTTCTCGCCACTTGCCCTTCCCGTGCCCATAATGGCGGTTCCCATCTGCTCCATCACCCTTTTCACGTCCGCAAAATCCAGATTAATAAAGCCACTACTCATAATCAGATCAGAAATTCCTTTGACCGCATGAAGGAGCACCTCATCGGCCCGGACAATGAGTTCTTTGAAGGGGGTGTTTTTGTCTGCTATGGTTTTCAGACGCTCATTGGGAATGATAATCAGGGTATCCACCTCTTTTTTTAGCTCCTTTATCCCTTCCAATGCCCTGTCCATCCTCTTGTCACCTTCAAACTTGAAAGGCTTGGTCACCACTGCAACCGTGAGAGCGCCCAAGTCTTTGGCTTCACGCGCCACGACCGGAGAAGCGCCAGTTCCTGTTCCTCCACCCATGCCAGCCGTGACAAAGATCATATCAGATCCGTCAATGGTCTCCCTGATCTCATCAATGCATTCTTCGGCTGACAATCGGCCCACTTCCGGATCCGCGCCTGCTCCGAGTCCCCTCGTTATGGATGCACCAAGCTGTATCTTTTTGGTGCAGGAAGAGCGCTCAAGATTTTGGCTGTCCGTATTGGCCGCTACAAATTCAACCCCTTGGAGCTTGGTGGCGATCATATTGTTTATGGCATTACCGCCAGCTCCGCCAACGCCAATGACCTTTATCTTGGCATTGTACCTTTTACCTTTTTCTTTTTCCTCAACGAATGCAATCTTCATGAATGTCCCTCCTAAAATGGGTTTGGCCTGACAGCCCATACGAGCCAAAGGGGTAGCCAGGCAGTTAAATCACATCTTTGAACCATCTTTTCATCCTCTCCATGACTCGGCCAAAGATGTTCGTATCCCTTATCCTGAATTTCTTGCCCTCCCGATTTCTGTTGCCTCCATAGAGGACCAGCCCTACCGCTGTTGCATACATGGGCTTGCTAACCACCTCCGTAAGGCCTCTGATCCCGAGTGGATAGCCTGTACGTGAGGGTGCATTGAATACCTGTTCAGCCATTTCTGTGACCCCCTGGAGTTCTGCGGATCCCCCGGTTATGACCACCCCAGAATTGATCAGATCATCATAGCCCGATCTGAGCAAATCATTGTGAATCAGGGTGAGTATCTCTTCAACCCTCGGTTCCAAAATCTCCCCCAGGACCTGCCTTGATAAAACCCTTGGTTTTCTGCCTCCCACTCCAGGCACCTCAAGGGTCTCGTCCCTTCCGATCATAGAGGACATGGCACATCCGTATTTTAGTTTTATCTTTTCAGCCTCGATTCTCGGTGTTCTAAGCCCTATGGCAATGTCATAGGTGAGATTATCCCCGCCCAGGGTTAGGACGGAGGTGTGTTTGATGGAACCCCGTGAAAAGACAGCCATGTCTGTCGTTCCGCCGCCGAAGTCGATCAAGGCAACGCCCAAGTTGCGTTCTTCCTCAGAGAGTACCGCTTCACTGGATGCCAGCGATTCGAGCACAATATCACACACATCCAAGCCGGCCCTGTTGGCGCACTTGATGATGTTCTGTGCTGATGTGACCGCACCAGTGACGATATGGATCTTTGCTTCCATGCGAACCCCGGACATGCCAAGGGGATCAGAGATGCCATCTTGTTCATCTATGATAAACTCTTGAGTCAAGACATGAATCACCTCACGATCCATAGGAATGGCCACCGCACTGGCCGCCTCGATCACCCTCTCGATATCATTTTTAGTCACCTCTCTTTCCTTGAGCGCAATGACACCATGGCTGTTGAATCCCTTGATATGTCCACCAGCTATGCCGGCATACACAGAGCTTATCTCACAACCTGCCATGGTCTCTGCTTCTTCTATGGCCTCTTTTATAGAATTGACTGTTCTTTCTATGTTAATCACCACCCCCTTTCTGAGGCCTTCAGAAGGGTGACTGCCAATACCGACAATTTCGATCCCGTCAGGCTGGAGTTCACCCACAACAGCACATATCTTTGTTGTTCCGATATCCAAGCCTACAATGATTTCTCCGGCCATGATCCTAGCTCCTTAAAACGAAAGTCAGTGAAGGTTGACGGCTTCGTAAAAAGCCCAACTGCTGCGTTACGCTTCATCTTTCGTCGCTGCGGCGTACTGTAGGTACGCCTCGTTCCTCAAGATTCGCAAGCCTTGCATTTGGAGCTTTTTACTTTGCCTTCTCATTCTTGACTTTTTACGCGTTCATCAAGGTTAGTCAGTAATTTTTTCTAGAAAAAAAGGAGAACGAACCTGCCAACTATCAACTGACGACACCGTCGTTTTTGTATGAGACTACGGCGCCCTCCCTATAATTCAGATTTATACGTTCCACCATATGAATGCGACCGGTCCTTCTAAGATGTTCAACAAGCCGTTTCAAATCCCCCATTTTTTCCTCCAATTGATTCCCCTCCAGTTCAATAACGGCTGGCAAGGAGAGGAAGTAGAGGGAAATATGTCCGCTCTTTTCAACATGGACTTCAGATAGCTCGGCCAGAGACCACGGGTCCGTTTCCGCTTCAAGAACCCTCAGCACACCGGCTGCCAATTGCAGTTGCTTCTCCCTATCGCTCTCACTCGTGGATATACCGGTGATCAGTGGAAAATCCATGCGTTCGCCCTTATCCACTCTCCTAAAAACTTTTCCCCATCGATTCATGTAATGGTAGTTGCCCATGACAACGATTGCACAGGGCTTCTCCTTTTCCGCCTTAATGACTAAGGTATGCGGAAAACGTTTTTCAAGGTTGACCGATCTGATCCAAGGATGCTTTTCCATTCTCTGTTTCAATTCATCCAGTCGCACTGACAACAAACTGGTATCAGGCTTAAGCTCGGACATTTTCAGCAAGGCATGCCTCAGGTTTTCATCAACGCCATTAACAATAACCCGTTCAAGCCGGATATAAGGAGAGGTGAGCAGATTTTCGTAGAGATATAAAAACAAAAGACTTATGATCACTAAACCCGCCAGCAGAAAGGAGAATTTGAAAGAGTAGGAAAAGAGTAAACGCGTTGCCCTCCACATATTGGAAGAGGACTTTCCTTTCCTTTTCTTGACGGCCTGTTTCTTTAAAACCGATCCTGTTTTTCTCGTTTTTTTCTTCATATCCACAGTTGATTGTCAGTTGTCCGTTGCAAGAATTCAACAACAAACACAAATGACCAATGACTAGTGACTCATGACAAATGACACCCCGTCTAGTCGCCTACCACCATTATCTCAGGTTCCAGGTCTATTCCCGTCTGTGCTTTTACTTTTTCTTTTGCCATTTCCATGAGGGCCAAGACATCTTCCGCCCTGGCGCCTCCTGTATTCACGATATAATTTGCATGTTGGGGTGAAATCATGGCACCCCCTATCTTCTTCCCCTTCAATCCTGTCTCCTCGATGAGCCTTCCTGCATAGTCATCGGGGGGATTTCTGAAGACCGAACCTGCGCTGGGATGCTCGAGAGGCTGGGTCGCTTTTCGTTTTGTCAAATAATCCGTCACCTTTTTTGAGACAATCTCCGCTGTCTCCCGGGTCCCTTGCAGACTGGCTCTGACGACAATGGTTCCTTCCTGAATAGACGATTTCCTGTATGAAAAAACCAACTCAGAACGATTTATGGATATAAGTTCTCCTTGGCGGTTCAGCAGTTCAATTTTTTGGACCACGCTCCCCATATCCTTACCAAATGCGCCGGCGTTCATGGCCACGGCCCCACCCACGGTACCGGGTATTCCTGCGAGGAATTCCAATCCTCCTAATCCCTTTTGGCTGCAGTACTTCACGAGATCGCTGAGGGCGAGGCCTCCACCAACCACCAAGATCTCTTCATTCGTTTCATGCTGCTCGATGGTCGCCAGGTTCTCCCGCATGATTATTACGACCCCTTTGAATCCCCCATCTTTCACCAGCAAATTACTGCCTCGACCAACCACCAAGTAAGGGATATTCTCTTTGTTGAGGTAAGCGAACAATTGTTGGAGTTCTCCCAGTTCACGGACGAAGCAGACCGCCTCCGCTTTGCCTCCGATGCGGAAGGTGGTGTGTTCACTCATGGCGCGGTTCAAATGAGCGTTCTCCCTCATGATTTCAACCAATCCCCTTCTCTGTCTTTCATCCATATCAGTACGGAGCACAGAACACAGAGCGTGGAGCACGGAGCTGATAGGTGCAAACAGCCAAATAGCATCTATGTTCTTCGCTCCTTGCTCCCTGCCCCCAGCTTCTTTAGCAGCTCCTCACCCACATGATAAATATCTCCTGCACCAAGGGTCATGACCAGATCGCCGGGCTTGATAAGCCGCAGAAGAACCTTGAAGATCTCATCCTGGTGGTGACACAAGTGCACCTCTTTGTGGCCATGTTCTTTTATTCCCTGACAAAGCCATTCCGCATCCACACCTTCTATGGGGCTCTCCCCAGCTGGGTATATAGGGGCGACAATGAGTAGATCGGCCTGGTTAAAGCAAAAGGTAAAGCGGTCATAGAGTGCCTTTGTTCGTGTGTATCTGTGAGGCTGAAATACAACGACGAGGCGTTTTTCGGGCCAGCACTCCTTTGCCGTTTCCAGGACTGCGGTGATCTCTGTGGGGTGGTGTCCATAGTCATCCACCAAGAGAATATGGTCCTTTTCCCCTTTTACCTGGAAACGCCTGGCGAGGCCTCCTAAGGTTTTGAGACCCTCTCTTATATCTCTGGTTTGCACATCCAGTTCTTGCCCCACAGCTATGGCTGCCAGGGCGTTTAGCACATTATGGTTACCCGGCATCCCAACCTGGACACGGCCCAACGAGTCGTTGTGATAGAGGACCTCGAAACTCACCTCTAACCCGTCCCGCTCGACATTGGTGGCCCTTAGGTCTGCCTGGGAATTTGTCCCGTAGGTCATATACCTTTTTCTCAAATGGGGGATAATGGCCTGAATCTCTTCATTATCCAGACAAATAATGGCGAGCCCGTAAAATGGAATCTTGTTGATGAAGTTGATAAAGGCCTCCCGAATGGCATCCATATCGCCATAGTAATCCATGTGCTCATAATCCATATTGGTCACAACCGCGATGGTGGGAGACAGGGCCATGAAAGAACCATCGCTCTCATCTGTCTCCGCAACCAGGATATCCCCTTGACCCAGTTTTGCATTAGAGCCACCCCAGATATCTAGCCTACCCCCAATGACCACAGTTGGATCCAGATCTCCGCTGGTCAGTATGGAGGCGATCATAGACGTGGTGGTGGTTTTACCATGGGCACCTGCAACAGCCACGCCATACTTGAGACGCATCAATTCTGCCAGCATCTCAGCTCTGGGTATGACGGGAATGTAACTCTCTCTGGCCTGAATGATCTCCGGGTTGTCATCGGCAACCGCTGAGGAATAGACCACAACGTCTGCTTCGCCTATGTTTTCTCCTTTATGTCCCTGATAGATTTTTCCTCCGAGACGGGCGAGCCTTGCGGTCACTGGGGAATCCTGAATATCAGAACCACTCACCTCATATCCAAGATTGATCAGGAGTTCGGCTATACCACTCATGCCGATACCTCCTATGCCCACAAAATGAATATGTTTTGCCTTGCCGAAAGTTTTCATCACTTCGTTATTAATCCCCTTGTCATGGCCTCCAGGTGATCCACAATGACCTTGGCAGCATCACGCCGTCCCACCTTTGAGGCCTGCTTGCCCATCTGCTCCAGAACGTGCCTCTCATCCATATATTTGATCAAACGCTCCGCCAGACTTTCTCCACTTAGATCTTTTTCAAGGACCATCTCGGCACCACCTACCCGAACCAACGTAAGGGCATTGGTTTCTTGATGTTTATTGGCTGCAAAAGGGTAGGGGATTAAAATAGAGGGTTTACCCAGGGCGGCCAATTCAGAAACCGTGGTAGCACCCGCCCTGCTCACCACCATGTCCGCCCGGTCATATGCCTCTGCCATGTCCTCAATGAAAGGCATAATTTCCCCTTCCAGTTCCCTCTGCTCATACGCCTCAACCACATGGGCGTAATCCGTTTCACCACTCTGATGGATGACAGCAGGATCTTTCCCTTTCTCTCTTAAAATCTGTAACGCAGCCACGAAGGCCCTGTTTATGGCCCGGGCTCCTAGACTCCCTCCCACCACCAGAATGGTGAATTTTTCGTCCCTTTTGATACGGTCCCTCTCTAAGACAAGCAGTTCTTCACGAACCGGATTACCCGTCAAATAAAGGTCTCCACCTGGGAAGTGTTGCCTGCTCTCTTCAAATGAGACAAAAACCTTATCCGCAATTCTGCAGAGTAGGCGGTTTGTCAGCCCAGGGAAGGAGTTTTGCTCATGGATGGCCATGGGCACACCCATGAGTCTGGCTGCCAGACAGACCGGGCCAGATGAATATCCACCCACCCCAAGGACGAGATGGGGCGAGAATTTCTTTAGGATGGAAATGGACTGGAAAAAGCTATACGGCAGCTTTATCAGGACCATGCTTCCCTTTTTCCAGCCTCGACCTTTGATGCCTTCCACATGGATACTCTGCTGATGGAACCCCAAGCGGGTTAATATTTCAGACTCCATTTTCCTTCGACCTATGATAAAGCGAATCTCTACTGCCCCGTATCGCTTAACAATCTCCTTTGCGATAGCCACAGCAGGGAAAAGGTGACCCCCTGTGCCACCACCGGCTATGATGATTCTTGGTTGGCTACGACCCACACTTTCCAACGCCTCCTTTCCCTTGCCAAAGACCCCCTTTTTGCGTTCCCAATTCCCTCTATCTCCTTGCTGAGATACTGAGAAGAATGCCAATACCCACAAGGTTGATCACCAGAGATGATCCCCCATAACTGATCAATGGGAGCGCAAGCCCCTTGGTAGGGAGCAGGCCCATCACAACGCCCATATTGACCAGGACCTGAAGGGCAATGAAACTAACGATTCCTAAGGCGAGATAGCTGCTATAGAGATCACGTGCAGTCAATGAGATTTTGATACCCCGCATGATCAAGATGGAGAAGAGGGTGATGATAATGACCAATCCTACCAGTCCCAGTTCTTCGGCCATGATCGAAAGAATGAAATCGGTGTGGGGCTCAGGCAGATAAAAGAGCTTTTGTTTGCTGTTACCGAGTCCCACACCGAAGACGCCTCCAGATCCGAAAGCCAGGAAAGAATGAATGATCTGAAACCCGAGGCCTTGGGGATCTTCCCAGGGATTGAGAAAGGCCCACCAGCGCTTCAGCCGATAATCTGCCTGCCAAACAAGCCACATGACAACCGGCATAGATACCAACAATACGGCCAGAAGATGAAAGATATTCACGCCACCCACGAAAACAAGGATCAGAAGCCAGCAACCTATCATCACCGCCGTTCCCAGATCTGGCTGAAAAAGAATAAGTATCATAAAGGTGCCTACCACAACGAGATGGGGTGCTAGCCCTTTGGAAAACTGGGCCATGTTTGGGCCCTTCTTGGCCATGGAGTAGGCCATGTAAATGGCCAGAGCTAGCTTTGCCAGCTCTGAAGGCTGGAAAGAGAGACCCAAATATCTCAACCAGCGCGTGGCACCTCCCACCTTTACCCCCACACCGGGAATGAGGAGTAAAACGAGGAGGGCCAGACTCAGGAAAAGAAGGGGATAAATCAGCTTACGGTAGAAGTGGCAGGAGATATTTTTGGCAAATATGAGCAAACAAAGGCCTAAGAGACAGAACGCCCCCTGCTTTTTCAGGTAGTAGTAGCTATCTCCCAGCTTGTGGGCTGCGAGGAGGGAGCTGGCACTGTAAATGGTCACCAATCCCAGACCCAATAGCATCAGGGTTGGAATGAGGAGCGAATAGTCATAGCCCCGTTCTGCCTGATTCTTAGTCGCCATGATCAAGCCTTTCCACTTCTTCTCTGAAGACCTTTCCCCTGTGGGCGTAGTCGGTAAACATATCAAAGCTGGAACATGCAGGGGCCAGCAAAACCACGTCATTGGGCTCGGATGATGAGAAGGATTGTGACACGGCATCCCTCATATCCTCAGCCAAGGCAAAGGGGATCGTTCCTTTAAAGGCTTCTGCCAGAATATGCTTGGCTTCACCTAAAAATATGGCTTTTCTCACTTTTCCGGTGGAAGCTTCGACCAGAGGCAGGTAGTCCGCTCCCTTGTGTCGGCCTCCAGCTATGAGGACGATGGGTCTATCAAAAGTGGCAACAGCCCTGAGTGCAGCATCCACATTGGTTGCCTTAGAATCATTGTAGAAGTCCACGCCCCTGAGGGTTCCCACATGCTCCAGACGATTGGGCAGGCCTTGAAACTGCTCGATGGTCTTTTGCATGATCCGAGGCCCAATGCCTAAAAGGAGGCCGACCAGGATCACACCCATGAGATTCTCCAGGTTGTGTCTGCCGGGGAGCTTGAACCCCTCCAGCCCGAAGAATTCCTCTTTCTCGCCGGGCAGATGGGCCATTATGGACATACCCTGCACGTGGGCCTGACGGTTCTGCCTCCGCTCCAGCCCATAGCGGAATACAGATACGCCTCCGGCCGGTTCAAATTGAGACAGTGTTTGGTCATCATCGTTTAATATGGCGTACTGTCCGGCCCCCTGATTCCTGAAGATGCTAAGTTTGGATTGTACATAGGCTTCATAGTCAGGATATCGATCCAGGTGGTCAGGGGTGATATTTAGCACCAGAGATATCATAGGCGAAAAATTCTGCATGGTATCCAGTTGAAAGCTGCTCACTTCCACCAGTGCATAGTCGGCCCTCCAATCACCGGCAGCATAATCCATCAGGGGTGTTCCAATGTTTCCGCCCACAAAGGCCTCCAAACCGGCACCTTTTAACATGGAACCTAAAAAGGCAGTGACGGTTGACTTTCCATTAGTCCCTGTGACGGCCACAATGGGTGTGTCCGTCAGTCGGCTTGCCAGCTCCATTTCACCCAGGATGGGGATGCCCGCTTCTTCTGCGGCTTTCAGTGGCCCTATATCGAGGGGAACCCCCGGACTCACAATGATCATGTCTGCATTCAAGAAGGTCTCCTCCTTATGACCACCTGTCTCCAGTGCTATCCCCAATTGCCATGTGTCCTGGAGCAACGCCCTGTCAAGCTCCGACTCTTCCCTGAGCTCGCTCACCCCAACCTGAGCGCCTTTCTTAGATAGATACCGGGCTACGGAGAGCCCTGATTTTCCCAAGCCCACGACCAGGACCTTTTTATTAGGGTGTTCCACGCTTTTCCTAGATCCTTTGATCCATACTACCTCAACTTGAGTGTGCCCATGGACAATAGGGCCAAAATAATGGCTATGATCCAAAACCGGACGGTAACCTTCGACTCCGGCCATCCCTTCAATTCGAAATGATGATGAATGGGGGCCATACGGAAAATCCTTTGCCCCCCGGTCATCTTGAAATAGGCGACCTGTAGGATCACTGAGACGGTCTCGAAGACAAATATGCCACCTACAACAATGAGGACTAGCTCCTGTTTCGTGATCACAGCCACTGTGCCCAAAACGGCACCCAAGGGGAGAGACCCCACGTCACCCATAAAGAGTTCTGCAGGGTAGGCGTTGTACCATAAGAAGCCGAGACTGGCCCCTAAAACGGCACCGCATAACACAGTAAGCTCTCCGCTGCCTGCCACGTATGGGATCTGCAGATAAGAGGAGGTCTTCACGTTCCCCGACAGATAGGCAAAGATGAGGTAGCTACTAAAGGCCACGATGATAGGCCCTATGGCCAGCCCATCCAGTCCATCGGTTAGATTCACGGCATTGGAGGCCCCTACGATAATGAATACGGCCAAGAGGATATATGTCCACCCCAGGTCAGGGGTAAATGCTTTGAAAAATGGGACATTTAAACGGGAGTCGAACCCTGGGTAAAGGTGTAGGACAATGGCCACAACCAATGCCGCTAGGATCTGCAACGCAAATTTGGACTTGATGCTCAGCCCACGGCTGCTCTTCCGAATGTTCTTGAGGTAGTCATCCACAAACCCTATGAGACCGAAACAGACGATGACAAACATGACCAACCACACATAAACATTCTTGGGTTCAGCCCAGAAAAGCGTGGATGCCATGATGACGGGAAGAAGAAGACAGCCACCCATCGTGGGTGTACCCACCTTGTTGATGTGATTGGGGGGTCCGTCATCTCGAACATATTGCCCCACCTGCATGGTCCGGAGTCTGTTGATGGCCCACACCCCAAGAACGAAGAAGATCACAAGGGAGGTCAGGGTAGTCAGAATGGTCCTGAATGTGATGTATCGAAAAACATTCAGCCATGATATGTCTGTTTGAAAGAGGTAGATGAGTTTGTAAAGCATTTATGACCTCTTTATCAGAATTCCTCTTGATCCTTGCCCTTGAGAGCCTCGGCCACAATTTCAAGCTGCATCTTTCGAGAGCCCTTGAGGAGAATCACGTCTCCCTTATTCATGTTAGCCGCTATTTTTTGCGCCATTTCCTCATGGCTTGTGACCTCAGTAGCCCTCTCTTTTGGAAGGCCCTTGCTCACAGCACCCTCGATCATCTGCGGGGCGTGTTCCCCCATGGCCAGAAAGTAAAAGGCGCCCCGTTCTGCCACCATGTTACCCGCTTCCAGGTGCGCTGGGACGGTTTCATCTCCCAGTTCCAACATCTCACCCAATCCCACAATAAGCCTGCCTTCGCCCGTAACCAGTGCCTTTGCAGAGTCCAGGGCCGCCTTGAGGGACGCGGGATTGCAATTGTAGGTGTCATCCACGAGGATGATGCCATCCGGAAGATGGCTGATCATAAAGCGTCCCTTTATCCCCTCAAAGCCACCCAGGCCTTCCAGGATGTGCTCGGGGGACGCCTCAAGGCAGAGGGCAATGGCAGATGCAGCCAGGGCATTGAAGACATTTTGTAGCCCTGGGACGCGCAGCCTAACCCGCTGGGTCTGGCCAAAAAACCGCAGATCGAAAGCCGTGCCTTCCTTACCTAGGCTCTGAATTTTTTCAGCCCGGATCTGATTCCTGGGTCCGAGGCCAAAGGTTGTAATCTTTCTTTGAAAGGGTGACGCCGCTCTTAAGAGCAATTCGTCGTCCCCATTCAAAATAGCCAGACTTTTCTCCGGCATCTTCTCTAGCAGCTCTACCTTCGCCCTGGCCACGGCGTTGATGTCGCCCAGTCCTTCCAGGTGGGCCCTTCCCACATTGGTGATAAGGCCCACATCCGGCTCTGCGATCTCAGTCAGACGGGCAATCTCTCCGGCTCTATTCATGCCCATTTCCAGTACAGCCCTTCGATGCGCTTCCCCCAATAACAGCAACGTGAGGGGGAGGCCGATCAAGTTGTTCAGATTTCCCTCGTTTTTCAAGGTCAGGGCATTTACTGCCAGGATCCTGGCGGCCATCTCCTTGGTGGTGGTCTTTCCCACGCTACCCGTGATTGCGGCCACCGGGATGGGGTATTCCCTTCTCCACCAATTCCCCAAGTCCCCAAGGGCCTTGAGCGTATCGGTCACTGCAATGAGCACAGAATGACTCCCAGCAGGTATCTCAGGCCTGTAGTCCTTCTGTATCACGGCACCTGCGGCGCCCTTATCAATGGCCTGCCTCACGAAATCATGGCCGTCATATCTCTCGCCCTTGAGGGCCCAAAAGAGCTCTGCCTGGACTATTTTTCTGGAATCCGTGCTGAGACCACTGAGGACCGCCTCTTGGGAGCCAGACATGAGCTCCCCCTGAATCGGCGCAATAATCGTCCCTGCGGTTATCTCGCCCCATCTAGGCTTCATTCGTCACCAGTCATTGGTCATTCGTCGTTCGTCACCTGCCGTTAGTTGTATTGCTGAAAAGTGGCTTCTGTTTCTCGAGTTCAGAGCACAAATGACCAGTGACTAGTGACTAATGACCCAGTTCTGAGGCAGCCAGGGCAGCCTCCTTTCGATCATCAAAGCGCTTTCGTTGTCCACCAACAATTTGATAGTCTTCGTGACCTTTTCCAGCAATCAGTACCAGATCCCTTTCATCGGCCATGGCAACGGCCTTACGTATGGCTTGCCGTCGATCCTCTTCAACAAAATATCCTGACCCCGTGGATGGCCTTTGGGAGGAATTATTCAATCGGATGAGGCCTGTCGCTTGGGTCCCTTTTTCGATTTGCGCAATAATGGACAGGGGATCTTCACTGCGGGGATTATCAGAAGTAATAAAGACCAGGTCACTATTCTCTCCAGCCACCAAACCCATTTCGCTCCGCTTTCCCTTGTCCCGGTCTCCCCCGCATCCAAAAACAGTGATCAACCTGCCATCCACCATAGGTCTGAGGGTCGTCAGTGTCTTTAAGAGCGCATCAGGTGTGTGTGCATAGTCGACCACCAGATTGAGGCCCCTTTGGTTTTTCACCAACTCCAGCCGTCCCGGGACCCGTTTTAATCTCGCTATGCCTTCAGCGATCGCATCAAGATCGACATGGAGGGATAGGGCAGCGGCCGAAGCGGCTAGGATATTGTAAATATTAATCTCTCCTATAAGAGAAGATCGGATATCCACCGCTCCCACGGGGGTCAGCAATCTCGCTTTCAATCCAGACCTATCCGCAGAGAGATGTTCCCCGCTCACATCCCATCTCTGATGAAGGCCATAGGTCACCACGGGCGCGTCAGTTAGGGTGGCCAGTTGTTCTCCCTTGGGGTCATCCATATTGATGATAGCCGTTGAACCATCGTCCTGTTTCCTCTTTTTAAGTCCTCGGAACAGGAGACTCTTGGCCTTGAAGTATGCCTCCATGGTATTGTGGTAATCCAGATGATCCCTAGAAAAATTGGTAAATACGGCCAGCTTAAATGGGCACTCCCCGGTCCTATTTTGATCCAGGGCATGGGAAGAGACCTCCAGGATCACATCTGTCACACCCGCATCCGCCATCTCACGAAGAAAATGCATGAGGTCAAGGGATTCAGGTGTGGTAACAGGGGCAGAACGGGTTTTACCCAGGTAACGATAATTGATGGTTCCGATCACGCCTGGCTTTTTACCTGCCGCCGTGAGGATGGAATCCAGCAGGTAACTGGTGGTGGTCTTACCGTTGGTGCCCGTGATCCCAATGAGGTTGATGCCCCTGAAGGGATAGTCGTAAAATCGGGCAGAAAGTTTTGATAGGGCCTCTCTTGAATTGGGAACTCGCACCCTTGTGAGGTTTTCCCTGAGGCCCGTGAATTCCTCACCAACCAATGCAGCCGCACCATTTTGAACGGCATCTTCCAGGTAGTGGTGGCCGTTCAGGGCATGACCCTTGAGGGCGACAAAGAGATATCCTGGCTTAATCTGACGTGAATCGTATGACAATCCTTCAATCTCCTGTTCGGGATCGCCATTGAGATCGTACGCCTTCAGCCCATCTAATAAATGAATCAGTTTCATGACGTAAATGTCAGCTCCGCTTTTCTACCCCCCTGGAATATTGGAATATTGGAGTGATGGAGTAATGGGTTCAAAGGTATTCTTGACAATGAGGAGTTGATCTTTTTGAGCTTTCTTCCTCACCATTCCATCATTCCGTCTGGGGGCATCTGTCGGCGTATCGTAACAAAATCAAAGGATAGCAAGTCGCAAAGTGGGGTCCTATTCAGCACCATTTATTTTGGTGGTTTGAAACTCACCTTAACGACCTTTATCTTTTCTAGAGAAGAACCTGGTCGGGGCGTCTGTTTCACAGCCAGCCCCGTGCCTTCCAGGACCACGTTCAGGCCTAAAGCCCTTCCCCCTCTCAAAACCTCTCGCATACTTTGGCCCCTGAAATCCGGGAGCTGCCCAGGCTTCTCTGATAACGTCTCTGGTCGTTGAATTAACTTTGATACACGCGGCCCTTGCGTCTCCGGCTCCTCGTTCGCTACGGCGAGTCTAACTTGGGGGGTGATCCTGAGGTGATTAAGCGCCCAGGTGCCCACCTCCTGAAATGCAGGACCAGCGACCAAACCCCCGTATGGGTTACCTTTGGGTTCATCCACCATCATCAGGATCACCATCCCGGGCTTGTCTGCCGGTACGAAACCGACAAAGATGGCCACGTAGTCCTTTTTAGAATAGGCCTTGGTTCGGGGGTCCACCTTCTGGGAGGTCCCTGTCTTGCCCGCCACCCTGTATCCACTGATGGCCGCAAGAGGGGCTGTCCCATCTTCGCTTACGACACCCTCCAGTATTCGAGCCACATTTCTTGCTGTCTGAGGCGAGATGACCCTCCTGATCACATGGGGCTTCATCTCTTTAACCACACGACCCGATTGATTCCTTATCGCCTTGACCACAAATGGGCGCATCAGTTTGCCCCCGTTGGCTATAGCTGCCATGGCAACTGCAATTTGAAGAGAGCTTGCGGTCATGCCCTGGCCAAAAAAGATGTTGGCCCGGTCGATTTCTTTGGCCTGTTTAGAGGGCCTTATAAATCCACTTCTCTCTCCGCTCAGATCAATCCCAGTCTCGCTGCCAAATCCAAATTTTTTTAGATAAGTCACGAATTTTTCGTAACCTAGTTTTTGGCCTATTTTGACGGCTCCAATATTACTGGAGAAGACAACAATATCCGACACTGTCAAGGTCCCAAACCCTTTAGTGTCGTGAATGATGTGTTTGGCGAACTTAAATTCACCCTGTTCACAGTAAAAGGTGGTCCGGGGAGACACGATCCGGGTCTCAAGGGCTGCTGCGAGAAGGAAGGCCTTGACGGTGGAACCCGGCTCATAGGAATCTGTGATGGTCCGGTTTCTCCATTGATGAGGCTTGTATTTCCAGAAGATATTGGGATTAAAGAGGGGGACCACAGCCATGGCTAGAATTTCCCCTGTCTCAGGATCCAATATGATACAGTGACCACTCTTTGCTCCGGTTTTTGTAACGGCCCTCCTTAGGGCCTGCTGGGCCCTGTACTGGATGTCTTTGTCGATGGTGAGGACAAGATCATACATTTCAGGGCCTTTAGATGTGGGCCTACTCATATAGAAAGGACGTCCCAAGGCATCTCGCATCTTCACTAAGGTGTGCGGAGGCCCTTTTAAAACGGGATCATACCTCCTTTCGAGACCTTCAAGACCCTGGTTATCAGCACCGGCAAATCCAATAAGGTGAGCGCCGATCTCCCGTCCCGGATAATAGCGTCTCGTCTCGGTGGTAAATCCAACCCCTTCCAATCCCAAAGCCTTCACTCGTCTGACTTCTTCGGGAGATATTTTTCTCTTGATCCAGACGAATGGACGTTCGCTTCGCAGGAGGCCCAAGGTTTTCCGCCGATGCAAATTCAGGGTCCTGGAGAGTTTTTTGGCCGTATCGTTCTTATGCTTCACAAGGTTTGGGTGGGCATAGACTGACTCCACTTCAACACTGACAGCCAGTTCATGTCCTTCCCGGTCATAAATGGTACCCCGTTTGGGGAGAAGTTTGATGGTCCCCCTGTAGCCCGCGCGCGCAATAGAGGCCAGTCTATCCCTTTCGAGAACTTGAAGTTGATAGGCTCTTGCCAGAATGGTTCCCAGTCCAGCCAGAAAAAAGAGGGCCACGAGATAAATTCTAAATCGGATCCACTTTTTTTCCTTTACCTTCATGGCAAGAAGACGATTTGCTCTGGCAAGGGCTGTTTAAGGCCCAGGCGACGAGTGGCCCTTTCCAGGTTTTGAGGTGATTTTAGTGTGGCCAGCTCAACCCTTAACTTCTGATTGAGTTCCTTGAGCTCCAGTTCTTCCTGTTGCAGACGGCTCAGGTCGTAGCCTATTTGAGTCCCTTCAAAGTTAGACCAGACATAACCTATGCCGCTCCCCATGAAGACAAAAAGCAGGAAAGCAATGAGAAAGATTTGGCGGGGAGAAATGAAGGGTCTTCTTTTCCTGGACTTCTTGTTCTCCACCCGGATACCTGTCTTGGCATTCCGTTTCTTTTGAACCTCGGATGGTTTCATGGGTCTAACCATTTCAAATCCTTTCTGCGGCCCTTAAAGTGGCGCTGCGAGCCCTTGGGTTCATCTCAATTTCCCGTGGGCCGGGTTTGGTCCCTTTTTTGTGCACCCGCTTAAAAAGGGGTACTTTACCGCATCTGCAATAAGGAAGATCTGGGGGGCAGGTACACCCCCTCTCCCAGTTCATCATGGCCTGCTTGACCATTCTATCTTCAAGCGAATGATAGGAGATGATAACCAAACGCCCTCCCTCATTCAGGAGGGGGGGCACCCTATCGAGTAAGGTTTTTAGGTTTTCTAATTCTTTGTTTACAGCGATTCTCAAGGCCTGAAATGTTCGGGTCGCTGGATGCCTCGCTCGAGGGTGATGAGAGACGGGGATCACAGACTGGATCAAGTGGGCCAGGCGAAGGGATGAGTCGATAGGCCCTTTTCTGCGTTCTCTATCAATGGATTTGACAATCTTTCGTGCCCTCTTTTCTTCTCCATACTCACGCAGTATCTTCTCAAGGGCCTCAGGGGAAAGGGTGTTTATGAGGTGGTGGGCAGTGAGCTTGTCATCCAGGTCCATCCTCATATCAAGCCGCTCATCCCGATTAAAACTAAATCCCCTACCCGATTTCTCGAGTTGATGGGATGAAATCCCAAGGTCCAGGAAGATGCCATTGACCTTTTTGATGCCTAGACCTTGGAGGACTTGGATCAGTTCCGCATAATTTCCCTTCAGAACGATGACCCTTTTACCCAGTGGGGATAGTCTTTCTCTGGAGAGCCTGACAGCCTCCGAATCCCTGTCCAGGCAGATTAATCTGCCTTTTGAGCTTATCTTCTCTCCTATGGCTTTGCTGTGCCCCCCATTTCCAACCGTTCCATCCACGTAGATTCCATCCTTCGCTGTAATCAAATCCCTTACAACCTCCTGGAGCAGGACCGGTTGGTGAGGGTAGGCCAATTTCACCCCCTTTATATTCCCAGTTCCGAGAGGGACTGGCTCACTTCGGGGAATTTAGCCATGGCCCTCTGGAATTCCTTCTCCCATCTTTCCTTGTCCCAAATCTCAAACAGTCTTAATTCTCCCACAAGGACCACTTCTCTTTTTAGCCCTGCGATCTCCCTCAGATCTTGGGGTATGGTGATTCTTCCCTGTTTCAAAGGACATTCCTGCGCACCGGAGATGAAATAGCGGCGATAAGTATTTACGGCCCTGTCAAAAAGGGAGAGATTGGCGGCCTTTTCTTCAATGACTCGCCAGTCGTCTCGGGCAAAGGCCCAAAGGCAGTTGTGCTGGTTTGTCAAAACCAGCCAGCCATCATTCTTCTTCTCCAGGACCTCCCTGAAGCGCGCAGGGATAGCTAACCGGCCTTTGTCATCGAGATTATGTTTTGAGCGTCCCCTAAACATATAGCTAATATCGAACGGCTATGACACTTTATACCACTTTATTACACTTTGTGACACTTTACAGTCAAAAATCCATGTTTGTCAAGGGAAAAATAGGGGGAATTAAATAAATATAATAAAAGATAATTAGCTATATGCAACATATAGTGGTTGTAGCATTGTGAGGCACAGAATAAGGGTGTGGGAATAAATGACGCAGAATTTTCCTTTTCTAATTAAATTCTCAGAGTCCCCAAAGACGATAAGTACTTCTTGGATTTACGCGCCAAAGCGCTATGGCGGGTAAAAATCTGAGTCTGACACAGCCTGCCCCCCATTCCATCCTCCGTAGCAGGCTACTGCGGAGGATGGAAAGGACGGGGGCGAGCCGCTCAGGCGAGGCGGGCGGGAGATTGGGCAAAACCGTTTTATGGCAAAGAATCTTCAGGTGGATTCTTAGGCAGCCTCATCTGAGCGGGCGGGTAGGCGCTTCATCCGATCAGAACATCATGAGACCTTTGGAAAATGTTCAATTTTGTTCAAGGTCAAGGAAGGCGAAGATTTTAACCGCAGGAATACACGATAAGTATTTCGAGGATCAAAATCTGAGTCTGACGCAGAAATTGGGCAAAAGGGGACGTTTTCCAAAGGTCTCAACTAATCGGATGTGGTACATAAATAATAGATCAGAGAGGTGATGTAGAGGAGAATAAAGAAGATGTTCAGGACCAATCCTGAATAGGCATAATCTTTGTCACCAAGCTTTTCGATGAACGGGAAGGACTTGAGGGAGAGGACAAGACCCAGGACGAGGATCATGGGGACAACGGTGATAAAGGGCAACCAAAGAGGAAAAGGGAGGGCTTCCTCCTCAAAGCCAAGGACAAGAGCGGCGGCCACCCCTGCGGCCACAAAGGGCAGCATGAAGGCGGCGATTGCGCGAGTATTTGTTTTTCTGTATCTAGGAAATATCTTCACAATGTCCCTTTCTTCACCCCCTGTCTTCTCCCTGCGAAGAGTCCTGTAAACGGGCCTCCACGCGCAGCCCCTCAGGAATTCCCTCTATCTTGGTGCTGGACATTTTAGGTTCAAAATCTTATAAAAGATAATATCATATGTATAAACGCTTTGGCGGATAAAAAGGAGGTTCAATCATGCCCGAGTTGATCGTCTGGAAGAACAAACGCATGGATAAATTGAGAAGGGATATGGACCGTATCTGCACCAGGGTATGCGACGAGTTTGGTATTCCGCTTTTTCTTGAAACGGCCGCTGAGCTCCCTTCCATAGATGTATCCGAGACCGAGGATAGCATTGTTCTCAGGGCGGAGGTTCCCGATATAAATCCAGAGGATTTGGATATCTCCATTACGGATGATACGTTGCGTATCAGGGGAGAAAGAAAGCTAGAGCGCGTGGAAGAGAACGGAGGGGTTCAAAGAACGGAGAGGCGATATGACTCATTCTCTCGTACCCTTCAGCTCCCCTGCAGGATAGACTTGGATGATGTGAAAGCCACATACAGGGAAGGCATACTGAATATTGTTATGCCCAAGTGTAGTCCTGAGCAAGCCAGGGAGATCAAGATAAAAGTGAAAAAATAACACACCTTCCTGAGTTATGGATTGCCTGATGTCCATGGCAACCTGTATCTCATTTGCTCGTTTATCTTCTAGCTAGAGATCTCACAAAACCTGTTGCTGACCAGAGTTCGCCCATGACATGTTCAGGGTTTCAGGAATTGTCCCGGCAGGGGGGCAGACAAATTGCGAATGATGATGAAGAATAGGAGGAGGGAATAGATGCCAAGGAAAAAGCCGGATCAAGAGGTGCCCCTTGAAAAACTCAGATGGAGGCTCGACCCAGCCACGTTGCCATTTGAAACCACAGAGGATCTTAAACCCCTTAAAGAGATTATAGGACAGAAGAGGGGCGTGGAGGCCTTTCGCTTTGGAATGGGTATCAACAAACCGGGCTACAATGTTTTTGTCACGGGTGAGCCAGGGTCAGGAAGAATGTCCACGGTTCGCAAACTGCTGGAAGAGCTCTCCCAAAAAAAGGGGGAGGTGCCGGATGACCTCTGCTATGTGAACAACTTCAAGAATTCTGAGGCCCCCATTCTGTTGCGGCTCCAGGCGGGGATGGGGGGAAAGTTTAAAAAAGACGTGCACGATCTTGTGGAGAGCCTGAAAAAACAGGTCCCACAGTTTTTTGAGAGCCAGGACTATCTCAACCGAAAAAAAGAGATCCTGGAGGAGTATGAAACAAAGGGCAAAAGCTTCTTCAAAGAGCTCGATCAGAAGGTGAGAGAAGAGGGCTTCGCCCTCGTGGACATCCAGGTGGGGCAGATCAAGCGGCCTGAGGTTATGCCCCTGGTGGATGGAAACCCCATGCACATCGATCAAGTGGAAGAGCTGGTGGATAAGGGCCGGTTCCCCAAAGAGGAGTTTGAGCAACTGCGGGAGAAGCAGGGCAAGCTGAGGGAACAGATTGACCAGATCTTTCTCGAACTGAGGGATTTGCAGAAAGAGGTCCAGGAGACTGTTGAGAAGATGGATCGCCTGATGTTCATGAAGATGGCCACAGACCTGGCAGAACCTGTAAGAGGAAAATATAAGGGCGAGAGAATCGATAACTATTTCAGAGACATGCTGGAGGACATGGCGGATAATCTGCAAATCTTTGCACGCCAGGGCCAGCAAGCCGTACCGGGTCTGCCCTTTTTACTCCCCCAGGGTGACCCATTTGAGTCGTATCAGGTCAATCTTCTCGTGGATAATGCGGATCAGAAAGGGCCTCCGGTTGTCACGGAAACCTATCCCACGTACAGAAATCTGTTCGGAAGTATAGAGAGGGTCGTTGATCGGAGCGGGGTCTGGAGGACAGATTTTACCAAGATCAAGACAGGGTCCCTGGTCAAGGCCAATGGAGGCTATCTCGTCATCAATCTTCTCGATGCGATCGTGGAGCCGGGTGTATGGCCGGCCCTGAAAAGGGCCCTGAAGACCAAGAAAATGGAGATCCAGACCTATGATCCCTTTTATCTGTTCACCACCACACAGATGAAACCAGAGCCCATTGACATGGATGTAAAGGTGGTCCTCATATCGGATTCCTATGTCTATCATCTCCTCAACTTCTATGATGAAGATGTGCCAAAGATTTTCAAGGTGAGGGCAGATTTTGACACCTCTATGGACAAAAACGAAGCATCTATTGGTCAGTTCGCAGAGTTTATCAAAATGAAAAAGGACGAAGATCATTTGAGGCCTTTTGACAGAACGGCCGTGTCCGCCCTTGTAGAGCAAGCCGTGCGCATGGCGGGGAGGCAGGAGAAGATCTCCACCAGTTTCCCCAACATAACGGATCTCATTAGGGAGGCCGATTACTGGGCAGAGCAGGATGGCCAATCGGCAGTCCAGGAAAAGCATGTGGATAAGGCCATTGATGCAAGGATCTACAGGTCCAATATGGTGGAAGAGCACATTCAGGAAATGATTGATCGTGGGACCCTGATGATCGATGTGGACGGCGCTGTGGTGGGCCAGGTCAATGGGCTCGCCGTTTACAGCATGGGAGACTACATGTTTGGAAAGCCCTCACGGATCACTGTTTCCACCTCCATGGGGCGTGCGGGCATCATAAACATCGAAAGGGAGGCGGACATGTCGGGCAGCACCCACAACAAGGGTGTTCTTATCCTGGGTGGATATCTTAGAAAGAAGTATGCGCAGGATAAACCCCTGTCCATGAGTGCCAGTATTGCCTTTGAACAGTCTTACAGTGGCGTGGACGGGGACAGCGCCTCTTCCACGGAAATCTATGCGCTCCTTTCCAGCCTTTCGGGTGTTCCCCTCAGACAGGATATAGCGGTTACAGGATCCGTAAACCAGAAGGGGGAAGTGCAGGCTATCGGTGGCGTCAACCACAAGATAGAGGGATTCTATGACTGCTGCCGCAAAGAGGGCTTAACGGGTCGTCAGGGGGTGATGATCCCTGAAAGCAATGTGAAAGATCTCATGCTCCGCAAAGATGTGGTTGAGGCCGTGAAAAAAAAGAAGTTCCATGTCTATGCGGTAAAGACTATTGACGAGGGGATTGAGATCCTGACCGGGAAAAGGGCAGGAGAAATGAAACCTGACGGGACCTATCCCAAAGGAACCATAAATGCGTTGGTCAATGAAAAGCTCAAGGAATTGGCCGAAGGGCTGAAGAAATTTGGTGAGGAGGAGAAAAAGCAGGGTAAGAAAGGGACTGGGAGAAAGAAAAAGAGCAGCAAGAAGTGAGTCCGAATGCATAGAGACGAAATCTCCCTTGAAAGCCCCATAGAGGCCAAGATTGCCTGGGCCGAGAAGCGATACCAAGAGGTCATGGGCGAGTTGCTCGGGGATCAAGAAATTCGTTTGCTTATAGATAAACTGAAAGGGGCTATCCACGCCTCACACAGGGAGATGGCTAAGGCGGGTGTGGTGGACGCATGTAGAGATTGTGAAGAGAGGGAAGGGGGATCGTGCTGCGGCGCTGGACTGGAGAACAGATATGATGGTTCCCTCCTTCTCATAAATCTTCTGCTGGGCGTCAAGTTCCCTAGTCAGGGATATGACCCTTCAAGCTGTTTCTTTCTGGGAGCGCAGGGTTGCCTTCTTCTGGCTCGCCACGTGATATGTGTCAATTATCTCTGCAAGAAAATAACCGAGCGCATAGACGCTGAAAAGATTGCTGCCCTTCAGGAAAAAGAGGGGGAGGAGCTGGAATACCTCTTTCACCTGCAGGAAAAGATCAAGAAAAAAATTCGGTAATCTCTGTTAAAGGTGCTGCATTCCAGCAGAATGAGGCTACGGCCCTTTTCGAAAGCCGTATCTTAAAAAGAATACCACCGGACTTGATCGTGACCCAATGTTTTGAGGTTTGCGCCTATGAGCATCTGGGAGTCTCCCATCACCTTGTTAAACCTCAAAATATTGGGTCACCGCCCCCTCACACAATAGATACGGCCTTGAGAAAAGCGGGCGTAGCCTCATTTTGTGGGCCTTTATTGGGCTTGGGCAAAGCGGAGTCCTTTGGGCCCCCATTGACTCTTCAAAAAGCGATGTGTTCATGCCTCCAACGTCCATGCTGGATGAAGACTTAAGAAAGACCCTTTTGAAGGTGGCGCAATTCTATGACCAGAGAAAGGTGGCCCACAAAGGGTATTTGGGCTTCAGGCAATCCAGTGACCTGACAAGACTGGTCGGTTGCATCGATTATCTCATCCAACATTCACTCCTGATTCCCCAACAATCTTTGTTCCTCGATATGGGCTGTGCCGACGGTAGGGTCAATGTCTTGCTGAGCTATGTGGTCAGGCAGTCTGTTGGCATAGAAGTGCATGAATGGATTCTAGAAGAGTATGCGCCATTGAAAAGAGGCCTGGAAGGTGTTCTCAGGGAGCATCATCTTCGACGGCCTCCTCACAACATCTCCTTACTCCATGGTGATACTTTGGATGAGGCCGTTCATGAGATCATGACAGAAAGGACAGGCAGGGCTTTGGAGGAGTTTGACCTGTTCTACACCTATCTCACCATGTATGAGGAGTTTGCCGAGCTGATTGCAAAGAAAGCCAAAAGGGGTGCGGTGTTCATGATCTATGGACTGGAAAGGGTACTGCCCAAGTTGGATGGTCTCCAATTGCTGACCCCTGGAAAACTCATACAAGGGACCATCGCGCTCTATCAGAAGGTATAAGAGAACAACTTTTCGCGATTAAATGTGCTCCGGCGTATAGCCATTCAGAATGATTCAAACTGGGTCTTGTTCGATGACGACCAGGAAATTTATCTTGCAATTGTGGAATATACTTTCTAGATACTTGATTTTGTGATATGGACAAATATCCCATTTCTTGACACAGGATCACAACGCAACCTTGAAGAATGAAGCCCATGACCGCCTTGGATAACGCACTGATAATCATCATCGGGCCCCGGAGCCTGCAAAACGGGCTAATGGGCCATTTTTTGGAGGAGAAGACCGGTGCCAAGTGTTTGGCCATAGCGGACCCTTCCCAGCTCCCGGCCAAGGAAGATGAGGAAGGCGATGAGAAAAGGCTCATTCTCGGTGATTGTCTGGAAAAAGATCTGGATGGCTGTATAGCAGACCTGGAATCCTACGGTGAGCCTGTTCTGTCTAAAGACTATGTGGTGCTCTTCAATGTGAGCCCAGGTTTGAAGATCGAAGAGAACGCTTTGAGACGAGGGGTAAAGGGATTTTTCTATGAACAGGATCCCTTAGAGGTGTTGCCCAGGGGACTGGGGGCCATTCTGAACGGGGAAATCTGGGTATCCAGGGATATCATGACCAAGTTCATTCCGGATGAAAAAGGCCCTGACCCCTCGAGAATGGAGGCCTCCATCCTGACCCCCAGAGAAATAGAAATACTTTCTTTGGTGGCCATTGGGGCCAAAAACGAGGAGATTGCAGAAAGACTCTATATCAGCAGCAATACGGTCAAGACCCATATCTACAATATCTTTAAGAAAATCGATGTCCCCAACCGCCTCCAGGCAGCCCTCTGGGCAGCCAAGAACCTCTAGTACCTCATAAGAAAGTACTAGCCGCTACGCGCTTTTCTAATACTATTTTCTTAGCCATCCATGGGAAAATTCGAATAAAAATCATACTTTACTTATTCTAGATGTCAGGTTTTTATATGGGTAGACGCGGAAGAAAATTCGGAGACTTGCCTTATGGAAAAGAAAAAAGAGAGAAGAAAGATGCAAAGGTTCCTTCTAGAGATTCCTGCCAAAATTGAGGTGATAAGCGCAGGAAAGCAAAAAGGGACCATTGAAGTTTTGACAAATGATATATGCGCGGGTGGGGCGTTTTTTAAGACCCAGAAACCGCTCCCCGAGGGTACTCAGGTCAAGATAGACATGGTTCTTCCTCTGGAACACCTAAAAAAGTTGTCGGAAGAGTACAATCGCGCCTATATAAAGGTCTCGGGAACCGTTTTGCGGACTGAGCCCTCAGGGATGGCCGTATCTTTTGACGAGGATTACGAGCTTGGGCCCTACAAAGAAGAGGCCGGGAACGGATCATAAGCAAGGCAATCTCCATAACAGGAATCCCTCCTCCGTTCCTCCATGCCTCAATCCCTCATTCCATTTGGTTTCTCCCTCCATGAAGCGCTCTGAAACCCTATAGAAATGATCCCCTAACGGAAAAAAGCCACATCATATAACAAGAAAGTAGTAAAAAAGTATGACCTCCCTCCTGAACTCTAATGAACTTATCCTATCTGTTCTGAGCACAAAAATACGAAAAAAACCATACTTTCTACCGATTGTCCCTTCATGCAAGTTTTCGTAAGCTATGTAGCATTGTTTCCATATGATTCGTTCCAATCGCGGACCCCTGTAGCGACAAAATCGAAATTGGGAGGAGATCCTTAATGGTAACCATCATAAAGAGGGAAAGAAGGAGATTGGGAAGGTTCAGGCTTGAGATCCCTGCTACCATTGAAGTGCTTAATTCTGATTGGGAGAAAGTAAAACGTGGGTTCAAGACGAGTAACATAAGCTCAGGCGGGGCATTTTTCCATACCAAGGAACCCCTGCCCGAAGGCACCCCAGTCAAAATAGACCTCATTCTTCCCCTGGACAAACTAAAACATCTAAAAAAAGACCACAAGCAGGCCTACATCAAGGTCTCAGGAAAGGTTCTACGATCTGAATCAAAAGGTATGGCCATAAGTTTTGATCAGGACTATGTCATTCGCCCTTTGAGGGCCAAGCAAAGGGAAAGCGCCCCAGAGTTGCAGTCCCCCCTGTGAAAACATGGGCCCTCGGCCGTTCCCGTTCGTCTGAGAACGCAACCGCAGGCAACGAAATGAAGCTGGGCGGTAGCAACAGAAAATCATGATGAAGGGGCAAGCCCATACTTCCTGGCCACTTCCATCCCCAGATCAAATGCCTTCAGGTTGGATTCCAAAAATGCCTTCTTGGTGGAATTGGAGAGGGTCTCTTTCATGGACTCTTCGGTGACGGCCGTTTCCGCCGAACCAATCAGGGCTCCCAACATAACCATATTTAAAGAAAGAGGGTTGCCCGCCTCTTCTGCCAATTCATTTCCGTTCAGGGCGATTACCCGCTCCACTTTTGTCTCAATCAGATCCAAAACTTCATCCACAGGAGGATACCGGCCCTGTCCCACAGTGACCGTAAAGGGAGGGAGTGGTTGGGTATTGGTAATCACAAGGGTTCCGTTGTTGCACTTGCCCAGCGTCCTCATCGTTTCTAGGGGCTCGAATCCCACAAGCACATCAGCCTCTCCATTTGAGACAATGGGACTGGTCACGTTGCCCATTAGAACGGCGGACTCGACCACGCCTCCCCTCTGGGCCATCCCATGTATCTCGCTGACCACAGAAGGAATTCCCATGGAAAGGGCGGCCTCCCCCAAAAGTCTAGAGGCCAGCAGATTACCCTGTCCACCTACTCCCACAAATACAACCCTTTTCGTTTCCATATCCTTCTCCCTTAATAAAATCGTTTCACGATTTTATATAACGCAGCTCCGCTGCTAACGATGGAAATTGCCAGCCATATTGGAGTGTTGAACATATGTTATAAGCAACGAAGTTGCGTTGTATAAATGAGTCGAACGCAGTGAGATTAATTTATCCCTTTACGGGAAGAATGGCATTTTCCGGGCAGATCTGTGCGCATACAGAACAGCCCGTACAGAGGTTCTTGTCAATGGCCACCTGATCCCCATCTAGATACATGGCAGGGCAGGCGAGCTGGTTGATGCAGACACGATGGTCCTTACATTTGTTGAGGTTTACATGGAAGGGCCGGGTCCTCTTTCTCTGACCAATGGCCCTAGCAAAAAGAGGGCAATACTCCCTTGATACGATAACGGAAATACCATCAAACGCCATGGAGGCTTTAACGGCCTCGATGGTCTTTTTTACTTTAAAGGGTTGGACCACATGGACGTCTTCTACCCCACAGCCTCGCACCACGCCTTCAATGGAGACTCGGGTCCGCTCCACGCCCAGGGGTTCCGTATCCACCCCCGGGTGGGGTTGATGGCCTGTCATGGCCGTGGTCCCGTTATCCAGAATGACCAGTGTGAATTTGTGGTTATTGTGCACGGCATTGATCAGTCCAGTGATGCCCGAATGAAAGAAGGTGGAATCGCCGATGAAAGAAACCACCTTCTGATCCGTAGCTTGGGCGAATCCGCAAGAGGAACTAACGGATGATCCCATGCAGATGAGGAAATCTGCCATGGAAATGGGCGGCAGGAGGCCGAGGGTGTAGCAACCGATGTCAGAGGGATGAATGGTATCGGTGCCATAAACCTGCTTTACGGCATAATAGGTGGCCCTATGGGGACAACCGGCGCAGAGGTTGGGCGGTCTTCCCGGAAGCTCCGGGAGATCGGACATGTCCACCGGGGCGGCACCCTTGTAGTCCACTTTAAAAAATTCAGCAATGGCCTCCCTGACCAAACGGGGATCATATTCAAAGAGACGGGATAGCTGCCCCACACCCTTCCCTTTAATGGGCAACATAAGTCCGTTTTCCTGCGCAATAGCCTTCAGGTCGTTCTCCACAACCGGTTCCAGCTCTTCCACCACCAAAACCTTCTCCACTTGGGTTAGAAATTTGGCACACAGCTTTTTGGGCAAAGGCCAGGAGAACCCAAGTTTAAGGAGACTCACCCTATCAGCAATGTTGAGATCGGACAGTGCGTCTTTCACATAGTTCAGGCTCACGCCGCTGGCCACAACGCCCCACTTACCGCCGCCTTGGATTTCGTTATAGGAGGACCTCTCAGAATTGTCCAAGGCCCGATCAAATTTATCCAGCAACTCTTTGTGCAATTTTCTGGCGACGGCTGGCACAGCCACCCAGTGAAAAGGATTTTTTTCGAAAGTGGCCTTTGATTGGGTGGGTATTAACCCTCCCAATTTCACAGAGCCCCTGATATGGTTGAGTCTTGTGGTGGTTCTCAAGAGAATGGGAAGCTGTAGCGCTTCAGACAGATCAAAAGCAGCCACCGTCATGTCCTTCATTTCCTGGGTGTTGGTGGGCTCGAGCATGGGGAGTGTTGATAACCGGGCGTAGTAGCGGTTGTCCTGTTCGTTCTGGCTAGAAAACAGAGAAGGATCGTCAGCAGTGACGATGACCATCCCCCCCTTGACACCCTCATAGGCGAGTGTCATCAAGGGGTCCGCAGCCACATTCAACCCCACGTGCTTCATGGTCACTATGGTCCTGAGACCGGAGACCGCAGCGCCGGCCCCCACCTCTAAAGCCACCTTTTCATTGGTAGAGTACTCGAAGTAGAGCTCCTTTTTTTCTCGGCTGATATTAAAAAATTGTTCTGGGATCTCAGAAGAAGGTGTTCCAGGATAGCAGGTTGCAAAAGCCACCCCCGCCTCCAGAGCCCCACGAGCGATGGCCTCGTTGCCCAGAAGGAGCAGTTCTTTTCCCGGAGAATCTAAAAGTAGTTTATGCATATCATTCCTCCCAAAGACAGGTAAATCATCACTGCCTCAAGCCGGCACAGGCTTAAGTGTCTTTTATATGTCAACAAGTTGGATCCATTTCTTTCTGCCTCCATCACTCCAACACTCCATTGCTCCATAACTCCGTTGCTCGTTGCAGGCCTTAATCTCATTTCCACCCATCGGACCTCAGGTTTCAACTGGTCTTAAAGGTCTCAGTGATTCCCCCAAATTTTTTTCGTAACTTGGGTTTTTCAATCTTACCGGTGGGGTTTCTCGGGACATCATCAAAAAAGACCTTTCTGGGTCTTTTATATCTTGGAAGGGATTCACAGTACTGATGCACTTCCTCCTCATTCATCTCTTGCCCCGGCTTCAGCTTTATAATGGCCGCCCCTATCTCTCCCAGACGCTCATCCGGAATGCCAATGACCGCCGCATCCTGGATCTTCTCGTTTTCCATCAGGAAATCTTCTATTTCCACGGGGAAGATATTCTCCCCGCCAGTGATTATCACGTCCTTTTTCCTGTCCACGAGCCAGATGAACCCATCTTCGTCAAAGCGCGCCATATCTCCGGTCAGGAGCCATCCACCTATGATCGTTTTTCTTGTGGCCTCGGGATTCTTGTAATATTCCTTCATCACACCGGGTCCCTTGACCATAAGTTCCCCAGTTTCTCCCTTAGGAACTTCCTTCAAGGCATCATCCACGATCCTGCATTCCCAATCAAAGCCCGGCTTGCCTATGGAGCCAATTTTATGAAGATTTTCCATCCCCAGATGGATGCACCCTGGCCCCGTCGATTCACTCAACCCGTAATTTGTATCGTATTGGTGATGAGGAAAGACCTTTTTCCAATTCTTGATGAGGCTAGGGGGCACGGGCTGGGCACCGATATGCATCATTCGCCACTGATTGAGGTCATAGTCCTCAAGTTTGACCTGACCCGTCTCAATGGCCACCAGAATATCTTGAGCCCATGGGACGAGCAAAAAGACGATGGTGCATCGTTCTTCCGACATGGCCTCCAGAATCCACTCGGGACGAATCCCCTTTAGAAGGACGCCTCTTGCACCCACGATGAAGTTTCCGAACCAATGCATCTTTCCGCCCGTGTGATAGAGCGGGGGAATGCAGAGGAAGTTGTCTTCGTGGGTCTGATTATGATGGCGGTTCTCGTTTATACAGGCGAACTCCAGGTTCCTGTGGGTGAGGAGTATAGGTTTGGGTGTGCCGGTGGTGCCGGAAGTGAAATAGAGAGCCGCCTCGTCAGTGAGCTCTACAGGAATCCGGGGCTCCTCTGCTGATCCAGTCTCCAGGAACGCTTCAAAAGGCTCTGCATAATCCGGTCTGGTATCCGTAGGCCCCACAAAGACGTAGTCCTTGATGGTCTCAAGATCCTCTTTAATGGTGTCGATACGATCCACAAACTCTTCACCAAAGATCATAGCCTTGGCTTCAGCGATATCTGCGCAGTATCTGATGTCCTGGGCGAGAAAACGAAAGTTCAAAGGCACGGCCCAGGCCCCGGTTCTCAATATGCCGAAATAGATGGGGAGCCATTCGAGGCCGTTCATGAGAAGGTGAATGACCTTGTCTCCCTTTTTTATCCCTTTTGCCATCAGGGCATTCGCTGTCCCGTTGGCCATCTCATCAAACGCCTTCCACGTGATTACCCTCCTGCTGGCCTTGGCCGGTTCTCTTTCAATGAGGGCGATTTCCTCCCCAAACATCCTGGCGTTTCTGGCCAATATCTCGGCGATGATCATCTCTTGGCTCCCTGTAAAAGCAATATTTTATTTTTTAGGAGTGGTACTCAGCAAGATGGGCCTTGGCCATGGGCAAAAAGGGAGAACTCTTGAATTTTTCCAAGAATTCCTCAAGAATTTTCTTGGATTTATCTTTTTGATTATCGAGCCTGTAAACACGGGCAAGGCTGAGCATGGCCTGTTCTTTAAAAAAATCGTTCGGCCCGTCCACCACCTGGCTCAGACTCGCAATGGCGCTTTGAAGTTCTCCCTTGGCTTCGTAACAGGCTGCCAGCGCCAGTCTAGCCAGAGACTGATAGGGTGAATGAGCAGGTACTTTACCCAGGAACTCGAGGTACAAACCAATCGCCTCATCATATTTCTTCTCGGCCATTCTGAGATAGGCCAGCTCGGGAAGGGCCAGGCGGCTTACTTTTGACATGCCGTACTTATCAATGACCTTCTGAAACAACTCGGCAGACTCTTTCAAGGCCTCTGCATCCTTTTCCGGGCCCGCGTTCTCAGTAAGGATATAATAAGCCGTGTTGTACGTGGTCTGTCCCTTTTTGTCCATATAGCCCTTAAAGGTGGTCATGCCCAGGTATATGATGAGCCCGGCGGCCACGGCCACACCCAGATAGGTGAAAGGTCGGGAATGTTCTCTGATAAAGAGGGCTGCTCTGCCCGAGAAAGTAAGAAATTCATCGGGTTCTTTTAAAAGCTGTTTGCGGGTGACTTTTTTCTTTGCCATGATCTGGTTGTCCTGTTTTACTTAAGTTATTAATTCGTTTAACAAAAGCCTTTAACGGGGTCAAGGTAAAAAGATTCCTTGTGTTTTGACCTCCAAGACCTGATAATTAATCCTGAAAAGCGGTCACTTTGCGGTCTAAAAGTGCCATTTCCTTTTGAGATCCCATGGAAACACCCACTCTAAGCGATAATGACCTATACGCAAACATTCTTGAATTACCTACATTCTCTCCCCGATACCCTCATCTATCTCTTGTTGGGTCTGAGCGCGTACGTGGAAAACATATGTCCACCCATTCCCGGTGATACCATTACTGCTTTTGGGGCCTTCCTGGTGGGAATCGGCAGGCTGGATTTCTTCTGGGTTTACATCAGCACCACCCTGGGCAGCCTGCTAGGCTTTATGACCTTGTTTTGGCTGGGTCTTTACCTGGGACGTCGCTTCTTCATAGAGAAAGACTACAGGTTCTTCAAGGCAAAGGACATTGTTAAAGCCGAAGAGTGGTACCGAAAACATGGTTACTTTCTCGTTGCCCTCAATCGTTTTCTTCCCGGGATCCGCTCCGTCATATCATTGGCGGGAGGTATATCCAGATTGAAGGTCATGGCCGTCACCCTTCTGGCGCTCCTGAGTTGTGCGGTGTGGAACCTGATCTGGATATTACTGGGTTACGTGCTGGGAACCAACTGGGAGGTATTCGAGGCAAGGGTCTCTGCCATCTTGACGAGATACAATATCATTGTCCTCGTATTTGTCGCCCTCGTGGTTATTTTCTTTGTGCTCAGAAAGAAGTATCGAAAAGAACGCTAATCGATAAAGCCCCTCCATTCACAGCC
>Ga0209427_10000843_pt1 | contig 33929 bp, 33 predicted proteins | sample DeeMarSWOR136_30_FD_187465 | JGI IMG/M metagenome (GOLD analysis project Ga0209427, IMG submission 187465) | Marine sediment microbial communities from White Oak River estuary, North Carolina - WOR-1-36_30 (SPAdes) (version 2) | ecosystem: Environmental > Aquatic > Marine > Intertidal zone >...
TTGTGTCGTACAGCATGACCTGTATAGTTTAAACGGAATGGAAAAAACAGTAAAGAGGTGGGATCAATATACTATAAATTATATCGAATCTATAGGTATATGGGATATTGCATCAACGAATATTTATTCGGCATGATCCCTAGCGGGATAGATTTTCACCTTTTTCAGGAATCCCTCTCCGATGCTTTCTGTGGTGATGCCTGGAACTTGATTGGCCGCGATATGGACAATCCGCCTTTCATACGGATTCATGAAATCGAGAATTTCCTTCTGTCCGGTCTCCTGAACCTTCTGGGCAATCTGTTGTGTTCTTTCTTTGAGCTCTCTTTCTTTTCTCTTGCGGAAAAAATCACAGTCTGTTTGCACCTTTTTGTCAGAAAGCTTGTTGAGCAGATGTTGGAGTGCCAGGAGGAGGGATCCATCTTTACGCAGCAGCAGATACTTGTCAGGACCATCGAAGATGAAGTAAAGCAGGTCGTTCCTCTCTTTTATCTGGTACCGGAGCTCAAGGGGGTAGACACCGAGGAATTTATCCATGAATTTGACAGCCGGGTACTCATGGGTAGGCGTTTTGGCCCATGTTCGGATAACGACCTCCTTGCTTCCGATGCCGAAGAGCTTTGTTTTTTCGGTCACGACTTCATAGTTAAATTGGGAGCGAGAAAGCTTGAGTGTGTGCTCGGCCAGGCTTATTGCATCCTCAAGGTTTCTGCCTTTGAATTCTTGGTCGATACCGTTACTTTTTTCTTCTTTTTCCATGTGATTCTCTCTTTTGTTTTTGTCGAAGTCTATTCATGATGTACTGCTGGGCGATTTGAAGAACATTGTTCGTGAGCCAGTAGAGAACCAAGCCGCTCGAGAAATTCATGAAGAAGATGGTCATGACTACAGGCATGATGAGCATCATCCTCTGTTGTGTGGGGTCCGCAGAGGTCGGGGTCATTTTCTGGTTTATGAATTGAGTGATTCCCATAAGTATGGGTGTTACATAATAAGGATCTTTAACCGACAAATCTTTGATCCAAAAAATGAAAGGACTCTGCCTGAATTCCAGCGAAACCACCAGCATCCGGAAAAATCCCCAGAAAATGGGCAGCTGGATCAGAATAGGCAGACAGCCCCCAGCAGGATTCACTCCATGTTCTTTGTAAAGCTTCATGATCTCTTCGTTCATTTTGCGGCGCTGTGCGATATCCTGCTTGGCTTTTTTATATTTGGCTCTGACGGCCTTCATCTTTGGCTGCAGCTCCTGCATTTTGGCCATTGATTTTGTGCTGCTGTATGTGAGGGGAAAAAAGAGGATCTTGATGATGAGGGTCATGATGATGATACAGATTCCCCAGTTAGGGATCGAGTTGTGGATGGTTTTGATGGCTCGGAGAAGGATTTCAGCAATCCATCCGAAGAAGCCGAATCTGATAATTTTTTTCGTTTCGTGTCCCAATTCGGTAAAATGATCAATATCTTTGGGGCCGATATAGGCTTTCTCGGGTAGATCCAGGGCCAAGAAAAAATAGGGCGCTTGATTGATTTCTTCCTTTATGAAAGCTGCGGTTATCTTTTGGGGAGGGGCAATGAAAAGGGCTGTGAAGTAATTGATATTATAAGCAGCCCAATCGACAAAATTATAGTAGCTCTTCTCTGGCTTGAATTTCCTCTCCTCATGGTGGTCGACTTTGTTGCCGGCATAGATGGTGACTCCCGGGCTTCCGCCCCCAATCCGTTGCTTTAGCTCTTGTTCTGTAAGATTGCCGAAACTTGGCCCCCAGATGAGGCGGGGCTCGATTTTCTGTCCGTTTTTCCATACGTCAATTTGAATCTCGAAGGTGTAGCTGTCACCGTGAAAAAGGAAGTTTTTTTCGACCCTTGTTCCTGTCTCATCGGCATATTCAAATCGTAGCTCCCCTTCCTCTGTCTCTGTCAATTCAAGTCCGTACCTGGAGGATTTGTAGAGGGTGTTGTTGATCGTGCTATCGAAATCGGGATCGTCCGTGCTCAATAGGAAGGGATACCTATCCAATTCCAAAGAACGGACTGAGATGAGCTCCAAATTCTCCCCGTTTTCATCTTTGTATTCTTTCAGCCTCCAGCTTTTGAGCTGTGCGCCTCTATTGATCCACACGGCTCGATACAGTGGGGTGTCGACGACTATTTCCTCTTCGCTTTCTTCTGAGACAGGCTGGAAGTCTATTTTTTCTTCGGTCTCTTCGACGGTCAAAGGCTTTTTCTGGATTGGCTCCTGTTTGGGAGGCTTTTCTATCTCTGCTACAGCCTCAGGAATGGGTTCTTGTGGAGGCGGTTTTTTAACGAAAACAAGCTGCCAGATCACCAACACCGCGAAAGAAAGGACAATAGCTAATATTAATCTCTTTTCCATGGGAAGGTCCTTCAAGGAACAGGATCCACCCCTCCTGGGTGAAAAGGATGACAGCGGAGGAGTCTTTTTGTTCCTAAAAATATACCTTTAAGCAAACCGTATTTTTCTATGGCTTCATAAGTGTATATCGAGCATGTGGGGTAGAATCGGCAGTGATGACCGATAAGAGGAGAAATGAGTTTCCTGTATCCACGAATCAATAACAAAACAATCTGCTTCATCAGGCTTGATTTTTAAAATTTATGGATTTTAGGGCAGAAAAAAAGTCCTTCTCAAGGCTTTGCCATTGGGTTTTGTTTATCTCTCTGTGGGGAATGATGATAAGGTCTAAAGGTTTTGTAAGCAATGTTTTGTTCCTTCGGTAAAGCGTTCGAAACCGCCTCTTGATCTTATTTCTTTTAACAGCATTTCCAAGCTTTTTACTGGCGACAACGGCCACCCTGGAATATCCGAGCTCGTTGGAGAGGTAAACAAGGATGAAAGACTTTCCTCTGAAACGCTTGCCCTTTTTATATAGATGTAAAAAATCCTTTTTCTTTCTTATTCTCTCTTGAGGCCTAAAGGCTTCATGCATCAAACAGCAAGTCTTGTTCTACCTTTGCGTCTTCGGTTCTTGATGATGTGACGGCCCCCTTTGGTTCTCATGCGGACGAGGAAACCGTGATTCTTCTTTCGTTTTCTTTTATTCGGCTGGAATGTTCTTTTCATTTTCTGCGCTTCTTTTTTCTTTGGAAACAGTATGTTAATAAACATCCTCTTTTCTGTCAAGAGAAAAGGAGAGCGATAATTTTTATTTGGAGATGTGCGATAGTTTAGAAGTGGCATAACAAATGCGCGCTATGATTTGACTCTCTGGAGCAAATTAGATATAATACCTAAACAAAATGGACTCATTAAAGATTGGCGATAAGGTGATTTATCCCAATCAGGGGATCGGAATCGTAGAGGACATCCAAGAAGAAAATTATTTTGGGGAAAACTTCAGGATCTATCATGTGAGAATCCTGGCCAATGATACGTTGGTCCTTGTTCCCTCATCCAATGCCGAAGAAATAGGGATTCGGAAGCCGATTAAAGAAAACACTATCCAAGACGTTTTTAATTTCATCAGCAACGGTGGCGTGGACGTAACCAAGAACTGGAAAGGAAGATACAAAGAACATGTGAACCTCATGAAGTCAGGGACTATGCTTGATATGGTTCTTGTTTTGAAGGGTTTGTATTACCTCCAGCTCATAAAACCTCTCTCATTTCGGGAAAAGAAGATGATGGAGAAGGCCAAACAGCTGATCGTGACAGAAATCTCTGAGGTTTCCTCTTGTCCATTTGAAGAGATCGAGAGAAGAGTTCTCAATATGCTCTCTGTCTGCTTCAAAGACCAAGGCTCTCGTGTAGATTCGTAGATTTTTACGTCTTCTCTTTCTACCTCTTCATTGGAATTGTCGTTAGTGAGGTGGCCCCATCGTTTTCGAAAAAACCCCTGCCAAAGGGAAGCAGTTCTCAAATGAAAATCATTTCCACCAATAAAAAGGCTTACTTTAACTATGAGATACTCGAGACATATGAAGCGGGAATTTCTCTGATGGGGAGCGAGGTGAAGTCCATACGGGAGGGGAGGATAAGCCTGAAGGAGAGCTATGCTGAGATCAAAGATGGAGAGGTGGTTCTGGTCAATTGCCATATCAGCCCTTATGAGCCGGCCAATCGGTTCAATCACGAACCGACCAGGGAACGGAAGCTCCTTCTCCACCGCCGTGAAATCAAACGTTTGATAGGTAAGATTCTAGAGAAAGGCCTGACACTCGTGCCGACAAAGGTTTTGATAAACGATAAAGGGAAGGTCAAGGTAGAGGTTTCTCTTGCCAAGGGAAAGAGGGCTTACCAAAAGAGAGAGATCATAAAGGAGAGGGACCGCGAAAGAGAGATGAGGGCCGAGATGAAAAAATGGCGTTAGCCCTTTGATCCAGGGAAGTCAAGAGTCACGATAACCGGAGCATGGTCAGAAGGCTTGGGAGACCGCCTGCGGCGGGGCCAGAGATCCACTTCCATATTCTTCACACTGTTTATGAGCGGCTCTGAGCTCAGGGCATAATCGATTCTCATCCCTTTGTTTTTCCAGATGGCCCCTCCGATATAATCCCACCATGTGTATTGGATACTGTCAGGGAAAAGATGGCGAAATACATCAGTGAGTCCCCAGTTCAAGAGTTTATGGAACGCTTCCCTCTCTTCCGGCATGGTTCCTATTGCATCCTGAAGCAACTCAGGATCATACACGTCCCTGTCCTCTTTTGCTACGTTGAAATCTCCAACAATGAGGATCGGATCCTTCTTTGAGCTGTACGAAGAGTCGAGGAAAGCGGTGAGCTGGCTGTACCACTTCAGCTTGTAGTCAAATTTCTCCTCTCCTCGAAGACCTCCGTGTGGAGCATATATGTTGATTAAGATGGTATCCTTGGTTTTGACGGAAATGAGTCTGCTTTGTTCGTCCCATTTCTTGTCGCCAAATCCCTTCTGAATATTTTCAATAGGCAGTCGTGAGCAGATAGCGACTCCGTTATAGGTCTTTTGACCGAACACCTCACATGTATACCCCAGTTGTTCAAAGTCTTTAAAGGGAAATTCTTCATCGACAGATTTAAGCTCCTGAAAGCAAAGAATATCGATATCCTGTTCTCTGTGTTTGAGCCAATCAGCGATTAACTCCTTACGGACACGAATGGAGTTGACATTGAACGCACAGATTTTCATGGATCCTCTCTCATAATGATGTGAATCGGTGAGCAAGTTTTATGGCCTCAATCATGCTCTGAGGATCAGCGACTCCCTTCCCCGCGATATCGAACGCTGTCCCGTGACAGGGTGATGTACGGACAAAGGGGAGTCCGAGAGTCACATTGACGCCTTGCTCAAAAGAATGAATTTTAAAGGGAATCAAACCCTGGTCATGATAAAGGGAAACAACAATTTTATCAGGATGGTTCAAGGCCTTGCGAAACACAGCGTCAGGGGGATAAGGACCACTGATGGGGACACCTTTCTTCCGAGCGTTCTCGATAGCAGGGAGAATTTCTTCTCCTTCCTCTGAACCCATCAGGCCCTCTTCTCCGGCATGAGGATTCAACCCCGCTATGATAAGTTCGTGGTCATGGAGCGGTGTTTTTTCGAGATATTTCTGGAGTCTTATAAAAAATTCAAACAGGGGTGCTTCCTTTACCCTCTCGATCGCCTCCCTTAAAGGGAGGTGGTGTGTATAAAGGGCAACTTTCAACGCCTTGGACCAGAAGAACATGATCGCTTCCGGATAAAGATGGTTGAGATAGTCCGTGTGTCCTGCCCAAGGGATTCCGGCTAGATTCCATGAATGTTTAGAAACCGGTGCAGTGATGATAGCCTTGAGATTTCCTGCCTGAGCTTCTTGCACGGCGATTTCATAATAACGAAAAGAAGAATCTCCGTTTTTTTTGGAAGGCCTTCCTTTCTCCACAGTGTGGACGGGGCAGTCAACTTCATGCAGGAATGCTCCCTGCTCAGATATATCCTTAAAGCTTGTGACGGGGGGAAGAGAGAAGTCAAGGCTCAGGGCATCTTCTTCTTGTTCAAGGACATATCTAGATCCAAATAGGATGTAGTGGGCCTTGGGCAGGCAATGGATCGATGCAAACGCTTTGACTATGATTTCTGGTCCGACTCCGCCAGGGTCCCCAAGAGTAATGCCAATCTTGGGCAGGGTCATTTTTTATCTTTTGAGGATTTGTTGTCGGACTGTTCGTCCTCTAACTTATACATGTATTTGATGCATCTTTTGAAGATCAGGAGGTTAGGTTTGTTATCCCTATTGAGCTTGATACAGTTGCGATCATACCATTCGATGTATCCCTCGACTGTTTCCCCTTCTCGAAGTATAATAGCCATAGGAGTTTTTTTGTTCATCTGTTTGAGGTAGTAGTAATTCTCGGCGTGGGTGTCTGAAGGAGGATGCTGTTTCTTTTTGGAGGAGTCTTTACTCATTTTTTCTTTGTATTCGGTAAGATTTGGTCGGATAAGTTTTCTGTTCATGAATGTACTCCAAGCGTAAGGCCTAGGATATGGTTTGGAACTTTTTCTTTGTATTTTATATTAACATCTTTGAACGAAAAGTGCAAGAAAATTCCTGGTCAGCGCAAGAATCCTTATTTTCTTAAAATTTTCGACAAAAGCCAGTCAGGCTGGAGAGAAACCCGATTTTTATTTCATCCCTTCTTTTTTCAAGGCTTTGAACCAGTTTTGTGCGAGGGACCTATAGCCTTCTTGGGAGGGATGGATATCAGGAAGCAGATGAGGAGATTGGAGGAAAAGGGAATGATTGTCCACCAGAGGAATTTTTTCTTCGAGAGCAATTTTTTGGATAAGGGGATTTATCTCTTCTTCAACCCTTTTTCCTGATTCCGGTGCAAAAGGGAAAGGGATATTCTCAGGGATAGGAGGGATGCTGGCGAGGAGAATAAGGGTTTTTTTCCCTGCTCGCGTCTTGAGGCGACGAAGAAGAGAGATGATTTGTTTCATATTGTTGTAGAAATCGTTGGCTGATGTTTGGTCATGGTCGATGCGAACATCGTTGGTTCCGAGCTGGAGGAGTACAAAATCTGGAGTGCTTACGCTCAGAGCGTCTTGATTCTTTTCTAGGAAGGTCAAATATTCTCTAGAGTTATGACCACTTTTGCCTTGATTGAGGATTTTTACCTTGATTCCTTCATTTTTAAAAATCTTTTGCAGATATCTCGGATAGCCTGCCTCAGTGATGCTGTCGCCGGCACACAGGATGATTGTGTTCTTAGGGGATGGGCTGCAAAAGCAGAATAAAATGCCAAGCATGAGGATCAAACCGGCTTCCTTCTTGAAAAAGCTCATTTTTTACTCGCAGCTTTTTTTAGGGTTTGAAAGACGAGAGGGAGGATGATGAGTGTAACGAGTGTGGAAGTAAACAATCCTCCCACCACAACAGTCGCCAGCGGCCTTTGGATTTCGGCTCCTGGGCCTTTGGCTAACAGGAGGGGCAAGATGCCAAAAATTGTCGTAAAGGTTGTCATCAACACAGGTCTGAGTTTGATACCAACGCCTTCTTGGACGGCTTGTTCGACTGACATTCCCTGTCTGATGTTACGGTGAAAGGCAGAGAGGAGAACGAGTCCATCTTCCAAAGCGATTCCGAAGATAGCAACAAATCCAATCGAAGCAGGGACACTCAGATAGAGTCCAGATATCTTCAGGGCAAGTATTCCGCCTATCAGTGCTAAAGGGATATTTATCAGTATAATCAAAACTTCTTGGAAAGAGTAAAAGATTGTAAAAAGCAGAAGAGCAACCAATGCCAGGGTGATGGGAGTAATGATGGCAAATCTTCTGCTTGCCCGTTGCTGTAGCTCGAACTGTCCTCCCCATTTGACCATATATTCAGGAGGAAGTTCGATGTTTGTTTGTATTTTTCCCTGAGCCTCGTCCACAAATCGCCCGATATCTCTTCCGCGAATATTGCATTGGATAGTGATGAACCGCCTATTGTTCTCCCGACTGATGACTCGAGGACCGACAACCTCATCGATGAACGCCAGTTGTTCCAGAGGAACCTGTCCCCCACCAGGAAGACGTATGAGTAAGTTACCGATCTGTTCTATATCCTCCCTGAACCTTGGCTCAAATCTGAGGAAGATATCAAATCTTTTCTGTTCTTCGTAAATTTGACCGAGGATCAACCCTCCTACTGCTGTCTCGATCGTTTCTTGGATGTCGCTGATGTTTACTCCATAGCGTGCGATTCTATCCCTTTGGAGAACAATCTGGATGTGATTTTGGCCGGTGAACTGCTCTACCTGGACGTCGGCAGCTCCCTTGACGGTTGCGATGAGATCTTTTATCTGTATAGATTTTTCCTTTAAAATTTCGAAGTCTTCCCCATAGATTTTTATGGCCAATTGTGCTTTCACTCCTGTGATGAGTTCGTCGAGATTGTGAGCTATTGGCTGGGTCATGTTGAGGTTGAGACCGGGAAATTTTTCCAGGCGGTTTTCGATTTCCTCGATGAGTTCGTCTTTATTGTGGAAATGCTTCCACTTTTGAATCGGATTGAGCTTGATGAGCACTTCTGCGTCATTCACAAAATGGGCATGGCTGCCGACCTCTCCTCTACCGATCCGGGTCAATACTCCTTGAATTTCCGGGACATCCTTGATTGTTTTTTCGATCGAAGTGGCCATAGAGATGGTCTCTTGGAGGCTGATGTTCGGGTCCAGAGTGACACGCAGATGGAGGGTTCCCTCTTCCAGGTAAGGAATATATTCTCTCCCTAAAAAGGGAATCAGGATAAGACCGCATAGGAAAAGAGAAAAGGTGATGAAAAAGACTTTTTTTCGGTGTTTTGCGCACAGGTGGAAGAATGGAATGTAGAACCTTTTGATGTGTTTGATCAAAAAGGGCTCTCGAGGTTGAGTTTTTTTTCGCTTCAGGAAAAAATAGGAAAGTGCAGGGGCTGAAACCAAGGCGAAGATAAGGGAACCAGCCAGGGCAAAGGATATGGTATACCCCATCGGACGGAACATTATTCCCTCCACACCGGTGAGGGTGAATATGGGGAGAAAAACCAGGATAATGATGGCAATGGCAAAGAAAAGGGGGCGTCCAACCTCTTCGCTGGCCGAGACGATGGCATGGGACTTTGACTCATAGGACAATTGGAGATGACGATGGGTGTTTTCGACAAGGATGATAGAGGCATCTGCTATCAGACCGATGCCGATTGCGAATCCACCGAAAGAAATGAGATCCGCAGCAAGATCTACCCGTTCCATCAGGATGAATGAGAAAAGGATCGAAAAGGGGAGCGAAAGCACGGCGATCATGGCTGACGGAAAATCTCCCATGAATAAAAAAAGCACCAAAATTACTAGAATGACACCGATGATCAGATTTGTAGACACAGTGGAAAAACATTTTTTTACGAGTGAGGCTTGGTTATAAAAAGGGACAATTTTAACGCCGGATGGGAGTGAAGTGTTTATTTCCGCAATTCTTTCTTCGAGGCTCTTTATGACTTTGGCAGTGTTGGACCCGAAGAGCTTGAGAACCATTCCGACGACTTTCTCTCCTTCGCCGTTTGCAAGAGCGGTTCCTCTCTTTATCGCTGGGAGTACTTTGACATCTGCGATGTTTCTAAGATAGATAGGTGTTCCTTGATAATTGTCAACGACGATGTTTTCCAGATCCTCGATCGTCTGAGCCAGTCCCACGCTGCGGACGATGTATTCTTCCTTGCCTTTGGTGATGAAACTGGCACCGACGTTCTGGTTGTTCTCCCTGATTGTATCTGCCAGATCTGAGATTGATAGACCATACTTGAGGAGCGAATGAGGGCTGACCAGGATCTGAAACTGTTTGATGTCTCCGCCTATGCTCAGAACTTGGGAAACCTCTGGTACGGATTTGAGCTCGTATTTGACCAGCCAGTCCTGGATGGTTCTGAGTTCGAGCGTAGAGTAGTCCTTACCCTCCAGATAGTACAGGTAAACCAGCCCTAAGCCAGTGGCGATCGGTCCCAGAACTGGATTGTGGGCTTCTTCAGGGATGTTTTCCCTGGCTTCGTGAAGGCGCTGTGAAACAAGCTGTCGTGCCCAATAGATATCGGTCCCATCCTCGAAATAGACGTTAACGATGGAGAGGGCAAATGTGGAAGTGGAACGGATATTTTTTACGCGGGGCAGACCGAACATCGACGACTCGATTGGATAGGAAATCAATCTTTCGACTTCCTCTGGAGCCATGCCGTGGGCTTCGGTATAGATCTGGACCAGGGGAGGAGAGGGATCGGGAAAGACATCTATAGCGAGTCTTTCATAGGCAAAAAATCCTAAGAAACAAAGGATAATCGTGGCCAGCAATATGAAAAGCCTCTGCTTGAGTGAAAGATGTATGATTTTCTGTATCATTAATCGATTTGCTTAGCTGCAGTACTAATGGACATGTGTATGTCCGAAGGTTGCCTTGCTGAGCTCTGCTTTCAGATGAAAGGCGCCTTTGACAACGACTCTCTCCCCTAAATCCAACCCTTGTTCAATGATTCTGGTATCTCCGATTCTGTTTCCCAATTTGATATGACGGACAACGAAAATATCTCCCTTCTCCAGGACAAACACAATTTTCTCCCCTTCGAGATTCTGAATGGCTTCTTCAGGAATGGCCAGAATATCTCTCTGTTCTCGAAGATTTTCAACAGACCCCTGAATGTACATATTGGGTTTGAGAAATCCGTCAGCATTATCGACTTCCACACGGATTTTAACAGTTCGGAGCTTCTCATCGATAAGATCGCTGATGTAGGTGACTTTCCCCAGGAAATTTTTTTCCGGATATATGGAAGCGGAGATAATCACCTTACTGTTTCTATCGATGAGGGGAAGATCTTTTTCATAGGCATCCAGGATAGCCCATAGAGTTCTGAGATCGGACACCGTATAAAGGATTTTGGTGGGGTCCACATGTTCCCCCACAATAACATCCCTGAAGATCACGGTCCCTGATGTCGGGGAAAGAATGGGAAGATTTGGCTCAGCGATCTCGCATTTGTATTCTTTTTCCTCCACAGTTTTGCATTTTTCTATGAGTTCATCGATCTGCTCATGTGTAATCCCGTAAGAATGAAGGGCGGATCCTAGAGCTCCGTATTCAGTGCCCAGCTTTTCGTATTCAGCTTCCCTTCTTAGATATTCCTTCTCTTCAATGGCCTTTTCAGCCAGCAGCATCTTGGCTCTTTCATATTCCTTTTGGCTGAGAAGGTATTTTGCCCTGGCACTAAGGAAGTCTGCTTGGGCTTGGGCGAATTGCGGAGAATTGATGATGACCAGAGCCTGTCCCTTGCGGATATAGTCGCCCAAGTCTGCCGAGTGAGAAACAACCTTTCCCTGGACAAAGGAGGAGATGTGGGCCGTGCGGTTCTGATTGACTGTCAGAATACCTGGTAACGTAATCCTGGAGGATATGTTCTGCTTGGAGACGGAATCCAAAACGATTCCCCATTCTTTCTGTTGTTCAGGGGAAAGTTGCAGCTCTGGATGTTCATGTTGTTCGCCCTCGTGTTCGTGTTCTTCAACCTCAGTTTTTTCTCCTTTGTTTTCTTGCTGGTGATCAGATTCTTGGGTGTGAGTATCGGCAGAGGGCATTTTATTTCCGCCTCCACAAAAGATAAAAAGAAGGATTGTAAAGAAGACAAGATATCTTTTCATTTCAATTCTTCTCCGATGGCTTTCTCCAAGGCCGCTCTATCGGCGTTCCATTTGAACAGAGAATCCTGGTAATCGTTCAAAATGCTGAAGTAGGTTCTTTGTGAATCGAGGTAATCGATCAGAGAAATTTCTCCCTGGGTGTAACTTATCTCAGATATTTTCAAGCTCTCTTCGGCTTGCTTGAGAAGTCCTTGGTGATAGATTTTCAAGCTCTGATCCGACAGCCTCAACTGATTGATCATAGATCTAATCTCTGTGGATAGCTCCATCCTGAGGGCTCTCAATTCATCATCCTGTTTCATATAGAGATTTTCCGCTTCTTGAATCTCCTTTGACCTGAAGTTCCAGAGTGGGATATCCAAGGAGATTCCGATTCCCGTGTTTCGTCCATCCAACTCCTTATGGTGAAACCCGGAAATCTTGAAATCTGGAAGCCTCAGCCATTTGACATAGCTCAAGTTACTTTTTGCCTGTTCGAGTCTGGTCTCTTTCTCTTTGATCCTGGGATGGGTAAGGAGGGCGTTTTCCATAAGAAGGGCATCCTCGAATCCCAGTCTGGAGTAGGCCAATGTTCCCTGTATGGAAAAATCGGCAGGGAGGACGTTTCCCAAAAATTTATTCAGGTTCTCTCGGTCCAGCAGGAGATCGGTTTGGATCCTGTTCAATTCGTTTTGAGCCCTGAGGGTTTCCACATACAGCTTGATAGCTTCCAATTCCTTCACCTCTCCCAGCTTGGCCCTTTTTTCGATCAACTTAAGGATCTTTTGTATGGAATCAAGGTTCTTCTGGGCCAGGTCCTGTTTGGTTTTGAGGAGCAGGATTCTATAAAAAAGCTGTTTGATCTCAAAGATGACATCCAGAGTCAGCATTTTATGGCTGAATTCAGCAGCCATCCAATCCTTTTCATAGACCTGAACGCGGTAATGGCGTTTAAAAGGATTTTCCAGGTACTGGCTGAGAGAGATGCCCTCGGTGTCTCTTTCAGAAGTATTGTCCCAAGATTTTGCCTTTCCCCTTTGGTATTCCAGCTCTGGATTGGAAAGACGTTTTGACGCCTGGAAGGATGCTTTTCTGGCTTCCACTTCATTCCATTTGGCTGAGAGGAGAGGATTGTGCTGGAGGCCTAAATCGATGATTTCAATCAGGTTGAATTCTTTTTTTTCAGATGGATGGAGAAATGCAGGGAGTAGGGCCAAGAGAGTCAAAAAGACAAATATTCTGTTTCTCATATTGAGCACCTATTCTATCGTATTTGCGGCAGAATTGAAATCTTCAATGCCCGCTCGCCTCCGGATGACTTCCTAACCAGCTTGCCTGACTTTAAAAGAAACTCTCACGGAAATAAGGATGCTTCCAGAACTTAGGGAGAACAAGATAGCCAGAAAAAGTTGAGGAGCGGACTCACTTAAGTCCCAAGAATTCAACGGGATGGAATCAAGCTTGAACTTTCTTCTTTTTTCTCATTCCTTCGAAGACTGAGTACATAACGGGCACGATCACCAGGGTAATCAGAGTCGAGCTGAGCAACCCCCCGATGACTGCCCTGGCCATAGGAGCTTGGGCTTCTCCTCCTTCATTGAGGCCAAGAGCCAGAGGAAGAAGGGCAAAGATTGTTGTGGTGGCTGTCATCAATATCGGCCGTAGCCTCCGTCGGCCAGCCTCTTCGATAGCCTCCCTAATTGGCATTTTGTCCCGGCGGCGGAGGAGATTCGTGTAATCCACCAGCAGTATGGCATTGTTGACGACGATTCCTCCCAACATGATGCAGCCAATGTAGGACTGCACATTGAAAGTGGTATTGGTGAGAAACAAGATGAGGATGACGCCGATGGCTGCCAAAGGAATGGAAAACATCACGACAAACGGATCGCGGAGTGATTCATAGAGGGAGGCCATAACCATATAGACAAGCATCAGAGCTAATATGAGGCCTAAAAACAGCTCCCGGAACGCCTTCTGTTGTTCTTCGTAGTCGCCAGCAAACAAAATGATGAATCCTCTGGGAACAGGAAGTGTACGAAGTCCTTCGCGAATATCGGAGATAATCGAACCCATATCCCTCCCGCTTATATTGGCGGAGACTGTAACGATGCGTTCCTGGTCCTTGCGTTGGATCATAACCGGGCCTCTTCTGGGCTGCACACTGACCACGTTCCTCAGCATCACGGGCTGTCCATCCGAGTTGGTGAGAGTCAGATCCAGGATGTCATCCAGGCTCATCTTTTCGGCATCTTTGACCTTGACGCGAATCCAGAATTCGTCCCCGGTCTCTCTGTAATTGCTTGCCCGGGTCCCCGTGAGGAATGTCTGGAGCGTATTGGCGATTTGAGAGACCGTAAGCTTCATATCAGCGGCTTTTAGCCTGTCTATGACGATGATCTCCTCCGGAGTGCCAATCTCGCGGCTTATCCTCGCATCGGTGACACCGTCGACTCTCTCTGTTATCGCCGCGACCTGTTTGGCAAGGACATCGGAGGTTTCCAGTTCATAACCTCTTATTTCGATTTGGACCTGATCTCCGCCGCTTGTCCCCATCCTTAGAAGAAAGAATCCCTGTCCTGCTCTGATCCGCATGATTACGCCCGGAATGCCTATGAGCTTTTGGCGAAGATCGGCTGAAATATCCTCGCTGGATCTTGAGCGTTTCGACTGGGGCACAAGAGAGATCCTCATTTCTCCCACATGTGAGCCAGTTCCCCGAAAGCTCGATCCCCCCATACTCTCTACCATGCTCTCGATCTCTGGGACTTCCTTCCTTACGATTGCTGCGATGGTGTCGAATTTTTCTTCCATGACTCCGAGACGGGTTCCGATTTCCATCTCCCCTGAAACCCGCACCTCCCCTTCATCTGCGGCCGGCATAAACTCGTTGCCCACAAGCCGGGCGAGCGAAAGGCTTCCGATGAAGAGAAAAAAAGCAATTCCCAGCACAAGGAGGCGATGATTCAGGGAATAATGGAGAAGCTCTTTGTATTTGTTTTCTAAATTGATGAAAAATTTTCCGGATATTGTATAGAGCCTCAATCCCAATGATTGTTTGGTTGAATTTGCCAGCTTTGTCACACGCAGAACCTTGCTTGAGAGCATGGGCACAAGAGTGAGTGCAACGACCAGGGAGCAAAGGAGAGCGAAAGCAATAACATAGGAGAGCTGTTTGAACATGATTCCGGACATACCTCTGAGGAATATCAAAGGAAGAAAAACGGCAAGAGTGGTCAGCGTGCTGGCGATAATGGCAGAAGTGACTTCTCCGGTGCCGTTAATGGCTGCCTTGACAGGCTCCTCACCTGATTCTTGAAACCTGTATATGTTCTCCAAGACAACAATGGCGTTATCGACTAGCATTCCGATTCCGAGGGCCAAACCTCCGAGCGTCATGATATTCAAGGTGAATCCACCGAAGTAGATCAACGCAAATGTCGCAATGATGGAGATCGGGATGGCGGTTGCGATAACAGTCGTGCTTCGAAAGCTCCTCAAGAAGAACAACAGAACCAGGACAGCCAGCAATCCTCCGTAAAGAGCTGCTCTGCCGACGTTGGAAATTGCGTTCTGGATGTACTTTGATGAATCTATGATGGGAGTGAGGGTGATTTGAGGAATGTCTTGTTGAACCTGTTTTAGCTCTTCCAAGACAGCTTGTGCCACTTCAACCGTGTTTTTACCCGACTGTTTGCTTATAGAAAGTCGAATTCCCGCTTTTCCGTTGACTCGAACGATTCGTGTGATTTTTTGCCAGGAGTCCTCCACCGTAGCGATCTCCTTGATTTGAATGGGAACTCCGTCTCTGATGGCGACCACAGTATTGCGAATTTCATCCAGGTTGGTGTACACTCCTGGCGTGCGGATGAGAACTTCATAGTTCCCCCGTTCTATCGTACCGGCCGGCACATCTACATTTTCAGATCTGATTTTGTTGAGGATCATGTCTAACGGCAGTCCGAGGGCTTTGATCTTGTCAGGTTCGAGATTGACATGTATCTCTCGTTCGAGTCCTCCCCAGATATCCAGGGAAGCCACTCCAGGCACCCGTTCGATACGGTACTTGATTTGGTCATCGATGATACGCCTGGTTTGGATAGGATCCAGATCAGAGGATGCTCCCATGATAAGAATCGGAAAGCTTGCAGGATCAAATTTGCGAAGCCTCGGCCGATCGATATCCTCAGGGAGGGAGGGAAGTATCCGATCCAATCTGTCTCGAATATCGTTTGAAGCTTCTTCCAGATCGGTTCCCCAGGCAAACGAAATCCGCACACTGCTTCTGCCTTCAGAAGATGTTGAGGAGATCTCTTCCACACCAGGAACGGCAGCCATGGCTTCTTCTATCGGCCGGGTAATTAATTCTTCGATTTCTTCAGGACTTGCATTTCCATAGGATGTAGAGAGACTGAGAGTCGGATAGGTGATATCAGGCATAAGGTCAATCGGAAGACGGGTAAAGGAGATAAAGCCGAGTATGATCACTATCAAAAAAATCATAACCGTGAAGATCGGATGATGAACTGCAAATTGAGAAAGCTTCATCTTTGTTCTCCTGGTTTCACATTGCTGGAATCTGTTTTCTCCTGTGGAGAGGAAGCTTGTGGCAGGATGACCGGGCTTCCATGCGCGAGGAGATGCTGTCCTAAGGTTACAACCAAGCCAGAGAGCGAGGGGGGATCAATGATCTCTGCCAATTCGTTGTTCGAAATACCAATCTTGATGGGTACAAACCTGGCAATTTTATTCTCCATATCTACCAAAAAGATTCCCTGTTGGTTGTCACGTTTTACGATAGAACTTACCGGGACGACTGTAGCCTCTTCGAGGGTTGCGAACTCAATTTGGACATTGATAAACATCCCTGGCTTGAGAATCCCCTCTGAGTTGGGGACCTCGATTTCGATTCTTGCCTCCCTTGAAGTTTCTTTGAGTAGAGGAGCTATGCGAATGATTTCCCCGGAAACGGTTTTGCCTGGAAGGGCATCCGTGCTGATGACTGCGGTTTGCCCTCTTTTTACCCGGAAATAGTCTTTATCTGTGATGTGGATGACGGCGAGCAAGGGATTGATCTCCAGGATTGAGAGTATCGGGGAGTTGGGCGTGAGCATGGCGCCCTCATCTACCAGACGTTCTCCTACGACTCTGCGATCGGCCCCTTTTTCCCAGGAAGCTCTTATTTTCGTGTAGGATAAACGGACATTGGCGGCTTCCAATGAGGCTTGTCTGTGGGAAACCTGAGCTTGGGCTACCTTGTATCTGGCTTCTTGTGTTGAATGTGCGCCTTTGACAGAATCGAGTTCTGAATCTGCAGAAATCCCTTTTTTATGGAGCTCCTGGACTCTCTCCCATTCCCGTTTTGCCACATCCAGAGAGCTCTTGGATTCTTCGAGGTTGGCTTTGGCAACCTGAAGATCCGCTTCAGCTTGGCGGACCTGCTGGCTGTATTCCTCATCATCGAGAACAGCTATCAATTGATCGCGTTCGATCCAATCCCCGATATTGACCATTAGTTTTTCCAGTCTTCCAGCAATCTTAGGAGCAACCATGTATTGGGATCTGGGAGCCAGGCTTCCTGCAAAGTTGCCAAGATCGCGTATCACAGATTTCTTCACAGGCTCTATCTCCACAGCTACGGGCATAGCGCCACGCTCGCTGCCAGATCCTTGGCTGGATTGTATGACCTTCTGGATGATCTGCCAGCCGATGAGACCGAAAATAACGACGATGACTGCTATCAGTATGACTTTTCTTTTCTTCACCCTATTCCTCCCCAATCGCAGTCCTTATCTTTGTGCGATATCAGAAAATTTTATGTTTTTTGTGTTGAATGTTGTTCCCATGGCCCTGTCCAAGCGTGCCAGAGAGAGGATGTAATCGACCATTGACCTGAGTTCAGCGCTTCGCGCATCTGCTAAGTCTCGTTGATATTGAAGAAGAAAGAAGTTTGTAGATTTTCCGACCTTGAATTTTTCTTGTTCTGCTTCCAGCTTTTTTTCTGCCAGCTCGTGCGCTGCTCTGTAGGCTTGAACTCTTTGATAATTGATTTCGACGTCTCTTACGGCTGTTTTTACTTCGAGAAAAACCTGTTGTTCCTGGTCTTTCAGCCTCAGTTGAGCCTGCTGCAAACTGAGCTTTGCCTGTGCGTGTTCGGCCCTTGTGAGTATGGTATTGAGAGGAATATTCAGAGTCAGGCCGATCGACCAATTGTTGTATCTGAACTGGAAAGCGTCTTTGAGCGCATCCTGCGCTCCACCCGGAAGTGTTCCTACTACAATCCGGGTTAAGGGATTGTTGTCTTGATAGAGAATTTGAACTCCTGAGATTCCAGGGCTCCAATACGAAATTTGGAAGTTTAGCTCAGGAAGAAGTTGATTGTTTGTATAACCGACATTTAGCTGTCTGGTTTCCAAGTCTATCCTCGCTGCCTTGAGATCAGGCCGGTTCGCCAGAGCCGTGGATAAAGCTTCTTCGAAGTTTATCTGCCTCTTTTCGGAAACAGGGCTGGATGTCGGAATAATTTCAGTGGGCTCCCCCTCTTCAAGAATAGGGAGGTTGAGGATTTTTTTAAGACGGTCTTGGTTATTTTTGACTAATCTGTCTGCCTGCAAAATGTCTGCCTCTCGATTGGCGACTTCGGATTCAGCCGTGTATATTTCTATGGGAGGCATGGTCCCCACTTCTATTTTCCTTTGATTTTCCTCTAGAAGATCACGGGCTAATTGAAGCGACTGCCTCTGTACTTTTAAGTTCTCGACGCTGTAGGCGAGAATCCAATAGGCTTCCTCGACATCGTATATGGTATCCAGGAGGGTTTGCTGAAATTCACTCTCAGAAATTTCTCTGTTGTTTATAGCGATGATAATTTCTCTCCGGCTGGTCTTATAACCGAAATTTTTTAAAAGTGGCTGGCTAAAATTAAATCTCAGTGTGCTTCCGTATCGAGGATTGATGGTCTGAAAGCTCCTGTTGGTGTTATTTTTGTACGAGTCAAGCGAGATGCGGAATTGTCCCCCCATTGGTATTAACTGATTCAGAGATACGAGATAGTCTCTGTAAGATGAGCGGACCTGATCGGCTGCGTCAATCCAAGAATAGGAGGCCGTGTTTGTTTTTTGATTGTTAAATCCAAAAGAGAGGGAGGGCAAAAATTTTTCGTTTGCCCGAGTCACATATGTGTCTGCAATATCGGGATTTAAAACTTCAACAGCAATGCGAAGGTTATTCTGCATGGCCCCGATAATGCAATCTTTGAGGGAAAGAGGTTTTTTATTCTGCTGGGCGAATAATCCTATAGCCAAGAATAAGATCAGAGCGACTATGCTTCCAGGGATTCGCCTTATCATTTTAGTCCTCCTCGTTATTATACATTTCTCCATTAACTTTTGACGTTTAATGCCTGAATTTCTTTCATTCTTTTTAATTTAATGGTTACATAAGACAAGAACTGAGGCAATAGCAGAGGGAGTGATGTAAACATCTTTATTCGGGATAAAGAAACAGTCAGGCAAACTGATTCGTAAGCTCGTGGATTTTCTGTGCCCGCTCGATTCCGGATGCAGACTGCCTGACTTCCAAAGATATTGTCACGGAAATATAGCCTCTTTATAGACTTCTTGGCTCTATTTTTGAAGCTTATCTGTTGTAAACGTCAACCATGGAGATGTTTTTTTCCTTGAGGCTGATGCCTAAGGCACGCTCTAGACTGGCCAAGGAAAGGGTGTAATCGACGATGGCTCTGACCTCTTGGTTCTGGGAGTTGGTTAGGTCTCTCTGGTATTGAAGAACCAGATAGGGTGTGGTCAGCCCGACTTTGAATTTTTCCTCTTCGGCCTGTAATTTTTGTGATTGGAGCTCTCTGGCCAATTTGTAAGCCTCGACACGCCGATAATTCGTCTCTACAGCTCTTACGGCTTGTTTAATTTCGAGATAGATATCCTGTTTCTGCTTTTCCAGCCGCAGCATAGCTTGTTCCAGATCGACCTTTGCCTGAGCAAGATTTGCCCGGGAGATAATAGTGTTCAGGGGTACATCCAGGCTGAGGCTGATGGACCAGTTTTTGTATCTAAATCCAAAGACGTCCTCGAAGGCATCTGAGATACCCCCGGGAATTTCTCCTACCTTGACTCCAAGCGGATTCTCCGGAGTACTCTCGTATATAATTCGAGTTCCGGATACGCCAGGACTCCAGTACGAAGCATTCAGGTTTAGAGTCGGAAGCTGCTGGTTCTTGGCAAAGCTCAGATTCAGTTCGCTGTTTTTGATTCCAATTCGGGTCGACTCCAAGTCTGGCCGATTTTGAAGGGCTGTTACCATGGCTTCATCCAGACTGATCTCCCTTTTTTCGAATTCAGGCATCTCTTGGAGTATGATGTTGTAAGACTCTGCATCGGGGTCTTCAGAGACAAGGTTGATGATCAATTTTAAACGGTCCTCGTTGTTTTTGACCAGGGCTTCGGCCGCAAGAATATCCGCTTCCCGGCTTGCCACCTCGGATTGAGCGGTCAGGATTTCGATCGGAGCCTCGGTTCCGATCTCGACGGCTCTTTTTTGTCTCTCCAGGAAATCTCGAGCCAATTGAAGCGACTGTTGGCTCACCTTGAGGGCCTCTATGCTGGCCAACAGGTTCCAGTAGGCTTCTTCCACGCTGTAAATCGTGTCCTGGAGGATTCTCTGGAGATCCTTTTCTGAAATATTGAGATTGTTTTGGGCAATGATGATTTCTCTTCTAGATATTTTATATCCGAAGTTTCTAAGCAGAGGTTGAGTAAAGTTAAATCGCAAGGTGCTTCTGTAACTGGGATTGATAGTTGTTCCTGTTCTGGTCGTATCGACCTTATTGTTGCTCAGTGATAGATTAAAATTTCCGCCAAAAGGAATTTCCTGTGTGACATCTATGGAATACTGGCTTTGGACGCTTTTGAGTACATCTGCTGCCTCGAGGAAAGAGTAAGAAGCTTGTTGTTGGTCAGTCGTATAGAAGTTCAAGGATAAGGATGGCAGAAATTTTTCATTGGCCGCTCGTACAGAGTGGTCTCTGATTTCGGGTGTTAGAACTTCGATGGCCACACCGAGGTTGTTTTTCATGGCTTTTACGATACAATCCTCAAGCGAGAGTTGCAGGGTTTTTTCCGGCTCTTGGGCTGGAGAAAGTGTTGCCAAGCCGACAATCAATAAGATTCCGAGTGTTTTTTTCCACATTTGTGACCTCCTTACTTTAGACTACGGAAAATAATACGAAAAAGATTAGCAGAACGTTCAAGAATCTTGTTCGTTTCGTTTTCTTGCCAATAATCTTACCTGTTTATTAATCTATCAATTTGGCTTCTCAAATTTATTTTTACTCATATCTGAGAGCTTCGATAGGATCCAGCTTTGATGCCTTCCGGGCTGGATAGAACCCGAAGAAGATGCCAACCGATCCTGAAAACATGAATGCCAGCACTATAGCTCCTACAGAAACGAGGGTCTTCATGTTCGCAAAATGAGAGATCAACCGTGAACTGCCAATACCGAGGATAATGCCCAAGATGCCTCCGAGCACGCTCAGGACGATGGCTTCAGTTAAAAATTGGAGAAGGATATCCCTTTCCTTGGCGCCAACCGACATGCGTATGCCGATCTCCCTGATGCGCTCGGTCACTGAAACCAGCATGATGTTCATGATGCCGATCCCTCCCACGAGGAGCGAAATCGAGGCGATTCCTCCCAGCAGGATAGTCAGGATCTGGGTGGCTTCTGAAGCGCTCTCTGCGATGTCGGACATATCCCGGACGTTAAAATCATCTTCAGCACCTGGGGCGATCTTGTGTCGGATTCTCAGGAGTTCTTGTATCTGAGCCATGGCTTCTCCGGTTCGTGTTGCCGAGACGGCTGAGACATCGATGGATTGGATATAGTCGATCCCGAGGAGTCTTTTCTGGGCCGTTGTATAAGGGATGGCAATCATATCATCCCGATTGAAGAATCCTCCGCTTTCACCTTTGGATTCCAGTACTCCCAGCACCCGGTAGGGGGCTCTGCTGACACGGATGACCTGCCCGATGGGATCTGCTCCTTGGAACAAGTTTTGAGCCACCTCGCTTCCCAAAACTGCGACTTTTTGAGAGGTCCTGGCCTGGCTCTCGTTGAAAAAGACCCCGTTTTCCACAGCCCAGTTCCGAATTTCCGGATAGTTGGCACCGACTCCGTAGATGGAGGTGTTCCAGTTATTGTTCTGGTAGACAACTTGGGCGCGGCCGTTGACATTCGGGGATACATATTGCACAGCACTACAGTTTTCCAAGATCGCTTTGGCATCGGCTTCCTTCAAATTGGTATAAGATCCTCCTCCTCCGCTTCTACCCATATATGAGCGGCTTCCGGGCCGCACAAACAGCAGATTGGTGCCCATAGATTCGAAACGCTGTTCGACTTCTAATCTGGCACCCTGTCCGATGCTGACCATGGCGATCACAGCGCCAACACCTATGATGATACCCAAGGCTGTCAGGAAAGATCTCATTTTATTCCGATTAAGGGCTCTTAAAGCGATTTTAGATGTTTTGATAATATTCATGAGCCTAATCTCCGTTGACATCCACTTTTTCGATCAAACCGTCTCTGAGGAATATTGTTTTTCGAGCTATTTCCGCCACCTCAGGATCATGGGTCACCAATACGATGGTGATGTTGTTTTCCTTGTTGAGCTTTTTGAAGATCTCCATGATTTCATTGCCGGTCTTGGTGTCTAAATTACCGGTGGGCTCATCCGCGAGGACGAGTGAAGGGCTGTTGACCAGGGCTCTGGCAATGGCCACCCGCTGCATTTCTCCACCTGAAAGTTGGTTGGTCTTGTGGAGTTCCCGGCCTTCCAATCCCACCTGGGCGAGGGCTTTAAGCGCCAAATCTCTTGTTTTCTTGGTGGCAACATCCGAATAAAGCAGAGGAAGTTCGGTATTTTCCAGAGCAGTGGTTCGTGCAAGTAGATTAAAATTCTGGAAGACGAACCCGATTCTTTTGTTCCGGATCTGAGCCAGTTGGTTTTTGTTCATCTTAGAGACTTCCTGGCCTTCCAGTAAATATTTGCCTGAGGAGGGTTTATCCAAGCAGCCGATGATGTTCATCAGTGTGGATTTTCCCGAACCAGAGGGTCCCATGATGGCCATCAAATCTCCTCTGTGGATGTTGTGAGAGACTCCTTTGAGTGCCCGAACCTGTGTTTCTCCCACCTTATAAGTTCTGGTGATATCTTCCATTTGGATGAGTACGTTGTTTTCCATTGTTCAACCCTTTGTTGTTATTCAGGCAAGACGCGGGCGAATTACCTCATGAACATCATACCCCGCCTCAGGTTGGATGAACGGCGGTCCGACGAATCTCCTCCTCCGTTTTCTCCAGTTATGACTTCTTGACCTTCCTTCAGGTCGCCACCTGTGATTTCTGTGTAGATATTATCTGTGACTCCTGTCTTGATAAAGAGCATACGGAGCTTTCCATTTTCATCCTCTATCCAGACTCGAGCCCTGTCCCTCATCCTGTCTCTCATCGCTCCCGCGCCCATTTGGAAGTTGGATGGGCGTCCAGCCTGGGATGTCTGTGGAGGCCTTTTTGCTTCTGATTGTCCCTCTGTTGATGAGCTTCCGCCTCCTGCTGCCTGTCTTTCTCTGCGCATCTCTTCAAACAGAGCCTGCATCACTTCAGGGGAAGGCTGGAAACGAAGGGCAGAATTTAGTACACGGAGGACATTTTGAGCCTCGCCCACCACGATGGACACAGTAGCTGTCATCCCGGGTCTGAGTTTCATCTCCGGATTTTCCACATCCACGATCGTTGTGTAGGTGACGACATTCTGGATGACTTCCGGGGAATACCGGACTTGCCGCACGATTCCGTTGAAGTTATCGTTGGGGAAGGCATCCACAGTGAACCTCACCTTTTGATCCTCTTTCACCGTCCCGATATCGGCCTCATCTACACTGCATTCTACCTGCATCTTGGTCAGGTCATTGGCGATCTGAAACAGAACAGGTGCCTGGAAACTGGCGGCGACTGTCTGTCCAGCATTGATATTCCTGTTTATCACCACACCATCTATCGGGGATTTGATAATGGTATATTCCAGGTCCACCTTGCTGGCTTCCAATTGGGCCTTGGCCTGTTCCAAGCGTGCCTGGGCCGCGAGAACGTCAGACTTGGCAGCGAAGTATTGGGTTTCTGTGGCTTCGAATTGTTCGAAGGATATCAGCTCTTTATCGAACATGGTCTTTGCCCGCTTATATTGTTTTTCTGTGTTTTCGAGGGTGACTTTGGCCTTTTCAACTGCAGCCTCGGAGCTGAGAAAATTCGCTTCATTCTGCTGGACCCGGGTCAAGAATGGAGATTGGTCGATTTCAGCCAAGAGCTGTCCTTGTTTGACCTGGGAGTTGAAGTCCACATAAATCTTATCGATCTTACCAGAAACCTGGCTTCCCACATCTACTATAGTAACAGGATTCAATGTGCCTATCGTGTCCACCAGGGCCGTTATGGTTCCCTTGTCGATCACCGCTTTTTCGTATTTAAGAACCGCACTGCCGTTCCGGTTGAAATAGGTAAATCCAAAAACGATCCCTGCGATAGCGACAATCACAACTGCTCCAATGATTACTTTCTTTTTCATCGGCGTTCTCCTTTATCTCTTTTATCCCTATCTGACCTTTTGTCTCTCTCTTCCATCTGTTTTTTTCTTTCAGAGAGGTATTTATCGATCATGGCCTGGAATTTGATCCTTTGTTCCTCTGTGAGGACGCTGTCTATCTCCTGTTTGAGCTGAGTTCTTAGGGAAGCGTACTGTTCATGGATCTCACTTCTGTAATTTTTCAGCCTCTCCTCGTTGTTCCTGAAAATTTCCCTGAATTTCTCCTGCTGCTCTTCTGTCAGGCTGAGCTCCTCGGCAATCATTTCGATTGTGGGAAACCGGACAGAGCTTCGTTGCCTTTCACTTCTTCTGGGTTTTTTATCGAGGATGTAATTTTCGAAAAGAACTCCTGCGATGACTCCCGCGGTAAAAACGACAACCATGGAGAGAATGATCCAAAATTTATTCCTGTCTTTCATGGAAAATATCTCCTTGTATCCTGTTTCTCTTCCATGGCTGTGAAGATGATCTGCATGCTTTTATTTTCAGCACCTTCTTCCTCTAAAAAGGTCAGCGACTCGGGATAGGGAAGACTGTCCCGGAGGAGAAGAGCCTCTGTCTGGCTGAGTTCATGTGTAGGCTGAGGAAGAAAAAGAAGAAGGCCAAGGGCAAGGATAACCACAGCTACGATGGAAAGGGGGACGGCCCTGAGACTCCAGCGTTTCCACAGAGACCATACATCATATTTTCTTTGCTCTTTGAGCCGAGACTGCAGGCGTTCCCAAAAGTAGGGTTTGACTTCGGGAAAATCTTGATCTCTGAGTGTATCAATCATAACACTGTATTCTTTTTTCCTCTTCTGGCAGGCATTACAATCCTTGAGGTGTATTCGGAGAGCCTCCTCTTCTTCAACTGAGAGAAGGCTGTCCAAGGCCCTGGATATAAAAGTTTCTGCCCTTTTACATTTCATGTGTGCCTCCTCCTTGAGATAAGAAGGGCGCGATCTTTTCTCGGAGCATTTTTCTGGCCCTATGCAAGCGGGAATCCACTGTCCCTGGAGAAAGTCTCAGTATGCTGGCGATTTCTTCATAGGAGTGGCCTTGAATGTCCCTTAAAGTCAATATAAGCTGATGTTTTTTTGGCAGGGTCTGAAGGGCTTGATGCAGAAGCTGGATCCTATGCTCTTTTTCTCGGGAGCTTTCCCTCCGATTGCTCTCTTCTTCTGACAGCCTCGATTCCTTGTGTATGTCATCGAAGGAGATGTATCTCACTTTTTTTATTTTCCGTAAGTGGTCCCTGACGTGATTCACAGCTATCCTGTACAGCCAGGTTCCAAATGCTGATTTGAATTTGAATTTCTCAAGGGCATAATAGACCTTTATGAAGACTTCTTGGGCTAAATCGTCAGCGATTTCTCGATCTCGTGTCAATCCGAATGCCAAGTTAAACACCTTTGTCTTGTATTTTTTGACCAGGACACCAAAGGCCTGTTCGTCGCCTTGTATGCTCCGCTGGACCAGTTCGTTTTCTTCCATAAAACATCAATTCTTCGTGTCCTCCGTACACCTTTTAGACGGAGGAGACGAGGAAATCTTCCTTTATTCCTAAAACCCGGAAGTGGGTTGACTCGGTTCTTATTTTACGCGATGGGCAATTTTTTTGGAATGAATAATGCCGGATAAGAGGTGTTGGGGAAACATCTAGAAGATAGACTGCTACTCTGTAATGGTCTCCTTTCAAAAAAAGATTATGTAAATGCGAAAATTATTTTTTCTTTGCCTTCCACTCCATCGATCCGAAGTCTCCCATCTGAGCTTCGCCCGACATGGTGTCGCCCTCTACGGTTCCAGTATAAGTGATAGTAAAATCTCCTCTGGGTGTGCTTCGGGTCATGCTCCATTCGATTTTGTTTCCTTTGACTGTGCCTTCCGCTGTGATTTCTTCTCCCTGTCTGCCTTCCATGGTCACAGTGATTTTTTCTCCGTCCTGCTCAATATGAATAGTCTGAGTCCTCTCTCCACGGGGAGACTGTGTTGTCATCTCCCAGTCTCCTGTCACATTGACGTCCTGGGCGGTTAATAGGAGCGGGATCAGTACGAGAGCAAGCACAGAAAGCAAAGAACATGTCTTTCTCATCTTTTTCTCCTTTGTTGATGAATGCATTTTCCTTACCCTTTAGACGCAGTATACTATTTCCTCTTCCCTAAATAAATAATAAAATCTTCTCCATATTCATTAGACCATCGTTCACCTCTGCATATTCCCGATTTTCTTATTAAAATCAAAAATCCGATTATGGAAGCAACTAGGTAAACCGATATGGAGTTTTTCGGAAATAGAGATGTTTACGACGCTCGGGAATTTCTTGACATTGACGGCTGACTTTAATTAAATATATCCTCCAGAAAAGGAGCTCTTTCCATGTTTGTTTGGGTTTTTCATCGAATCTCGGGACTGCTGCTCATCATCCTCTTAGGGGTGAAATTTTTCACCTCTTTTTTTTTGATGACCAAGGAGCAAAAGCCTGACTGGGCTCTTGTTCTCCACACCAATCCTTTTATCGACACCATCCTCATCGTATCCATCGTGTTTCATGCGTTTTATGGATTGAGGACGGTTATCATCGATTTAGGGATGAGAAAAGAGAAGCTGCTCTTCTGGGTTTTCACCCTTCTCAGCGGTGCTGTGAGTGCTGCGCTGCTTCTTGTCTACTTCACCAGGAATTATTGAATGATAAGTCATGACATCCTTGTTGTCGGGGGTGGCCTGGCTGGGCTGGCAGCCGCCCTGAACAGCGACCCCAGTCTTTCTGTGGCTGTGGTATCGAAAGTCCATCCTCTGCGGTCCCATTCTGTAGCTGCCCAAGGAGGGATCAACGCTGCATTGGGAAACAATCCCGATGGGAAGGGTGATACGTGGGAGAGACATGCCTTTGATACCATAAAAGGCAGTGATTATCTCGCTGACCAGAATACCGCTGAACTGATGTGTGAGAAGGCCATCCCTGCCATTTATGAACTCGATGCTTTGGGTGTTCCTTTTAGCCGATTTCCTGGAGGTGTGATTGCACAGAGGCCCTTTGGTGGAGCAGGATTTCCCCGGACCTGCTATGCGGCGGATCGTACCGGTCTCGTCATTTTACACACCCTTTATGAGCACTCGATCAGAAAAAAAGTTAAGTTCTACAATGAATGGTTTGTCACGAGGCTCGTGGTCCGCAACGGTAAGTGTTTAGGCGTTGTCGTTTTCGACCTGGCTTCAGGGGAAATCATTCCCGTTCAAGCAAGAGCCGTCATCTTTGCAACGGGAGGCTACGGAAGGGTCTACCTGAAGACAACCAATGCCTTCATCAATCATGGAAGCGGGGTTGGAATGGCCTATCGGGCTGGTGTTCCGATCAAGGACCTGGAGTTTGTCCAATTTCATCCTACATCGCTCCTCGGAAAAAACATACTGATCACCGAAGGAGCCCGAGGGGAAGGGGGGTATTTGGTCAACAGCGAGGGCAAAAGATTCATGGAAGACTATGCCCCGACAGCCATGGAGCTTGCGCCCCGGGACATTGTGGCCAGAGCCATCCAGACAGAGATCGATAAAGGGAAGGGATTCGAAAACGAATACGTGTACTTGGACCTGAGACACCTGGGCGCTGAAAAAATCAAAAAAAGATTGCCTGGTATCCGAGAAATTTGCATCAATTTTGCGTCCCTCGATCCTATCGACACGCCCATTCCCATTCAACCTGCGCAGCATTATTCTATGGGAGGGATCGATGTGGATAGGGATTGCGCTTCCCTGGTGGAGGGATTTTTTGCAGCCGGGGAATGTGCCTGTGTGAGTGTGCATGGAGCAAACCGTTTGGGCGGAAACTCGCTCTTGGAGACCGTTGTGTTCGGCAAAATCTCCGGTGAGGAGGCATCGAGGCGTGTTAAACAGATCGGGATGGAGGCTAAAGCTGAGAAGATTCTGTTGGAAGAAGCGTTGGATCAGAAAAGTCGGATCGAAGGGTGGAGGAGAAAGGATTCAGGAATCAAAGTCCACCGCCTTCTGGATCGAGTAAAGAATATTATGAGCGACAAAGTCGGAGTTTTTCGCAACAAAAAAGATCTGGCCGAAGCTTTGGAAGAAATTTCAATAGCCAGAGAAGATTACAGGAATGTCTACATTTCGGGCGATTGTCTCCGCTATAGTCAGGCGTTGGTCAACATCATCGAGTTCGAGTCCATGCTGGATTTGGCTGAGGTAATCACGCGAGGTGCACTGAATAGAGAAGAAACACGGGGATCTCATTTCCGTAACGATTTTCCCCAGCGGGATGATAAAAAATGGCTTAAACACACCTTGGTCACATTTGAAGACGAGAAGCCTCAAATTTCTTATAAAGACGTCCAGATCGACAAATATGAACCCAAGGAACGCAAATACTAAAATGGACACTATCTTTCGTATCTTGAGATTCGATCCGAAGAAAGATGAATATCCGTATTTCCAGGATTTTTCCTATACAGTGGAGGGAAAAAGGTCTGTTCTTGAGGCCCTGATGGATATCCGTAACGAGCAGGACTGTACTCTATCCTTCAGATATAGCTGTCGAGAGGCAATATGTGGATCCTGTGCCATGGTGATCAACGGAAATTTTGACCTGGCTTGCCGGGCCGATCTCGGCGCCCTGAAGTCCTCAACGATCATTATCGAACCGCTCCCTAACCTGGAGATCCAGAAAGATTTGGTTGTGGATATGGATCCTTTTTGGGAGGCGCTCTATAGGATCGAACCCTATCTGCATGGAGAGGATGCCATTCCAGAGAAAGGTCACAGGGTCGATGACAGGGAGATGGAAATAATTTTCCAGTATATCAATTGTATTTTGTGCGGGTGCTGTTATGCAGCGTGTCCTGTGGCCACACGTGATGAAAGATATCTGGGGCCTGCTGCCTTGGCCAAACTTTATCGCTTCGTCAGGGATCCCAGAGACCGAAGAGCCTTTTCCAATTGGTCCGGAGTGAATACAGAGGGAGGAGTTTGGGGCTGTGATACGGTTTTCAAATGCAACGAGGTTTGTCCAAAGGATGTGCGTCCAGCAGATGGGATTGAGGCCTTGAGAAGAAGATTGGTTGTGGAGAAGGTCAAACGCTTTTTTAAGCGGGGACGATGAAACTTAAACATTCGCTTTTCACAAGACGCCAGTTTTTAGACGGTATGATAGGAGGATGGCTGGGAGCACTACTCGCATCCTTTTTGTATCCTATCGTTAAATTTATCTTTCCTCCTTACAGGGAGCCTGACGAGGTGATCCTGGCTTTTTCAGAGTTCAAGGATATGCCCCCCAACTCAGTGAAGAATTTTGCATGGGGGAGCAAGCCGGGCATCCTAAAAAGAAACGACGATGGGACCTATTGGGCTTTTGTTGGGGTCTGCACGCATCTGGATTGCAATGTCACTTATCTTCCAGACCAGAGGAAGTTCTTTTGTGCCTGCCATGATGGGTGGTATGATGACAGTGGCCGCAACATAGGCGGACCACCACCAAAGCCCCTTCGGCGTCTGATCCTTGTTATTGAGGAAGAGAAACTGATCGTCAGGAAGGAAAGTCCAGAGGAAGTCTTATGAGAGACGGAATGCAGTCCTGGTTGGATGAACGATTCGGATTTTCAGGGATCACTCGTTTTCTAACCCATAAGAAGGTGCCTCTGCACAAGCATTCAATCTGGTATTACACGGGCAGTGCCATTCTATTGTTTTTCGTCATCCAAGTCATTACTGGCTTCATGCTTATCCTTTACTACAAACCAACATTAGAATTGGCGAATGAAAGTGTGGGCCGCATCATGATCGAAGTCCCTCTAGGGTGGATCATACGGTCTGTCCACAGTTGGTCCGCATCCTTCATGATTGCCTTTGTTTTCGTTCACCTGCTGAGCATATGGATTACCAAATCATACAGAAGACCGAGGGAGCTGACTTGGATGAGTGGCGTTTTCCTCTTGCTGATTTCTCTCTTTTTTGGATTTACAGGCTATCTTCTTCCCTGGGATGATCTTTCCTTTTCTGCCACAAAGGTAGGGACAGACATCCCGCGTGCCATTCCTGTAGTCGGAGCCTGGATAACAAATCTGTTGCGAGGCGGAGAAGATGTGACCGGTGATACCCTCACCCGGTTTTACGGCATCCATATCTGTGTTCTCCCCGTGTTCCTGTTTATCCTTCTTGGCATTCATATCTATCTCGTTCAAAAGCTAGGGATGAGTCTCCCTCTCGAGTCTGAAAGCAAAGGAGAAAAAGTGAGGGAGATTCCCTTCTGGCCCAATTTTATCTACAGAGAAATGATCATCTGGTTGTTGTTGGTCGGCATTCTTTTCAGCGTGGCCATCTTTCTCCCCCCCTCTTTGGACCAAGCAGCCGACTTGATGGCGCCTGCACCCGAGGGGATAAAACCGGAGTGGTATTTTCTTTTTCTGTTTCAAACCTTGAAGATTTTCCCGGCCAAGATTCTCTTCATCAGCGGAGAAGCAATGGCTGTTCTTTTGATGGTTTTTGCTGGTGCCTTGTTCTTTTTTCTTCCCTTTATCGACAACAAGCCGCTCCACAGGAAAGGAAAAATCATAACTCTGGCAGCTTATATCCTGATCGTTTATGCTCTTGTGATGAGCATCTGGAGCCTGATGTGATCTTCAGGAAAAGAATTTTTGTCCTTACGGTCTTCATTTTTTCCCTTTTGGCATCCTATGGCCCAGTTTTGAGCTCAGCTCAGCAGGTGGTTGAAGAGATCCAAACGGATACCACCAAGGCAAAGCAAGAATCCGAAAGGATCATCGCTTCTCCCCAGAACATCAAGGAAGAAACAGGCATTTTTGTATTCGTGGGCTGGATGTGGCTGTCTATCTTCGTGCTTGTCTTTTTCCTGCGTCTCAAAATTAGAGAAGCGGACCGGCTCTTTCGCCTCAAATTCTTCTCGGATGAAGAAGAATAGCCCTGTTCCTCAGTCCCAGATTCGATAAAAATACTCTCTCTCATTATTCTGTAGAGAGCTCCTTGTGTGATTTTTTTGTGAGCTTTATCGTCCTGTTTATAGGTTGCAAGGAGACTGATGTTGAAGGAGACTCGAGACTCTGATGTCAAGATGTTGGGGCACCGCCAGAGACTGAAAGAAAGGTTTCTGAGAGGGGGGCTCCAGGGCTTTCTCGATTATGAGATCGTCGAGCTCCTTCTGGCATTGGGCACTCCACGAAGAGATTGCAAAAAGCCGGCAAAGGAAGCCATGCGAAGGTTTAAAATGCTCAGGCGGGTTCTGGAAGCAAGCGAGGTGGAACTTCAAGAGATTGAGGGAATCGGCCCCAGAAACATCTTCGGTATCAAGTTTGTTCAGGAAGTCTCCAGGCGTTTTCTCAGAGAGAAAATGATGAGCAGCCCCATCTGTCATTCCTCAAGAGAAGTTTTTGATTACCTGTATCACACACTTCGCGATGTGAAGAAGGAAAAATTCAAGGCAATCTTTCTGGATGCTAAGAACAAAATTCTAGAGGAGAGGACTTTTTTCGAAGGCACGGTGGACACGAGTGCAGTATACCCGAGAGAAATCCTCAAAGAGGCTCTCCTACATAATGCCTCAGCCTTGATTTTTGTCCATAATCATCCTTCCGGTGATCCCGAACCCTCCGAGAGCGATAAGGAGATTACAAAAGAGCTCGTCTTTGCATCGAGCATGATGCAGTTGAAGGTTTTGGATCATATCATCATCGGAAACAACTGCTATTTCAGCTTTGCAGATCGCGGCCTCATCGAAGACTATGAATTCTTTTTGCAGGACTTGAAAAGAAGAGTTTGACCGGAATTTTCTCTTCAAAAAAAATTAAAGAAAGTTTTCTTCGAAGTACTTACAGCTGTCTTTGATTGTTCTATCCAATGGTCTGTATTCATGGTTGAACTCGCTTCTGCTTTTTTCATTGGAGTAATAGGTTTTCCATCCGCTCAGCTTTCCATAGGCATATGTAATCAAGGGTTTCCGATCTCTGTTAAAGCTGATCCGCTCCAGCAATCCTCCCAGTACAGTCAGGAGAAAGGCAGGAATAGGGAAAGGATAGGTCTTTCTATTTGCGTATTTTCCTATGCCTCTCAAAACTTGAGAATATTCAACATTTGTGCTCACAATGAGATACTTTTCGCCGCTTATTTGAGAATCCAAGCAATTTATGATGATTTCAACGAGATCTCGGACATCTACTACTGCCAGGCCACCCGAGAAACAGCCGAAAAGTCTTTTTTTGTAAATTCTATAATACAACTGGTTATGTGGCGTTTGAATATTCTGGTCCCCTGGTCCCATGATGGAAGCAGGGAGGAGGATGACAGCATTGAGCCCTTTGTCTTTACAGGCTTGTTCAACAATTTGTTGACCCTCGTGTTTGGAAATCATGTAGGAAAAATATCTTGGCCAGTTGAATGGGGTTCTTTCATCCGCTAATCTCCCATCCTTAAAGAATCCGCAAGCACCGACAGAAGAAATATGAACGAGCTTTATGATATTGTGCCTTATGCAGGCCTCAACAATGTTATTGACACCAGTTCTATTGACGTCAAAGAGTTTTTTTGTGTCTTTGCGACAATAGGATATAAAACCGGCCAGATGGACGACATGGGTATGGCCCGCTACGGCGTCCAGGACATCTTTCCTATCAATGATATTGCCTTCTGTGATATGTAATCCTCTAAATTGGAGAAGGGAGTTTTTGAAAGGATCATCGGGTAAGACAAAGGCAGATATTTTTGAACCAGGAAAAGACTTCTGTAGATCTTTCAACAAGAGATTCCCGACAAACCCTGTAGCTCCGGTAACGAGTATATTCATGGATAGCTTCCGGATTTCATGCTCTTTTATGGAAGCGGAGATAGAAAACCGTATCGTTTAGGATGCCGAGGAGTGCGTGAAGAACTAGGGAATAGAAGATTGACTTGGTGAAGTAAGCGATCACTCCAAAAATTATGCTGCCCAGGAGTGCGCCAAATATTTCGATATTGGGATGTCCTAAATGATAGATGGTCGCAATAATGGACTGAGTCAAAATGGCAATCATGATTCCCGTGTTACTGTATCCCATCAGCTCCGATAAAGAAAAAAGGAATGCTCCCCTAAAGGTGAATTCCCAGGCGACATAGTAAAAAAGCAGGTACGATATTTCATAGAGGGTGAATTTTTTAAGATTCTGGCAAGCACTTTTCGAGAACGGATATTGTTCTTTTAACTTCGGGTCTTTTGTTGAAATGTAGACCAGAGTCGCTGTTATTGGGATGCCTATCAGAATGATCAGAATCCCCAGGTTATAATTTCCGAATTGAAAACCCAATTTCTTGAGTGTTTCGATGGGGCGGGCAGAGGAAAAGATAATGGATAAAACCGGGAGGACAAGAAGCAGCAGGAAAAAAGAGACAAAATAGAGGATAAAAGCCTTGAAATCGTCTTTATATCGGTTTAGTAGGGTTTTGTAGTGGAAAAAAGACGATATCAGGGACAAATCTACGGCATAGACAGCAAAGAGTATGGAATAAGGGGAAATATTATCAATCAAGCTGCATTCCAAACCCAAGATTTCTGCACATATTTGGAATCATTTAATATGTCCTGAGTATTTATCGGATAAATACCAATCTACGATGGCATTGAATTGCTCTTCTAAGTTCTTATCTGGCACATAGTGCAGAGCCTTGATGGTTTTTGATATGTCAT
>Ga0209427_10000844_pt1 | contig 33905 bp, 28 predicted proteins | sample DeeMarSWOR136_30_FD_187465 | JGI IMG/M metagenome (GOLD analysis project Ga0209427, IMG submission 187465) | Marine sediment microbial communities from White Oak River estuary, North Carolina - WOR-1-36_30 (SPAdes) (version 2) | ecosystem: Environmental > Aquatic > Marine > Intertidal zone >...
CCACCGCCGCCACGACCGTCACCTTGGCGGTAAGTGCCGGCACTATGCCACGCCATACGGATGAACAAAGGACCGTAATGACCGAAATCCGCTGGCCACCAGCTTTGTGACTTTGTCATAAGTTCACTGAGGTCCTTCTTCACAGACTTCAAGTCAAGACTATTGAACTCCTTAGCGTAGTTGAAATCCTCGCCCATTGGATTAGACTTGGAGGAATGTTGGTGTAGGATATCGAGATTCAACTGATTCGGCCACCAGTCTCGGATCGTCATACCACCGCCGGCTGTAGGCCTTTTAATCCTTGTACTATCTTCTTTCATAATTTTTCACTCCTTTTAATATGAGAATTTTTAAATTTTGACGATTATTAAATAGGAAAATTGTATAAATTTATAAAGAATCTAAATCAGATTATCAGAAGAGATTCCTAAATAATAACTATTATTATTTAGCTATAGTTTTTTAAAAAAGATTATGCTTTTATCTTATAAATATTACTTTTAATATGAAAAAAAAAATAATTTAACTAAATTTCACCTTTTTTTCTATTTGTAAGAAAACCGCATTTACTGTTCATGTAAGAAAAATAATTTTTTATATGGCGTCCAAAATTCTTAGGCTTTTTTGCATATTATTTATGGTGAATATTAAAGAGTATCTAATGCGTTTGTGTTTATAGAATAAGAAGAGAATAAAAAGGGATATATTTTATAATTTTTGAAGTTCTTCTTTCATGTTCTCATAGAAATCTAATGACTCTGGATTTCTTAAAGCTCCTCTATTTGCTACAACCATTCCATGTATTATTTTAGTAACAGCAATCTCAACCTTTTTATTACTAAATGTATAGGGAATACCATCTGGTGGTGCTTGTAAAATTAATTTAGGTACATGCCTTGGAGAAGTTCTTTTTCGGAGTTCTTTCCTAATTTTTTCTTTTAATTCATCGGTTAATTCATATCCTTCATTTAACAATACAAACATTACAATTCGGATATCACCACTGATCTTTTGTCCAATTACTAACGAATCAGCGATTTCCGGGAGCTGTTCAACTACGTTATAAATTTCAGCTGTTCCAATTCGGACTCCTGATGGTTTTAAAACAGCATCAGATCTTCCCCAGAATGTAATCCCTCCAGTATCACTATGGATAACGATATAATCACCATGTCTCCATACATTTTTACCAACTTCTTTAAAATGATCAAAATAAGCGGCTTTGTATTTCGTCATATTGTCATCATCTCCCCAGAAGTAAATAGGCATTGAAGGGGAGGGCGCTTCACATACCAGTTCAGCTTGTTCATCAAGAACTGGTTCCCCATTTTCATCGTAAGCCTGAACCTTCATTGCTAATGATTTTGTTTGAATTTCACCAGAATATACAGGAAGAATAGGCAAAGCACAAGCAAAGCACCCATTAAGATCGGTCCCTCCACTTATTGAATTGAAAAAAAGATCTTTTTTAATATCTCTATACGCATATTCAAATCCCTCAGGAGAGAGTGTAGATGCTGTTTGAGAGATTTCTCGAAGTGAGCTTAAGTCATATTTTCCAGCTGGTTTTGCCCCAATACCCATAAGATGATGAATATAAGACGCACTAGTTCCAAATATAGAAATTTTATATTTATCAATTAGTTCAAACATACGGAGAGGATCAGGATAGAGGGGATTTCCATCATATAAGAATATTGTTGCCCCTACGGCTAGAGAACTTATCAACCAATTCCACATCATCCAACTAGGGGCGGTTATATAAATTATCACATCTGAGCGTTTAAGATCAGTTGCTAAAATTAATTCTTTTAAATGATTAATCAAAATTCCTCCGGCACCCTGAACCATACATTTAGGTTTCCCTGTAGTACCACTTGAAAACATAATATACACAGGATGATCAAAAGGTAATTGTTCGAACTCGAGTTTAGGATTCTCCTCCTTGGAAAGGAAATCATCCCAATGAACAGCATTGGGAATACTATTTATGTCTGGTTTTCGCTCTGAAACATAAGAAACAATAACAACCTTTTCGATTGAAGGAATTGCATCCACTACTTGTTTAATATTAGGAATTATGTCAAAAATTTTATCTCTATAATAATAACCATCCACAGTAAAAAGAACTTTTGGCTTAATTTGCGCAAATCGATCAATAACCGCGCTTGCTTGTAATTCAGCACCACAAGAAGCCCAAACAGCACCTATAGCAGTTGCAGCTAGCATTGCTGTAGGCGTTTCAATTAGGTTTGGTATATATGATACGACTCTATCACCAACTTTCACTCCAATTTCACGAAGAGATTTTGCTAATCGAGCAACTTGTTTGTTTAAATTTTCATATGTGATTAGTTCAGTCTTTTTAGTCTCACCTTGAAAAATAAACGCGAACTGATTATCTTTATATTTTAAGAGATTTTCAGCAAAATTAAGTTTCGCTCCAGGGAACCATTTAGTACCAGGAAAAATGTTTAAATCTTCAACAACTTTATTATACTTCTGTGAAGCAATAATACCTCCAAAATCCCACATTGCTGCCCAAAAATCTTCGATGTTGTGAATCGACCATTGATACAATTCCTTGGCACCTTTAATGGAGGATTTATATTTCTTGTTCAAATGCTCAATGAAATGGGTTACTTCTGCATTCTTTATCCATTTTTTGGATGGTTCCCAAAGCTTTCTTCTTACATCGCTCATCATGAATTCATTTTCAATATAATTTTTGTATTGAATATTAATAATAGATATTTCTATCTATTGGTACTAACTAAAAAAATTAATGGTTTGTACCTTTTTTATTAGTAAGTTTATCAAATTAGGAGAAATTGGCATGAAAAATATTGAGCAAGAATTTGAAGTTGTTAAAAACACTAAGATGCCAAATACAGTTAAAAGTCTAGTAAACGATTTTAAAGCATTAGGAGTAGAAGAAGGGTCAATAATAATAATGCATAGCTCCTTAAGCAAATTAGGATGGACTGTTGGAGGTCCGATTTCAGTAATTCAAGCTATGATGGAAGTTTTAACGAAAAAGGGTACTTTGATTATGCCTACATTTACAGGAGGGAATTCTGAACCATCAAGATGGGAAAATCCCCCTGTTCCTGAAAGTTGGTGGGAAATTATTCGTCAAACATCACCAGCATTTGATCCACTCATATCACCTACGAGAGGTATGGGTATCATTGTTGAGACATTTCGCAGATTTCCAGGAGTTATTCGTAGTAATCATCCCCTTTCTTCATTTGTCGCATGGGGAAAGTATGCTAAAATGATTACAAAAGATCACAAACTAGAATATGATTTAGGGGAACGATCTCCTCTTGCAAAAATCTATGATCTAGAAGGGCAAATTTTATTATTAGGTGTTAGTCATTCTAATAATTCTTCACTTCATTTAGCAGAAAATCGGAGTAATTATTATGGGAAAAGATATCAATCCCAAGGTTCGTCAATTGTAGAAAACGGCAGAAGAAAATGGGTAGTATGGGAAGAATTAGACCTTAACTCTGATGACTTCGAGGATATTGGAAAAGATTTCGAGATTTCAAAACAATACAAACCTAAAAAAGTGGGTTTAGCTGATGCTTATTTATTCTCACAACAAGAAATGGTTGACTATGCTATAAACTGGATAGAGAATAATAGAACCAAATAAATTCAAATTGTGGTAAAATTTTTATATCCAATCGAAATTTATGAATTAAATATACTTAAAAATGTGAAGGAAAGTGGTAAAAAATTTTAAAGATTATGCAGAATGGATTGAGAAGAATCAGCAATATTTAACAGAAATCAGTGACAAAATATGGGAATTTGCTGAATTGGGATTTCAAGAGTATAAATCTTCTGATCTACTAATAAAAACTTTAATAGAAAGTGGTTTTAATGTTGATAAGGGTGTAGCATCAATACCGACAGCATTCGTGGCTTCTTATGGAGATGGTAAGCCTACTATTGCAGTATTAGGTGAATATGATGCTTTACCTGGATTAAGTCAAACTACTGATCCTAAAAGAAAGCCTTTAAAAGAAGGAGCAGCTGGTCATGGATGTGGACATAACCTTTTAGGTACAGCTGGTATAGCTGCTGTATTGGCAGTAAAAGAGGCTATTGATGCTGGAGAAATAAAGGGGATAGTCAAGTATTATGGATGTCCTGCTGAAGAAAAATTTAATACAAAAGGATATATGATTAATCCAGGTCTTGCTTTTGAAGATATTGATATTTCAATAACTTGGCATCCAGGCATAGTTAATGAGATCGCACTCCAATCAAATACTGCTATGAATGATGTATATTTTAAATTTTATGGAAAAACAGCTCACGCTGCAGGAGATCCATATAATGGGCGAAGTGCCCTTGACGCGGTGGAACTTATGAATGTTGGGGCTAATTACCTACGTGAACATATGATATCTGATGCTCGAATTCATTATGTGATTACTAATGGAGGACTTGCTCCAAATGTAGTTCCAGCTGAAGCCGAAGTTCACTATTTTGTAAGAGCTCCTGAGCGTCATCAAGTTGATGAACTCTATAATCGTTTGATAAAAGTAGCAGAAGGCGCGGTTTTAATGACGGAAACTCAACTTGAAATTGATTTCTTAAGTGGAACCTATAACCCTCTCCGTAATGATGTGGTAAATAATGTGATTTATGAAAAAATGAAAGAACTAGGACCCCCAGTATTTAATAAAGAGGAACTGGATTTTGCTTTAGAATTGAAGAAGACTATCCCACCACCTGATTTTACAGGATTAAAAAAAATTGTACCTCCTGATAAGTGGGAAAAAGCAATGAGATACCATCAAGAACCGATGTTTCCTGTCATAAGTCGTCCTTTAGGAAAGGGAATGGTAGCTGCTGGTTCTACCGATGTAGGAGATGTATCTTGGTATACTCCATTAGGAGAATTTAGTACAGCGTGTCATGTTACAGGATCACCAGGTCATTCTTGGCAGAATGTGGCTACTTCAGGAATGAGTATAGGACATAAAGGGATGATTAAAGCAGCTCAGGTCATTTGTCTAACTGCTTTGGAATTTTTAAATAATCCAGAATTAGTAAAGAAAGCACGTGAAGAATTCAATAATACATTCAAGGAAAAAAAATATAAATCTCCTTTCCCAGAAGGATATAAAATACCTTTTCATCGGTTTGAAAAAGTAAACAAATAACTAATTCATATTCATAAACCACAATTTATGTTTTTTTTGATCTATTTTTATAATCTACATATTCACATACTTTCGCTAGAGCATTTACAGGTCTATCCCATAATTTAAACAACAATGCACCATTTTTTCTTAATCGTTTCGACCAAGGGCTTGTAAAGCTCATTGGATTAATATATAATATAGGAATAGAGTATTTTTCTGAGTTTTTCATAGTAGGTTGTAGTAATTTTTGGGCTAATGAGTCCATAACTTCAGCTGGTTGATGGTGAAAATCTGCATGTTTCGCAATTTTCTCATATTTAAGATAATCATCTAGAACATCTTGAAATCCTACAACACCATATTGAATGATCATATCAATCTCACCAGATTTCATTAAAATTTCAGGTAAGGTGATATAGAAATAAGGTAAATTCATATCAAAAGCACAATCTACTGGATTTCTTGCACTGGCATTTAAGGGTAGGATCTCCATTAGTTGGGTCTGAAGAGATTCTGATAGCTCTGGCACTATTAAACCTTTTTTTTCTGCGTTATTTGCAGCCATTGCACCAGGACCTCCTGAGTTTGTTATTATCCCGAGTCTATTTCCTTTGGGGAAGATACCTCTTGATAATATCAGTGCGATATCTAAAAATTCTTGGACGTAGTCAGTTTGAATTATTCCTGTCTCCTTAAAGATCGCATCAAAGATTTTAGCATTCCCTGCTAATGATCCCGTATGACTCTTAAGAGCTCGATTTCCTGCTTCTGATCCTCCAACGTATATCGCAATAATAGGTTTTTTCTTAGTTATCTCACTTGCTAATTCCATAAATTTTTTTCCACGTTTTAATTCTTCAACATATAATCCAATTACACTTGTATCTTTATCATCTTTAAAATATTCTATACAATCAACTAAATCGATATTCGCTTCATTTCCTACGGAAATAGATTTACTTAAACCTAAATCCACACTTTCTGGATCAAACCAAATGTGACTTGACAGTGTACCACTTTGAGAAGCTATCGAAAAATTTCCTTTTTTTATATGCTCCCAAATAGAAGTATTAAATGCTAAATTCTCTTGATTCGTTCCATACCAGTTATTGAATACACCTAAGCAGTTAGGTCCTATGAATCTCATATTATATTTATTTGAGATTGCATTAAGTTCTTTTGTAAGAGTATTTTTACGACTACCAATTAATTCCCTAAATCCCCCAGAGATTACTATAATTCTTCTTACTCCTTTTTCTCCACATTCTTCAAAAATCTGTGGAACTAATTTTGCAGATAAAACTATTACAACTAACTCAGGAATTTCTGGTAGTTCTGCTATTGATTTATAAGCTTTATATCCCATAACTGAATCTAATTTTAAGTGAATAGGATAAATGTTCCCATCATAATTAGATTTAATCAAATTCATGATTTGAATAGCCGCTAAAGAACTGCCTTTGTTATTAGCACCATAGAAGGCAACGCTTTTAGGGTTCAGAAATCCATCTAAAAAATGAGTTTCACTCATATTTTTTCTCCTATATCCAAAAATATTACATAATTTTAAAACCTAAATTATCAAAATTGATAACCATATGAGTTTTAATATTTAAAAAGATTATACTTAGTAATTAACTAAAAACGAGGTAAATAAACATGAGTGAAGAAGGAGAAGAAAAAGAAAATATCATTGATAAGATTAATAATGCTCTCACTGATTTTGTTGGTAGTGTTTTTGGGGAATCTGGAAAAGATTTTATTGAAGAAACTTCTGAAAAAGTAAAAGAATTTTCCAGTGAAGCGATTAGTAAACTTATGGAATTTTCTGACTCTATGATTGAGCAACTTAACCTCCAAGAAAACGAACAAATTATTAAAGCTCGAGATAGTGTAGAAGATTTATTAAAACAAGCAGGATTACTGAAAGAAAGCGAAGAAGAAGAAGAATTTTAATATTAAGATTCCGATTTAAATCGGTTTTAACTTTTATTCTTATTTATTTTAAAATTAGATTAATATTGATTTTATTTTAGCACTTTCGCATTTTTAAGGAAAGATTTAATTTCTTCTTGAGTTGCATTGAATAATTCTGATATAACCATTAATGATGTAGCCTCATCCATCCCTAAACCTGTGTAATCTTCGTACAATTTGATCCATGTTTCTTTTTGAGTATATTTTTCTGGATGTTCTGCTTGGACATGAGCCCAATATGGATGCTCTAACGCAATTCCGCAATAAGGACAGAACCTAGATTCTTCTTCATCGACCATTTTGATAACCACTTCTCTTTAAAAACAAAAACTTTCCTTTGAATAATTTTAATATACAATCATTAGTATAAAAAATTTCTAATTTCAAAAAGAAAATAAGATATAAAAAATTTTTATTAATTCATTCCCACTTTTCTTTTAGTTCTTCTTGATTTAACTTTCGTATATTATCTATGGCCCAAACTACAAATTTGTAACAGGTTTTTCCCCATATACCGTCTTCTCTATATTTTAAATAATTTTCAGGTTTACTAAAATCATAACCGCATAGTTCTGAGCATACAACAGAGCCAAATTGATTTTCAAATTCCCTACAATATTTTGCAGCTTTAAAATAAGCCAAAGCCATCGTTTCATCATCCATAAGTTTTTTTCCACCCATTATTGCTCCAATTGCTGCACATCCTCCCGCTACAGCACCACAAGCGCCCATCCATCCTTTTCTCGATTTATACCCTCCAAATCCCCCAGCTAAAGGTTTGATTATATTGTGAAACATATAGTTATCAACTCCAAGTATACTTAGGACGGTGGTTAGAGTTAATTCAGCACAGTTAACACCTACATTCATAGTTGGTAATTTTACTTCTAATTCTTTAACTTTTTCGTCAAACTTAGACTCCAAATCCATTTTAAACACATTTAATCTTATAATTTTATTAATAAAATAAGTTTTTCATTCTGGAGTAAATCCTGCATCTAATATTATCTCAGTTGCAAGTCTCGCAACAGTTCCTACCAGTTTTGAACAATGTTCCATCATGTCAGACTCGAAGGCTTCCTTCAAATCTTTTGGATCCCACAAATTGTAAGTTCTACCTACTAATGATTCTTGAACATTATAACATCTGCAAGATCCATATTTTTCAACATATTTATCATGAAGTTTCTTTACAAGCCTATAAGATTGCATCGGCTTATACATATCACCAAAATCTTTATACTCTCTTCCAAAAAGGTAACTAATCACCATAGATGAACCCACAAGAGCACCACAAGCTCCGTCTCCCGTAAGACCTAGACCATCAGCAAGTCCACTTCCAGCCTTGAATACATCTTCATTCCAAATTCCTAATGCTTGAAATATGGCAGCTATTGACGTCTGAGCACAGCCAGTATATTTTTTTTCAAATTTCTGGCCTAATTCAAATGCTTTTTCTAAAATATTTTCTTTTGATTGTTCTATCATAATAATATTATATTCACTATTTTGTATTTTATAACTTTTCATCTAATTTAAAAAATTATATTCAAAATTAATAGAGCTCAGGATAATGATCATTAAGAGTGGGTAGCAACCTGTATTCGTTTCGTGTCAAGTAATTAGAAATTCATTTCAAAATTGGATAGCTAGACTATCAATATAAGGTGTTTGGATGATCTCGTTCCCATAATAGTATATTTTAAATGCAGGGAACTGGTCACAAGTAATCAGAATGTTTCAACTATCAAATGAAATTAAACTTATTAATTAAAGTTCAGCTATCCTTATAAGTAATACTTCCTCTCCTGTAAGATTCTTTCCACAGTATTTCGCATACCTGTTAAAAAACTCCATTGGATCTGATATTGATTCTTCTGGAGTTAGGACTCCCTTTTCTGTTATTTCATCATTAATTACCATTTCTACTGCTATTGCGAGTGGAACTGACGTTACTCCAGCCATTCCTCCAAATGGAACACGATGATTCCCAATTGCAACTTTTATTCGTTTTCCATTTTTTATACCTGTTGCTATAACACTTAGTGTTGGAGGCATACCAATATATTCTTTTATTATTTCTTGATCTCTAACAATATTTCTTGCATCCTCACCAAATCTGATTGATGCTTCACTAACAGTTAATTCATTGTTAGATATTTGTTGAGTATAATTACGAATAATCTCAGTAAGTCTTTTGCCCATATACATCAAATTTGAAACAGAATTCGTTTTTAAAATTCTAGGTAATGTCACAGGCTCTGGATGGCCTATATGACAAACATAAGTATCTTCATATCCGGGAAATTGAAGTGGATCTGCATCTGTAAGAGGTTTAATATCAATAAATTTTCCATCTCTATATGTGGGGATTTCCTCTAAAGTTTCATAAAACAAGTGCATAGTAGCTGCATTAGCGATAACTGGTAAATCTTTAAATTTTCTATAAAATTTTCTGGGTTCAATATAATATTTTGGTTTAGGCCCTACTCCTTCTTCACCACCATACCCCCAAGCAGTTATAAGATCATCAACTCTATCTAGTTTAGAACATGCTATAACGGCCATTAAATTTGTAATTCCGGGACTTGCGCCAATTCCAATAATAGCAGTAATTCCTGCCTTTTTTGCTCTCTCGTCCATATTAAGTAAATCTAATGTTGGTTTCCAATCATCACATATATCTACATATTGCTTCTTTGCCTTAATAACTGCATCCATTATTATTGTACCATATTTATAAAAAGGACCGACCGTATTCATCACTAAATCATGAGAGGAAATTAAAGTCTGCAGTTTATTCTGTTCTATTACATCTATTTCTACTGCTTTTAATTTATCAGAACCAACCAAATCAATGAATTCCTTAGCTCTTTCATAACTTCTATCTGCAACAGTTATTGATGTAATTTTCGGAGATTCGAGAAGTATTGCAACAGCCATTCGACCCATATCTCCAGAGCCTCCTAATGCTAATACTTCCATTTTGTATTACCTTAATAAAATAAAGATTAATTATCTATAATTTAACGTATTCTTTAATCTATCCCTTTTTTTATAATACCTCCATCTAATATTTTAATTCATTTTATTGGTAATGATCTAACTATTTTTTCTCTATTTTTTGTACTTATTAATTAGTTTAAAATTAAATATGAAAAAAATTTTTAATAATGCAAACAAAACATTATCAAATCAAGGGATAGGATCTAAAATTGAAAGAGCTCTATGAGATTGGTTTTGTATTCAGAGGATTTGTGCTCGTTAATCACGTTTTTAAGGATCTTCCCGCTCAAAAAGAACATGGTATCAATAAAGACTTAAGAGGGGCATTTATATCTGCTATAAATGCATTTACTGAAACTGCTTTTAATAAAACCTCTCTTGAATATTTAGAATCTGGTAATATCTTATTCATCTTTAAAATGGCAGAAATCCAATCTGATGATAATAACATCAAGGAATCATTAATTTTGTATGGATTAGTAGATAAATCTAAAAAGAAATCTGATAGGCTAGTAAATAAATTCTTTGAAAAAGTGAATCCGATTCTACAATTATTTATTCAAAAATTCAATGGAGCTAATTTCTCAGAATTAAATCAATTTGAGCTTTTTGAAAGAATAATAATGGATTTTTTAATTAAAAAACCACAGGAGTAGTTAATCACCAACACTCCAGCCTTTTGGCGTTGCTCGAGAATATTTTATTTTTCCTTGCTCTTTTAATAATGTAATTTCTTTTTCAATTTGATTACTAGCAAAACCCTTGTCTTCTATTGCATTCACAAATTCCGATTTTGTAGCAACAATTCCTTTTTCTTTAAGATACTCAAGAATAATATCGCTCAATGAACCTTCAGCACCACCTTTTTCTTTTAGCGCTTTTTCTTTTTGAGTAATAGAAAGGATGGCACTTAACTTCTCTTTGTTAGTCTTAATAGGCTCTTCTATAACCATATGTTTTACAGCAACTTTAGGTTCCACGGTTGGTGCTTCTTCTTCAATCATTTCCTCTTTTTCTTTTTCTGGTAAACACCATACAGGATATTCAACTTTTTCATAAATTACCGATTTTTGTGTTTTTAATACTGCTAATTCTTCCAAAATTTCGTCTTCTGTATAGTCTAAATTCCTTAATTCCGTTTCTAAATCTTTTAAATATCCCTTTTTCAGTAGAATCTCGAAGATATATTCTCGTATGTTGGTAGGGACCTCTTGTGCACTAGCAATCTCATTAATTATCCGTTCTTTTTCAGCAGATTCTATTAATTCTACTTTAATTTGCTGTGGGATATCAAGAGGTTGTTTATCCCCCCATTCAAAATCACTGACAATTCTAATTGTTCGATCATACCCTCCAAAGACTATATTTTTCTTGTGCTCTGGATCTAATCGAAAACAAATATCTTCAATTGAGGTAGATACTTTTGTTTTCCACTTTAATTCAAAATCAGTAGAACCCAAAGCAGGATTATGAAATACCTTTAATGACCCATCTGCACATCCAGCTACAATTTCATTCGCATTATCCCCATCTACATCTTCTATTAAGAGTGATAGCGGACGCCCATCATCAATCGGTATTTGCTTTATAGGTTCACCACTACTATCGAGGATTTTAATAGTTGAGTCATCTGAGGTTAATAAAATTTCATTGAATCCATCATTTGTAACATCGCCAACTTTAATATCGTTTACTTGAGCATGAAAGTCTATTTGCCAAACGATCTCGGGAAGCTTTTCTGTGAATCTAATTAGTTGAACAATTCCGCTTTTTGTACCTACTAATAATCCATATATTGGGATTTCTTCATCAGGTAATTTTAATACTCCCAATGTACAAGCAGTCACCCAAGAATCATAATAAAATACGAATTTTGGTTCCTTTGCCTTAATAGCATCAAATACTTTAAGAGTTTTATCTTCACCACCAAATATTAATTCTATGTTCCCATTTCGAGTAATATCTCCAGCTGTACAACAATTTATCCTCTTTGGGGATCTATATCTCATTATTCCGACTAATTTTCTTTTTTCTGGACTTAATTTTAAAACCATGAAATTTCCATCACCAGCACCGACTAAGATTTCATCACATCCATCTCCATCGAGATCAATTGGATAAGTACACCGAACCCATCCATCAAAAACTCTATCATCTACTATATTCATTTGTTCATTCATTAAATAGAGTGTTTTATCGTGTCCACCAAAAACTAAGAAGTTATCTTCATGACATTTTAAAACTGAGCAGGTTAAAACTGCATCCGGACATTCAAACATATGGATAAGTTGATAACGCTTTCTAATCATGATCTTACTAGATTCTTTTAGACTATAGAAATTTTTATAATATCTAAATTAAATTTTTGTGTTTATTCATTTAATAATTGCCTTATTAATTATTAAACTATTAGGTTAAAATAGATTTAAAAAAAATAAAAAAGAAATTATATAATTTTATAATGCTAATTGAGCATCCGATGGACTATATTCGCCAGTACCGGTAATCTCATATGAGATCTCCAACGCATCTCCAATATTCAATTCTTCAATTTCCCATTTTAGAGTATCTGAGCCGACTTCATCAGTAATCTCAGGAGTCATTGAATAAGTTCCATATTCAAATGAATCAGGAACCTTATCTAAAAGGACCAAATTATATAGCTTTGATTCACCAATATTTTCAAGAGTTAAGATAATTCTGTAATTGCCAAGATCTCCAATAGGAACAACTTCTTTGCTTGTACGGAATTTCCTTCTGATGTGAAGCGCTTCAATAACAGGAACCACAGGTCTAAATTCTAATTCCTGACTCACTGGAAATGTATTTGCGTGATACACAATTTCTGATTCAAATGTTGAATTTCGAGCAGGTTTTATACAATGAATTGGATATTGGAATTCTAAAGTTGAGTCTGGTTTGAACATACCTGTGCTAGTATTTTTAAGATTCGCTAATGAGATGGTAAATACGTCCATTTCAAAGCTAACAGCATCAGCAGAAAGTTCTACTTCATCCCCATCCCATATTAATTCAATTTCATTCGCTTTAGGAGGTTGATACTCATCAGAGAAAGTTTTTTGAATCACGGTGATTTCATTTAATGGAGCGGAACCATTGTTTGCCATTTTCAGCGTTGCAATAACATCTTGAGTCTTGTAAGTTGGAGTTTCAACCTTATCATAGGCCATATCTCCAGTTATACTAGCTATTTCTAATATAACATCTGAGATTGATACTGTAACATTGACACGATATTGATAGTCAGGAACTACCCTAAATTCGAGTTTCTTCCTGAATGTGGGATAATCTTCACTTTCATATTGCCACTTAACTGAATGCCATTGAGCTCGTGAAGGTAGCATTGGTACATCCTTTGGATCAATGTCAACAAATTTTCTACTCTCATCATCAGGGGAGTATACATCAGCATTAAAAAGTTGAACAATAAATTCAGAAGAATTATCAAATATTAACTTATTATCCCAGATATTTGGCTCTTCATCTCTCTCGAGCGTATCGATATAGAATTTATTTCGAGTGTAGGCATCAAATTTATCGATAGCTAACCCTTCAGCAAATGAAGCAGCAGCTTTATAAGAAACATCAATCTCACCAGTTCTTCTTCTAGCAATATCATTTACCATAATATTGCATGTAAATTTAAGTAAAACAGTATATTCTGGTCTTAATTTATCAATTTTCCAAATTATTTTATCTCCTTCGATTTGTGCACGCCCTTCTGTTGTATCTCGAATTACAGGATCTGTAAAATCTTCTGGTATTGTTTTAATAACCTCTATATCTGAAACAGCTTTATCAAACATATTTCTTAAGGCTATTGCGAAGGTTACGGTATTCTCTTTATCAATAGAAATCCCAAAAGTCTCTAATCCACCTTCCACAGCAACTCCACCATCTTCCCAGTTGTCTCCTTCTTCATCTTCCTCCTCTTCCTCATCCTCGTCATCCGCGGTTGGTGGTATAGTAGCAGCAACTTTCTTAGTTGGCTTACTTGATTTATCTTTTAGTTTTAATAATTCTCTTTCAATATCATTAATATTTAGGAAATCATCCGCGTTAGGAAGAGTACTGATAAATTCTTTAACTAAAAAGAGATTTTGTACTTCCTTTTTTAGTTGAAACTCCTTGGTTTCAACATTATCTGGATACTCGGTACCTAATTCTCTTATTGATATCTCTTTCGATTTTAAATTTGTACTACCAATATTATCTAAAGCAACATCTATATCCCAAAGTCGATCAGTTTTACTGGGATTCTCTATACTAATTTTTCCACCGAAACTAAAAGATTTAACATTAGCATCATGATCTTGTTTTACTTCTACATCCTCAATGATCTTTACTAATGCTAATAAACCTTCCCTATTTCCATTTTTCAATAAAATACTTCCTTCTAGTTCTCCCGTGTCCTCATCATATGTCTCAATTACAGGTGTTGCAGAATCTCGATCAACCAATTTTACTTTCCCTTCATCCATATCTGTTCTTTTCAATGCATCTGCTACTAGTTCTTCCCCTGCTTCAGTTTCATCCCATCCCATTCTCGCTGTTTTCTTTTTCTTATCTTTCTTTGCCATTATTCCTTACCATATTTAATTTTTTTAGTAGATTGAAAATTTATTTAAGAGTTAATAAAAGTTATTCCGATAAAATAAATTCTACTACACTCCTTAAAAATTTTTCATATTCAATAAATAGAATTCAAAGCCAAATACAGTAAGTTATATTTTTAGAGAAACTTGAGTATTTTTTACCATTGTACATAAATTTCTTTGTAAGAAAATAAGATTCCAGAAAATTGTGACCACATTTTGAACACACAATTTCTAACAATCTTGTGTTAAATAATGTTATTATTTTCTCAATTGTAGTAATACAATAAGTAAATCGTTTACATTGCATCCTGTAGAACCGGTTACAATTTCAGTTCCAACCAGTTTAAAAAAACTATTTGAATCATTATTTTCTAGATATTTCTTTGTATCTATTAAGTTCTTTTTTATTTGATTTGATACATAATTGTCTATTAACGCACCCATAGCTTCACTATTTCCTTCAATACCATCAAGATTGGCACTAATAATCAAAAATTCATAAGGAATATCTCTTTCACCCATATCATCTAAAAAACTTAATAGCATTTCTTGATTCCTACCTCCAATTCCCTTGCCTTTAATTGTCACAGTCAATTCACCAGTACCTATAAGAGCAAATTTATCAAGAGCATCATCTTTTGAAATCTCATTTAAATTTTGAGCAATGATATTATGTAACAATCCCCCAAATTCTATTGCTTCACCATGTATTTCATTGGAAAAATAATTTGTTTTGAATCCTTGCATAACTAAAAACGAGGTGACCTCTTCTACGGCATTCTTTACGCTACCAATTAAATAATTGTGAACCTTATTAAAGCATATATCGTTCAATTTAGGATTTTCTAAGTTAACATCTATTAATCCATTTTCAAGATGATTTTTAACGGACAATGGAATTTTTTCAAAAACATTATATTTCTTCAAAACTTCTATAGCATCATAAAAAGTACTGGAATCTGGAACAGTGGGGCCCGATGCAATGGAATCCAATTTATCTCCTACAACATCCGAGATAATTATAGAAATTAATGTTGCTCTACTTGAGTTATACAATTTTTTAGCAAGATTACCACCTTTAAAATCCGATAAATGTTTTCGAATGATATTAATTTCATGTATAGAAGCACCAGAGGCTAAAAGCATAGCATTAACCTTTTGTAGATCCTTTAGACTTATCTCTTCTTTTGGTAAAGGTAATAATGCTGATCCACCTCCCGATATTAGACAAATAATCAAATCATTAATTTGTGATTCCTCTATTATTTGCATCATTTGTTTTATACCATTTATTCCATTTCCATCTGGAATAGGATGCGAAGCAAAATTGATTTTGATCTTGCTTCCTTCCAACTGATCAAGTTTCACTGAATCTTTAGGTACATTTATAATGCCTTTATAATCTATGTTTTTTAACTTAGATAATATCATTTCGAATGAAAATGCCATTTCAGCGGTTGCCTTCCCCCCTCCAATGAAATAGATCTTATTAAACTCATTAAGATCATATTCGTCACCCTGAATACCTAAAATATTCCCTTGAATTTTTACCGATTTTTGAATTAAATTTTTAGGTTTAACTGCATTAATTGCTTTTTCAAGCGCTTGTATTGCTATTGTTCTAAAAAGGAGTTGGTTTTTGTTCAAATCTTCTATAAGAAGTCGAGCATTGTTTTTAATGTACAAAAGAACTTCACCATCGTTTTAATCTTTCAAGATAAAGTAGTTAATAATAATAAATATAGAATGAGATTTTTTTATCTTATTGATTTTAATTATCTAAATCAAATTTCTTTCTTTCTTACGTTTAATTTAATTTATAACTCTTTGTGATTAAATTTATTATTAATTGAATTATTTACATTTTTAACACGAAATTATATTCATATTAATCAACTGACGGTTTAGAAGGAAAAATGTCTGATCTTATTTATGATGTTGCTATTATTGGGGCAGGACCAGGAGGATATCATGCAGCAATAAGGGCTGCTCAGTATGGTGCCAAAGTTGCTTTAATTGAAAAAGACAAATTAGGTGGAACTTGTTTAAATCGAGGTTGCATACCTACTAAAGCCCTATATGCGTCTGTTCAATCAATTGAAAGATTGAAAGATTTTGAAGAATTAGGAATACAAATCAAAGATTATAGTCTTAATTTTAAAAAAGCAGTAGAAAGGAAAAATCGAGTTGTTGAAGAACTAGTCGAAGGTATCGAAACATTAGAAAAAGCATGGAACAATGATTTGTTTTATGGACATGGTAAAATTATCGGAGGTGATATTCATTCGGGATATGAGATCTCAATCCAAGGTACACAAAATAAAAAGATTAAAGCTAAAAGGGTAATAATAGCTACAGGGTCTTCTCCTGCTTTAATACCTTCCTTTAACATTGACCATGAAAAGATATTAACTAGTGATGATATTTTAGACCCTAACTTTACCACAGTACCAGAAAAACTATTAATAATAGGAGCAGGAGTAATTGGGTGCGAGTTTGCGAATATTTTTGCAGCTTTTGGGAGTGAAGTTACCATGATTGAATACCTTGCTTCTCCTATAGCTACTGAAGAACCAATGATTGTAAAAGAATTACTAAAAAAATTCAAGGAATTAAACATTGTAATTAAAACTTCTCAAAATGTCTTATCTGTAGAAAATACAGGTTCAGGGGTGAAAATAATAACTTGTTCTGCCTCAGTTCCAAGAGATGAGATTGAAGATGCAGAAAAGTTTACTTTTGAAGCAGATCTATGCTTAGTATCAATTGGTAGAATAAAAGAATCAAAAGATTTAGGATTGGAAGATTTAGGGATTGAAACCGACAGAGGAACAATAAAATGTAATGTTAATAATTTAGAAACATCTGCTAAAGGAATCTATGCGATTGGGGATGTTACCGGAGGTTTGATGTTAGCTCATGTCGCATATCACGAGGCAGATGTAGCTGTTGCAAATGCATTAGCAAGTATTGGAGGATTTCCTGTTAAGGAAACTAATACAGATTATAATGTAATACCTGCTACTATTTTTACTTCTCCCAATATTGGATCAGTTGGAATGAGAAGGAAAGCAGCAAAAGATCGTGGGATTGATCTTTTGATGGGGCAATTTCCATATAGTTCTCTTGGCAAAGCAAAGTGTATGGGTGAAGAAGAGGGATTTATAATGACACTTGCTGAAAAAGAAACATTTAGAATTATAGGGGCATCTTGTATAGGTATTGAAGCCTCTGAATTAATTGCAGAACTTGCACTCGCTATAAAACATGGTTTAACTGTCTACGATATTGCTAAAACAATCCATAGCCATCCAACAATCTCCGAGATGGTACTTGAAAGTAGTGAAGCCGTAGTTGGAAAAGCTATACATAAAAAGGGAAGACCTATCTAGTATATAAAAAATTAATGAATATTAATTCTGTTCGAGATAACATAAAAAAATTTTGTAATCCGATTAACGATTTATATATTTAACTCTAAAAGAATCAACCTTTCCATCTCTGATAATAACCTCTCTGTATGCTCCAGCAGTCTCCGGGTTTTTATATCCACCTAATCCTAAAGCAGGAGTTTGTACAATATAAGGTCCATGTTTTTCGATGCTCTCAGCGTCAGTGTAGAGTTCTGAATAAATATCATAGTAAACTGCAGCGGGATTTTCAATTTTTTTCAAGCTGAAAGGAGGTGAATCATATACTTTAGTCTTTGTCTCTGGATCCTCTAACCTAAACTCTCGCAGAGTATGGGTGTGACCTGTAAGTGTAAGAATACAATGATCTTTACAGAATTTAATAATCTTTTCCCAATTTGATGAAATGGTTCCATATTTTACATTGAAGATTTTATCTAACCTTGCATCGGAGTTTGGTTTCCCTAATTTTTGTAAAACGGATTCTTTGAAGTCCTCTATTTTTTCTTTTATAAACCTACCACCCTTCTTTTCAAAGAGTTTGATACTTATTCTTTTTTCGCCAGTATTTATTGGGGGACCATGTAGAAATAGAATTGTGTTAGAATTATCTTGTACTTTCCTATTTATTAAATTCTCTAAATATTTTATTTGTTTATTTATTAGACCTGTTACTGAAGGATGACCAGTAACTAAATCCCTAATATTCTTAAAAGAATCGGATCCTGTGTTTAGGAAAATTAGATTATTATTTCCTAAAGATAAAGAAAAATTTAAGGATGAATTTATTTCGGATAAGTACCCTTTTAATGCCATTGTAGACTTAACTAACGCCGTTATTGGAGAGGCTGAAAAAAGTTGATTTAATGCAACAGCTTCTGCAGCATTTAATCCTATTTTTTTATACATTTCTGCCCATGTGAGATCATAATGATATGGACGATAATCATGATTCCCTATAGTTGTAAAAATAGGGCATAACAACTCCTCACCTCTAATTACACCTTTATAGTGTTTTTGAGTTTTAGAATTAAGTATAATATCTTTGAATATTTTCCAATTACTTTCTTCATACTTAAATTCATTTAATTTACGTACTTTTTTTGCTAATCGACTAAGTACAGTATAATCCACAAGATCTCCTGTAAGGACAATAAAATCAATCTCGTTTCTAAATACTTTTCGATTGATTATTTTTATAAATTTTCTAAATTGATTATTGGGATTTATATAGCGTTTTCTTAAAGGAGTCCTCATTTCTGATAGTCCTTTTTCTCGCTTGTCTTTTTTTCGAAGCTTTAGTTTTTTAATTACAGTGTCAAAAAAATCATCCATACTTCTTTTGACGGAAGACTCGGTCCATTTTTTAACAATACTATAAATTCTATCATTCCTCTCTGCTAAATGTAAATCTGTAGCATGAATAAATATAAAATTTTTCCAATTCTTTTTAGAAATAATGATTGAGTGATGATTTATTCTACTATCTGAAAAGATTAAATCAAACATTACAAATGATCGTTTTTTAAGAAAATTCCTAACCTCCTTGCTAATTGTGAATCTAACAGATACCCTATAAAATTTCGTGAGGTTTCCAAATACAGTATACTTTAATAAATAATCTTGTGGACTCAATCCTTCTAAATAAGAAGCATTAGAAATAGAAATTGTGGGGATCTCTTTAATATCAAGAGCTGAAACAGATAAAGTACCACCTCTATATGTATGTGCTTTTAGCTTTTTTAACTTATAATCAACATTTTTTACTTTAAAATCGAGGATCTTCTCATCTTTTTCGGTTTCTTTCGCAATAATTCTTTGTTTTCTCTTTTCGATTTTTTTTTTCCGCCTTCTTGCCCAAAAGCCATTTCCTCTTTCTTTTTCATCGAATTTCTTTTTTAATGTATAAACTTCTCTCAATTTCCACATATAATCTAATATAGGAACAATTTTCATTTTCCCCTTTATATCTTCTCTAAATTTAATGGGATCCGGTACGTTGCTAATAAAAAGAATCTCCGTTTGAAATTCCTTCGTTTTCAATTTAGGATCTATATTAAGAAATATAGGTCGCCCCAAATTGGGGTTAATAATGATTGATTGATTTAAATGTTCACTATATTCAAGACTCAAACTATCGATACTCTTTATTAATTATTATCCTTTTCATAGGAATTTATTGCTAAACTATCTATAATTAAATAACCGATGTTTAAAAGTATATTTTTCTTGAAATTAATTATTAAGGTTAAGGGAGAAAATACAATTATTACCCCAAATTTGCTAGATTGACGAAAATTACGTTATCTCCCCGTACAACGATTGACCCTAAATTTTCATGCTCTTCTCTAATGTTACCTTCCTCATCTTGATATTCAAAAATCTGACTGGTTTCTTCAAGGAAAAGATTTAAATGTTCATCGAAACCGCCAAGGCGTCCCCTGAACAAACGGTTACGCTTAACTTTGATTAAAATTATCTGATTAATTGAATCTTTTAAATAGTCAATGGGTCTATTACTTCTTCTTTCCATCTTTTAAAAACTCAAAAAAGCATTATTATTAAAAAAAAACTTTTATAATTTTAATTATAACCTTATTAATTAAAACCTTTTGTTTATTTTTATAGGTGTATATATAAAAACTCACAGCTAAAGCAATGATAAAATTGTCTAAAGAGGAAGATCGAGAACAAAAAGTAGTAAAATGTTGTGTAATAAACTGTCAAGCAGAAATATCTATTGAAAAGGCAATTAAAGTAGGGGATAAGTATTTTTGCCGTATATGTGGGGTCGCATATTATAGGAGGAATCTCAATTTATAATTTCAAATAGAATTTACAAATAAAATCCTTTTTAATATTATCATTGATATAACTATACAAATATAAGAAAATGAAATAAAATAAGGTCCGTGGCCTAGTCTGGATAGGGCGGCAGCCTCCTAAGCTGAAGATCGGGGGTTCAATAGGAGATGTACTTCATATTTCCTGAATAATTCCCCCCGGGCCTGTTTTTTACTTATTTAAGGGAGTGGAAGATTTCATCCATAAGAAATTAACTCCCAATGTTTCAAAAACATGCCCAAAGCCTTCTTTTGTAAGAAGCTCTTTAATTTTTAATCCTAAATCCCTCATTTTACAATTACGTAAGAGTTATGACGATAGGACCAAGTGTACATATCGTATTAGCGCCTATATAGAAAATGTATAAATAATTTGGAATCTAAACATATACTGCTAAAATATATAGAGGTGAAAAATTTGACAAAAAAAATATTAAGAGTAAATATGACTAATCTTGAAGCTAAATTTGAAGATTTACCGCAAGAATACGCTGGTTTAGGGGGTCGTGGCATGACTTCGACTATTGTTTCAAAAGAGGTTCCCCCAACATGCCATCCATTAGGAATTCATAATAAACTTGTGATCGCTCCAGGAATAGTAACGGGTACGAGAGCGCCAACCTCGGGACGTGTTTCTGTGGGTGGAAAATCACCACTAACAGGAGGAATCAAAGAGGCTAATGCAGGGACCAGTTTTGCTCAAATGCTCGGAAGGATGCGGATCGGAGCAATAATAGTTGAAGGAAAACATGCAGGGGATGATTATTTCCTTTTAAAAGTTACTAATGATGGTGCTGAATTCATGGATGCTAATAAATGGGCAGGGAAGGGTTTATATAATACATACAAAGCACTTTACAAAGAATTTGGTGATACAGTTGGAATTTGTGGAGTTGGAATCGCAGCGGAACTTCTTGGATCAATGTCTGGAGTTTGTTTTAATGATCCTGAAGGTTTACCAAGTAGGTATTCTGGAAGAGGTGGGCTCGGAGCTGTAATGGCATCAAAAGGTTTAAAATTTATAATAGCTGATCCCGCTAATGCTCCTGGTGTTGAAATAGCGAATGAGGAAGTATTTAGTGAGGGGATTAAAAAACTTATAAATGCGCTTGGAGAACATCCCGTCACACAACCTAAAGGAGGTCTTAATTCTTTTGGAACAAGCGTTTTGGTTAATATCATAAACGAAGCTGGAGGATTACCTCAAAGGAATTTTTCCCGAGGACAAGATGAAAGAGCAGAAAAAATATCTGGCGAGGTTAAAGCCGAAGAAATAAAGAAAAGAGGTGGAATTCGTCCCCATTTCTGCAGTCCAGGTTGTATAATACAATGTTCTGAAGTATGGACTAAACCTGGTGGAAAAGATCCTGTTGGAGTTTTAGAATATGAATCCGTATGGGCTTTAGGTGCAAATTGTGAGATTTATAATTTAGACGATATCGGTGAATTAAATCGGGCATGTAATGATTTAGGGTGCGACACAATTGAAGCAGGAGATACACTTGCTGTAGCAATGGAAGGAGGCTTAGCTAAGTTTGGGGATGGTAAAGCAGCCCTAAAACTTATGGATGAAATCCGTAAAAAAACACCGATTGGACGCATATTAGCTCAAGGAACGGAAATTACTGGTAGAGTATTGGGTGTGACAAGAATTCCTACTGTAAAGGGACAAGGATTGCCTGCATATGACCCACGCGCAATTAAAGGTATTGGTGTAACTTATGCAACTACACCCATGGGTGCAGACCATACAGCAGGTTACGCAATAGCTCCAGAAATTATGGGGGTAGGTGGTGAAGCAGATCCTCGAGATCCAAAGAAAGCAGAACTTTCCCGAAACCTACAAATAGCTACAGCGGCTGTTGATGCAACGGGTTACTGTTTATTCATAGCTTTTGCAGTTTTAGATATTCCTTCAGGATTAGAAGGTATTGTCGAATCTTTGAATGGAGTATTAGGAACAGAGCTTACTGTTGCCGACGTACCAATAATTGGGAAACAAATTCTTGATATAGAATTAGATTTTAATAAAAAAGCAGGATTTACAGCCATTGATGATAGATTACCTGAGTTCTTTATGGAGGAAAAGTTACCTCCGTCTGATGAAGTATTTAATGTAACTGATGATGAGTTAGATAGTGTATTTTAGAATAAATAAACTTTAAATTATGCCAATTCGAATAAAGTTTTTCGGAGATTTAAGGAAAAAAGTGAATCCAGACATCCAAGGAAGTCTGCCGTTAAAATTAAGCATTGATAATGCTGATATTGAAAGGATCTCTGATATTTTAAAGAGATACAGTATAGAAGAAAATGAGGTAATCCATATATTTGTGAATGGTAGATATTCAGGCTTAACCAAAAAAGTTAAGAGTGGAGACATTGTAGCTATATTCCCTAGAAACATGTCTGTTTTATATAAATGGTATTTTAATAGAGAAGAAGATGAGTAATAACAAGATCAGCATTACAGTTAAATTTTTCGCAATGTTAAGAGAACATGGTCCAGCAAAGGAAACAATAAGCATTCCTGAGAACAGTACTATTAAACTCTTATTTAAAAAGTATCAGATTCCTTGGGATGCATTGAAAACAATAATCATTATCAATGGAAGACCACATAACAACCTTGAAACTATACTTAACGATGGAGATATTGTCTCGATTTTTCCACAAATAGCAGGAGGATAGTCTCTCTGAAATCCTAAATTTCTTTTTTTTATTTTTTTTTTGAAAAATAATAAAAATATATGAAAATTCTTTTCTAAATTCCATCAATTATTTTTTGAATAAGTTTTTATGCAAATGCTAAGTCTAATTAATTGAAAAATCATACATACTGTACGTGTTATGATTACGAAAAATCGGGATCGTTTTATAGGTTATTAAATGAAATCTAAAATATAGATTGTGATACTACTTATTAAGATTGATATGATAATCACATAAGGAAGTAAAATTTTAATATGACTATAATTGATAAGAAGCTTAAAGAGTCTGAAGAAAGATTTAAAGCTTTATTTAAAGGAGGTCTTTTTCCAACATACGCATGGCAAAAAACGGGAAATTCTTTTAAGTTAATTGATTTTAATACAGCTGCTGAAACCATTACTCAGGGAAATGTTAGTAAATTTTTAGGGATAACTGCATCTGAAATGTATAAAGATAGGTCAGATATTTTGGACGATTTAAATAAATGCTTTAAAGAAAAAACCAATATTATAAAGGAAATGAAATACTCTTTTAGTGCTGTAGAAAAAGAAAAAGATCTTTTAGTTACATATAGTTATATCCCTCCAGATTCCGTCCTTGTTCATACTGAAGATATTACCGACAGAAAAAATGCTGAACAGAAAATTAAAGAATCTGAGGAAAAATACCATTCTATATTTAATAATATGACTGAAGGCTTCGCATATCATGAAGTAATAGTAGACAATAATAACAAACCAATTGATTACAAATACATAGAGGTTAATCCTTCTTTTGAGAAACTCACAGGATTAAAAGCTGACGATATGATTGGTAAAAAAGTAACTGAAATATTACCTGGTACAGAAAATGATCCAGCAGATTGGATTGGTAAATTTGGTAATGTAGGTCTTACAGGAGTGCCATTAACAGTTGAAGATTATTCCGAAGCTTTAGATCGTTGGTATAAAGTGTCAGGATATTCTCCTAAAAAAGGATACTTCGCAGTCACATTTTCAGATATTACTGAGCAAAAAAAATCAGAAATAGCTCTTAATTCAGAAAAACAATTTGTTAATGATATATTAAATGCTTCAATGGATACGGTTTTTGTTTTTAATCCCGAAAGTGGCAAAGCAGTAAGATGGAACGATCAATTTAAACAAGTAAGTGGTTATAGCGTTGAAGAAATTGCTTCAATGAAGGCACCTGATTCATATTATAACGAGGAGGATTTAAAACGTGCTGCAGAAGCAACTAAGAATGTACTAGAGAAGGGAAAAATTACAGTTGAGATGTCATTTATAACAAAAGAGGGTCGAAGTATTCCATATGAGTATTCTGCAACCACACTTGAGAATTCTTCAGGGGAAACACTTATAGTTTCTGTAGGGAGAGATATGTCTGAGAGGAGAATTGCTGAGCAAAGAATAAAAGTTTCAGAACAGAAATTTCGAGATCTCTATGAAGAAGCGCCTAATGCTTATTTGTCAATAGCCCCAGATAAATCAATTTTAAGAGTAAATAAAGCAGCAGAAAGACTTCTAGGGTATAACGAGGGTGATTTTCTGAAAATGAGCGTTTTTGACTTATATCCAGATACAGATCATGGATTAAAAAGAGCAAAAGAAATATTTGAGAAATTCATAACTGGAGAATCTATTAAAGATGTTGAGCTTCAAATGATAAATAAGGAACGAAAGCCTATTTGGGTAAGCTTATCGGTTAAACCAATTTTCGATTCAAATGGAAATGTCATAGAATCACGTTCTATGATATTGGATATTAATGAAAGAAAAATTGCTCAAGAGGAGGTTAAAAAATCTTATAATAGATTAGAAGAATTAGAATATATAATAAATAATAGTCCTGGTGTAGTGTTTCTTTGGAAAAATTCAGAAGGATGGCCTGTTGAATTTGTTTCTGAAAATGTTGACCAATGGGGATATACTCCAGATGATTTTTATTCTGGAAAAGTGACCTATGAAGAAATTATATATCCTGATGATTTACAAAGAGTTGCTGAAGAAGTTGAGGTTTATAGTAATGAAGATGTTAATAATTTCGATCAAGAATACAGAATCCTGACTAAATCTGGTGAAATTAGATGGCTCGATGATAGATCTTGGATTAGAAGAGATTCCAATGGGGAGATAACACATTATCAAGGAATTGTATTAGATATCACAGATCGTAAAATTGCTGAGGAAGCTTTGAGATTATCAGAGAAAAAGTATAAGGAAGCGTATGACAGAGGTAATTTTTACAAAGATCTATTTGCTCATGATATAAACAACATCTTACAAGTAATAAATTCTTCAGCAGAGCTTATAACATATCAGCTAGGGGAATCTGAGAAATCTAAAGAAATTGAAAGTATTTCGGAGATAATTATAAAGCAAGTAAATCGAGGTTCAAAATTAATTTCTAATGTTCGCACTCTTTCTGAGCTTGAAGAAAAGGAAATTATAACTCAAAGAGTTGAGATTGGTGCTTTCTTAAAAAATTCAATAACATTTGTTGAAAAAGCGTACGAAGAGAGAAATGTTAATATATCGATCTCTTCCATTAATGGAAATTATTTTACCAATGCTAATGATTTACTTCAAGATGTTTTTGAAAATGTATTAATTAATGGGATAAAGTATAATGAGAATCCAAATGTAGAAATCTCAATAAAAATTTCAAAACAAGAAATAGATGAAAAGGACTATTTTAAAATTGAATTTATTGATAATGGTATTGGGGTTGCTGATAACAGAAAAAAAGTAATTTTTATGAGTGGTAATAGGGCACTTAAGGGTTCAAAGGGAATGGGTCTTGGTCTTTCATTAGTTAATAAAATTCTCCAAATCTTTAAAGGTAAAATCTGGGTAGAGGATAAAGTTAAAGGAGATTACACTAAAGGAAGTGATTTCATTATATTATTACCTGAAGTAAAATGATTTATTTGTTTTCTTCCATCCAATCATTCTTCATTATAGAAAATATATGAGTATCGACGTAAGTTCCATCAACATATAAATCTTCTTTCAAAACAGCTTCTTTTTTAAATCCTATTTTTTCAGCAACTCGAAGGGAGCGTTTATTTGGAGTAAAGATACCAGCATATAATTTATGGAGATTTAATTCTGTAAATCCATAAGTAATTAATATTTTAGATGCCTCAACTGCTAAACCTCTTCCCCAATATTCCTTCTCTCCGATTGTCCAAAAAGTATTTGCGTTACGATTTAGCCAATTTATACGATTAAATCCCACAATTCCAATAGGTTTTTTATCTTTTTTGTGATATATGGTAAACACAATAAAATCTTTTAATCCTTGATCCGATGAAGGATCGAACCATTTCTTTACTTCTTCTAAAGTAGTAGGCCATGCATTTCGAGAATAATGTCTTACTTCGGGATCATTTGTCCATTTGCACGATAAATCAGCCCATTTAGTATTAACAGTTATTAAATCAATTCTTTCTCCTTCAATAAAAGGAAAAACACCATCATATTCTTCTTTAGTCATTTTTATTCAATATGAATATATTTTCAAATTCGAATACTTTGTTTAATTTTTTTAATTGAAGGACATGATTAAAGTCTTTTTCCTTAGACTATAAAATTTGAAGTAGAAAAAAAATAAAAAAAATATTTAAAAATTAACTAATATGATATTTAGCCTTTTTTAGACTATTTTCATTGCTAAGTCCATATCCTCTAAAGTCAACTTCTTTCTGCCAGCGTGTCGAGTCATCTCAAGAGCTTTATTGGTCATACCTTTAGCTAATTTTTCTAAATAATCAATTAAGGCATCTACTGCATCTCGAGCAACCATTTCAGCGCCATTATCTTTCATTAACTTTCGAACTGGACTCCAAGCAAAAACTTTCTTTGCCATTTTTTATTCCTCCACAATTTAATTTTAAATTTGATATTAGATATTATGATTTTACAAAAAACTTCTTTAAGTTATAATACTGATTTCAAATATATAAGGATTACGGTAGATTTTCGATAACATATGTTCCGGTTAATAAGATCATCCGATCGACAAAACAGCGATGTATTAGAAGAAAGCCGGGGGATATACTTTTGAGCTATTAGATCCGAGATTTTATTTTAACACAGACCCCAAGGTCCTTATACGACAATACACTTTAGAGTTTAACTAATTTAATGTGAAATAAAATTTTAACTAATATATTTTAAATATTTACGCATTACGTAAATATCTTCGAATTCTTTATGGATTATAAATCCTTCAGATTTATATAATGAAATAGGACCGCGATAACTATGTGCATCTGATAATTCTCCAATCCTTGGATATGATTCAATGAGATCATATTCTTTTTGCTTATAGTATGAAATTGCATGTTTCAATAATTTTCTTGCAATCCCTTGTCTTCTATTTGTATGAGCAATTAAAAAACAGACAATTCCTGCTATTTTTTTTTCTTGAGAATCCGAACTGTCATCTTCGTATAGTTTTTTTGCGTATTTGTCTCTAGAATTGGCATTACACCATCCCACTGGTTTATCATTTAAATAAGCTAGAAAACCCTGCATTTCTCCTGAGCGAATTAGATCAATAGAAGCTTCTTTATTTTGTTTTTCAGATTGCTTTTTCCATTTTCTAATACTACCAGGAAAGTGATAAAAATGACAATAACATCCTGCCCAATCAGGATTGTCTGCAAAACCAATTTTCTCGAAAAAATATAACCAATCGTCAAGTATGTCTGATGATAAAGGCTTGATAACAATTTCCATAGAAAGTTCACCTTTTATATCTTTTTTTATAAAACATTCTAGTATATATTTTGCCTACCTTTTTTTAAACTTAAGATTATAGCGGGAATGATACAGAAGTATATAAGCATTATTAACATTACTAAAAATCCATTAAAAACAAATTCTCCAAAGCCCCCACTAAATTCTGAAACTGTATAATATCCAACTATTGCGATTATTAACCAAATCATAATTGGTATCCCAATTATGAATAAAACAGAAGAGTAATACCTTGGATTCTTAGTTTCTTTTTTTCTTTTTTTAATACTTAAGCTTAATTTTTCTTCCATTAAAGTAGAATATGTAAAGGGGAAAAAGAAAAAGCCACTCATAAGAAAGAAAAAGAAAAAAACCCCTTTGAGGGCCATCTTATCATTCCAATCATAAATTGCCTGACTTAGATCAAAATAAATTAGCAAATAGGGAAAAATAATTCCCATAAACAAAAAATAAATTAAAGTAAAAATTATTAAAATGACTTTTTTTTTAACCTGCATCAACTTTTTAAAATTAATGATCCTTTATGTTCCTTATTGTTTCACATATCTGTGAATCAAATGAGTGAGTTGATTTTTCTTAATTTTTCTAGAAAAACTTAAAATGATTTGACCATTTTGGTTCTCTCAATCAATATTTCATAATGAGTTTGTTAATAAGTTGCAAAGAAAATAAGTTTTTAAAAATTATTGGAAATTATTCTATTTATCTTTTCTAATAACTAACTAGAATTATTTAAGAGTAGATGATTTATTTGAAGAAAATTATTGCTTATTGTGGTGGAGATGGAGTTGGCCCCGAAGTGGTTGAAGAAGGACTTAAAGTATTAAAGGTTATTTCTGAATATACAGATTTTGAATTTGATTTTAAGGAAGCTCCTGCAGGAGGAAATGTATATAAAAAATCTGGGAAAAGTTTGCCAAACCAATCATTTGAAACTATTAAAAATTCTGATGCTCTTTTATTTGGGGCAGTAGGCTTACCAGATCTGCCTCCTGGAGTAGGCGAGGTTGCAGTATTGCAGATAAGACAAAAATTAGATTTATATGTTAATTTAAGACCTATAAAACTGTATGATTCATTAAGAGATCGGTGTCCTCTTAAAGATGAGTTTATCGGGAAGGGAATAGACATTGCATTTGTAAGGGAAAATACAGAAGGTCTTTACGCAAATAAAGGTGCTGTATTGACAGATGAAACCGCAGAAAATTCTATGGTTTATACAAGAAAAGGCTGCGAGCGTATCATAAATTATGCTTTTGAACTTGCCAAAAGTTTGAATCATTCAAAAGTTACTTCTGTTGATAAAGCTAATGTTTTAAATCCGAGTCGATTATGGAGAAAAATTTTTCACGAGATAGGAGAGAAATATCCTGAAATAAATAAAGAAGATATTTATATAGATGCTTTTTGTCAATGGCTAATAAGGAAACCAGACTCTTTCCAAACGGTTGTAACAGGGAATATGTTTGGGGACATTATTAGTGATGAGGGTGCCTTTCTTATAGGAAGTTTAGGCATGGCGTCAAGTGGTAATATCCACCCAGGTAAGGTTTCTATGTATGAACCAATTCATGGTTCTGCTCCCGATATAGCAGGGAAAGGAATAGCAAATCCCATTGGAGCAATCCTTAGTGTAAAATTAATGATGCAAGAATCATTTCACTCTCCGAATATTGCAAAATTAATAGAAAATTCCGTTGAAGAAGCTTTGATAGAGGGCCGAACTATTGATCTAAAGAATCCGGAGATAAAAACTCGAAACACAAGAGAAATGGGAGATTTAATAACTGAAAAACTCAAAAAAAACTTAAAAAAGTAGAAAATAGCGTATTAATACTTATCATTAATATTAGAAAGCATAGATTTCATTTGGTCAAATATATCAATGCGAAAATCAACCCCAATTCTAAAAAAGAGTAGATCTATTGATTTCTCATCGAGTTGTTCATCAACATTTAATTCTTCAATAATTTGTGACCAACTACTGCTTTCTAAAGCCCTAATTCCAATTAGGACAACACCATTACTCTTTATATTTTCGATGATTTTTATAATAATGTATTTCCATTCTGGATCTACATGATCCTTGTTTCTGACGTCAAAAATGCAAAATACCCCATCAGAACTTGAGACATCATCAACAGCTGAGTACAAATGCTGCTTTATTATCAAACCATTAGAATATTGGAAAACCTGTTCGTCTTCATAATCTCTTATTGATGTACTTTCTCCTAATTTTTTTATTTTAGTAAGAGTTTGCAGACCAGGACTCCACATTTTGTTTTCTGTAATAAATGATAAGGTTAAAACAATTTTTTTCTTTAAAATGGACACAATCTTTTCATATAAAATATCACTCCGTCTATTATCCTCTAGTTCTTTACTTTTCATTACGTAATGATATGAAATCAAATTAAAAGCATCTTCAATATTCTCTCCTGTTAAAGCACTTGTTTCAATATATGATAAATTAACTTTCTCCATCTCAGATAATCTATTAGATAGTTTTACTCCTTCTTGGTAAAATATTTGGCGTTCCTTTTTTAAATCAGATTTATTTCCTACAATAACAATTGGGATATCCTCATCTGCTGCAAAGTCTTTTAATTCTTGATACCAATTCATAATATTCTCAAATGATTCACGATTTGTTAAATCAAAAACTATAAAAGCTGCTTGAGCTCCTGAATAATAGACTTTTCGGAAACGTCGGAAATATTTTTGGGCACCCAAGTCATATAGAGTCACTCCAATTTCACTTCCGAAGAATTCAAAAGTATGAGTTAAAACATTGAGACCGATGGTTGCGCGATAATCATCTGAATATTTATTTTCAACGAATCTACGAATAATAGAGGTCTTACCAACCTCATGATTGCCCAAAATAACAAACTTAAATCTGTATTCCCCTTGTGTAGCTAATTCCATTTGATATAGTTGATTTTTGAGTCGCATCACATTCTCTGCTTCATATTCAAAGTTGGGAACAGAGATTTGAATTAAATCACCTTGTTCAGCATTTAAAATTTGGGCAGTCTTTTCAGAAAGAAATAATCCATATGGTGACATTTTCTCAATTGAAGCCATACTATCAAGCACCAAGCTCAATATTCGTTCTTCATCAACAGAAATAAATAATAAGCGATGTTCTTCAGTATCAAAGGTCGCATTGCCAAATTTCTTAAAAGCGAATTCATGACGCATACGTTGTAAAACAGGATTTACAATTGAAGTTAAGACTGAAACCAATTCCATGTTTATATCTTTTCTTTTTTCACCAGCAATAATTAAACCTTCACTATCTGAGACAATAACTGCTTCAACTTCCTTATTTATCTCTAAAAATTCATTGAATAAATCAACAAATAGCTTATTTTTACGTAATACCAAGGATTCTAATCTCCATTTATTTTTATCTATTTAATAAAAATTCCATTTATTATTTTTTATTATAAATTGTAAGCTATTTTTGATTAAAGATATTTGATTGTATTTAGCATGACCTTGAGTTGATCATATATTTCTAATCTATATTCAACTCCTATTTTGAAGAATAATAAAGAGATCATTTTTTGCTCTAATAGTTCGTTTACATTGAATTCTTCCATTATTAGAGACCAGTCACTTTTTTCAGTAACTCTTATCCCGATTAAGACTACCTTATTCTCCTCTATGCCCCTTATGATATCTTTAACAACGTCTTTCCATTCTGGATCTATATGATCCTCATAACGGGCATCAAAGATACAAAAAACGCCATCTGAATGGGTTACATCAAAGTTTTTATAGAGATAATTCTTTAGAATTACTCCATTAGAGAATATATACACTTTTTCATCAAAATTATCTTTAAGTTTCTCAAGTTTATACTCACTATTAATATTAGAAAGTATTTGTAAGCCCGGACTCCAGAATTCATTTTCTGATATGACCGTTAATGTTAATAGGTTTTCCAAATTTACACCTTGTTTTTTTCTTTTCTCTAAAATTAAATTCAGTTCATCTAATAGGTCATTTTTCAGTCTATCCTCTTCTTCTTGCTTACTTTGAGAGATATAGTGATATGCTATTAATGTAAATGCATCTTCTACGTTTTCCCCTGTTAGTGCACTAGTTTCAATGTATGAAGCCTTTATTTTAACATTTTTTGAAAAGTTACTTACTATATCAACACCATCTTGATAAGCAATTGCTCTCTGATCTGTTAAATCCTTTTTATTTCCAATTATAATTAGTGGAATCTTTCTTTGGTCAATGAATTTTTCTAATTCATTATACCATTTCATAATATTATCAAAGGATTCTTTTTTTGTTAAATCAAACACAATAAACGCAGCTTGGGCTCCTAGGTAATAGGTTTGGCGAAATCTTGCGAAAAATGATTGAGCTCCTATATCCCATAATGAATAAGCCACATTATTACCATAAAACTCTATATTATGGCTTAAAATATTCAATCCAATTGTAGCACGATAATCATGTGAGAATTTATTTTCCACAAATCGTCTTACTAAAGAAGTTTTACCTACTTCATGATCTCCAATAATGACAAACTTGAATCGATAGGTCCCGCCTTGATCTAATCTCATTTGATAAATTTGATTTTTTACTCTTTCTTCGGTTGCAGAAGCATCGGTTTCATACTCAAAATGAGGAATCGTCATTTGTATGATATCCCCTTCTTCTGCATTAAGTATTTGTACTGCTTTTTCTGCAAGTAGATATGCATAAGGTGAGGCTTTGTCAACAGATGCCATATTATTAAGCACTACGCTTAAAGTTCTATTTTCATCTAGAGAAATAAATAAGAGCCTATAAAATTCTGTATCAAAACTAGCTGTTCCAAATTCTCTGAAAGCGAATTCATTACGAATCCTTTCCAATATGGGATTAATAATTGAAGTTAAAACTGATACAATTTCCATATTAATATCTTTTCTTTTTTCACCAGCTATGACCAAACCTTGTTGATCACTTACAATAACCGCTTCAACATCTTTATTAATTTCTAGAAATCGATTAAAAAATTCCAAAAAAAGCTCATTTCTGTTTACTGCCAAGGAATATTCTACCATTATTTAATTTTTGCTGATAAATATGTTCTTAACCTATTAGTAACATAAGTACTATATAATTATTTATCAAATTATTACTAAAAAGATATTATTAAAAGTCTTAAGTCTATAATTTTAATATATAAAACCTATTGGATTTAAGGGATAATTAATAGAGAAGTTTACAATAGAGATACTATGCCTTCTTGTATAGTTTGCCACTTAGCCGTAGATGAAATTAGTCACTCATATTTTGAGTGTGATAATGGACACCCGATTCATTATCATTGTTTAGCAGATTGGTTATTGCATTCTAAAAACTGCCCTTTATGTAGCGATCCTTATCCTGA
>Ga0209427_10000845_pt1 | contig 33904 bp, 33 predicted proteins | sample DeeMarSWOR136_30_FD_187465 | JGI IMG/M metagenome (GOLD analysis project Ga0209427, IMG submission 187465) | Marine sediment microbial communities from White Oak River estuary, North Carolina - WOR-1-36_30 (SPAdes) (version 2) | ecosystem: Environmental > Aquatic > Marine > Intertidal zone >...
ATTCCTTCCGCCCATCCTCTGTTTACTCCGTTTCTGACCACCCTTCCTCTTCAGCTTTTTGCCTACTATATCGCGGCCAAGAGGGGCGCTGACGTTGACCAGCCTCGAAACCTGGCCAAGAGTGTCACAGTCGAATAACCTGAATTATTCATAAAATATACCGACACTTTATTTTGTTCTTCATGATTTAAGCTCTTTGGCTAAGTTGATCCGCGTCTGATTATTTACAGCAAAGAGGGTGAGATAAAATTTTTAGAGGATATGAAAAACAGAAATAAAGTCAGCCTTGATTTTCTAAAGGAATGGTTAAAATGATAAAAAAGCTAAAAGGGTTCGCTATAATTTTTATAGGCTTTGTATTTTCTTATATCTGCTGTGTCGAAAATAAAGAAATAGAGGACACATCCATTATACATTTGACAAAAATAAAAGAATTTGAGGCTAATTTTTCTCATGATAATGAAGTAATTTCCGGTCAAATCGATTCATTTTGCTTTGATGCAGAGAATAATGTCTATATTGCAGATTCAGGATGGAATAAAATATTTAAATTCGGGCAAGATGGAAATTATATGACTTCTTTCGGCCAGGAGGGGCAAGGGCCAGGCGAGTTTATGGGAGATCTTCGTGGGAATCCGCTTAAGATTTCTTTTGGGAACGACGGCAATTTCTACGTGTATGACCTTGGTCTTAATAGGCTTTCTTTTTTCTCTAATAATTTTGAGTTTATCAAAAGCTATACGATGCCGCTAAACACTCGAATAATAGATACGCCCGTTGTTAGCTCTACAGGAGATATCTATTTAGTTGCTAGGATTGAAAATAAATTAATACACAGACTTGATAATAACGTGAAGTTAAAATCAAGTTTTCTTGATTCAGAAGACCATTTCAAATTTCCTTTTCATAAACCAGAAGCTTTATCTCCGTTTGTTGGAGAATTTGATTTAAGAAAGGCCATAACAAGAGAGGATCATATAATTGCAGTTTCAAATTATTCTTTAACAGTTTTTCACTTCAACGAAAAAGATGAGTTGATTAACAAATTCAATATCAATAATAAATTATTTATAAACGATTTCTCAGAATGCATAAAATCATTAAAAAAAGATAAAAAGAGAAGAAAAGGAATATTTTTGCCTTTTTATTTATTTATAGATCAGTCAGAAAAAATTTGTTTATGCTATTTTAATAGTTCTATAGGCAACTACGAAGTTTACAGATATAAAAAAGACGACGCTCTCCAAGATGTACTGAGGTTTCCTGAGAAAGTTACAATACCTATTGAATGTGATCATTTTGGGAATATTTATGCAAAAAAAAGAGAGGGTAATGAAATGACCATTGGCAAATATCAAATAAAAAATTAAAGGAGGTAAAAGGTTTAAACTTAGTGATTGATCAGTTTTTTTTTAGGGAGGCTGTGGAATAACATGAAAGGCACAAGCATTTTTCTAGCAGCATTATGCCTTAGTTTAAGTTTTACCAACGCCCAGGAAAGAACAATGCCAAAATCTAAAGCGCAAATAGATTACCAAGATGGCATTAAGGTGATTTCAAATCCAAATCAACCTGTTTTCGGAGAAAAAAGTTTCAAATTTACTGACAAGAAAATCATCAATGAGAAGTTCAATTATGTAAAAGTCGATCTTGACAGAAATCATAACCTATTTGTTTTAGACCTGATACATGAAAAAATATTTAAATTCAATAAGGAGGGAGTCCATCAGCAAACAATAGAAAGCAATAAATTTGTAAATCCAGACAATCTTTTTATAGATAGTGACAATAATAAGATATATGTTTCAGACAGAAGGACATTGCATGTATTCGAGAGCAACGGGACGTATTCTGATAGCATTAAATTCCCCCACGGCACTCATGATTTTGCTATTACAAAAAAACAAAAAATCATTATTAGTACTTCTTATTATAAATTAGACAACCACGTATGGGAGATTGCGCTATTCGATTTGGAGGGAAATCACATTAGGACGATATTTGAACGTTCAGAATCTGACCCTGATCGCGGTTTTATGAAATTTATGAGCAGACATTATCCGAAATTGCTATTTTGCCACAACAAAGACATAGGCGTATTTGGATTTTCAGCAGACTATAATCCTTATTTAATAGATCAAGACGGCGAGACATCATTAATAATTAAAAAGATAGAACGGGCTAGTGTTCTTACCGCAAAAGAAAGGAATGAAATAAAAAGCATGGATAAATCAGTGCCGATTCCCAAATACAAACCCTTTTTTACTGATATAATTCTTGATAACGAAGGCAATATCTATATTGAAAAATGGGAAAATGAAAGTAGAATTTATGATTTTTTCAATAAAGAGGGCTATTATTTATATAGAATTAAAGCTCCACGAATTCCGATATTTAAAATATTTGATCAACAGATATACTGCGGAGAGTTTATAAAGAATTCATCTTTTATTAAAGTAATTGCATATAAATTCAAGTTAATCGAATAAACAAAAGACTTGCTCATCATCAATGCGGCAACCTCGACTCGTGATTAATCCAGGCGGGAAAATTACCATTTGAGTTTGATCAGGATTCTGGCCTGACGGGGCTGCTGTCTTGCCCATACCTCCCCGAAGATGGGGATATCCTCTTTGACATAGGAGATGGATTCCTGGCTGTCCAGGACGTTGAAGACATCAAGCCTGAGGAGGAGCGACAGGTCTGGAGAGAGTCGGAGACTGCCCAGCGAAATTTCTTTTTCCACGCCCAGGTCGAGGTAAAAATGGGGTTCGGTATCTCTGGTCCCCCTTCCTTCAGGAAAGGAATAGTATCCCCCGAAGAAGGGTACATAACCCAGCTTTTCCCAGTAATACCCGGATATCCACTCAAAGGCAGCAGAAAAGGTGAACCCAAAGGGGGCCATGTATACTGAGCTCAGCTTGAGATTATGGTCGACAGAGTAGGGAAGCTTTCCGTACCAGCCCTCGTCCCCGATCCCTCTTCCTCCCAATCCGCCCAGGGCCCAGTCATAATAGGCTTTTTCATCCTCCAGCCCGGGAAGTTCTGGAATGAGGATATGGTTTCCGAAGAGTCCGATATAATTCGTGCTTCCTTCTTCCTGGGACCAGGACCCGGTCTCGCTCTGACCAGGGTTGGTCCCTTTGGCCGCAGCATGGCTGTATGAGGCGTACAGGAAAAAATCATCCCCGATTTTTCCGTTGATCTCGAACTCGAAACCCTGATAGTTTCTTTTCTTGTCTTCGTAGTTGTCGTAGAGGAATTTATATCCGGTCGTGATGTCAAAAACGGCCAGAACCTCGAGCAGGTCTTTTGCCAGGGTGCGTACATAGCGCGCCTTGAACGCCCAATTTTTTCCCAGCTTCCGGTCGTATTCGATGAGGTAGCGGTTGAGGAAATTCGGCTCCAGTCCCTCTTCGATCTCGAAGGGTTGAGCCCCCTGTTCATTCTCGAAGAGCCAGTTGGATGGGTCATGAAGCTCTGACTCAGTGGGAGTCAAAGGCCCCTGCCAGCGGTAGGTGCGGAATTTCAAGCCTGCTCCAGAGCTGAGAAGCCCCAGCGGCATGGTGGTAATCAGGTCTGAGAATCTTCCCCATCCGAGTTTGAGGACGTTCACTCCGTTCCCTGTTATGTCCACAGCCAGGGAAAAGCGGGGAGAGAAAAAATCCTGAAGGTTCCAGGACCAGAGTTTCTCTCTGTTGTTGTCCAGGCAGAGCTGAGTCTGGCTTCGGATTCCCGCCATCAGGGTGAATCTTCCCCAGGTGATCTTGTCCTTGAAGAATATCCCTATTCCACGAGCGGAGTTGATGAAGTCGAATTCTCCGTATTCGTAGAAGAAAGTGGGTGTTCCGCTGCCTCCGGACCAGCTGTCAAAATAATACTTTGTCCCGGTGTCAAACCCGTTGCCCGGATAAAGGTCTTCATCCTGCCCGGTGAAATCCACCCTGAACTGCGAAGAGAAGCTGTAGTACTCAAAGCCCAGGCTGAGCTCATGGCGGCCGAAGGTCTCGGTCTCCAGGTGTTTGGTCAGCTTGACATTGAAGTCCAGGCGATTTTGATCATCGATGACGTTCCCGTAGGAATTATGAATGTTTCGGGCCAGGTCTTCGATGTAGTACTGTGCCGGTCCGAGGTCTTTGTCCACGGGCTCAGTGAAAGCGTCTCTTTTCACCTGCCCCAATCCCGCCTCGATGAAGGTGGTCGAATTGAGGATTCCTTTGTAGTTCAACCTGAAAATCAGGTCAGAAAAGTCCTTCTCCTCGAAAAGCTCCGGGATGCCTGTTCCTCCTTTTTGCTTCAGAGATTTATGGAAGATGGAAGTCAGTGAAAGGTTGTGGTTGCTGTTGAAGGCGTAAGTCAATTTGCTGAAGAGGTTGTTGCTCCGGAGCGTTTGGCTGCCGCCTGGAACAGGGAGATAATCCACATAGCCGTCCCTTGTCTGCTCGGCGTCAATGAAGAAATTGTTGGACAGAAAGAACCACAGCCGGTCTTTGATAAACGGCCCTCCCAGGTTGAAATAGATGTTGGTGTTGGAGAAAGAATCGGGCTCGCTGACGACCGAAAGCTGCTCCTCTCGTGGCGCCTGGAGGCTTTTATCAGTGAAGACAAGGGAGATTTCGCCCCGCAGGTCATTGCTCCCGCTCTTGGTGACCATGTTGACGATGCCTCCGTAGGCAGACCCGAATTCCGGACTGAACGGATCAGAGATGATCTGGATTTCATCCAAGGAATCGAAGTTGAGCTGCATGCCTGCGTTTCTCAGCCTCACGCCGCTTATCGAGAGCCCGTCAACGACCCAGTTGGTTCCTTCTTCTCCTTCTCCTCTGAAGCTCGGAAGTCCCTGGCTGGCTGTGCCGCGCCGGGTGTTCACCCGAACTCCGGTGACCCCGGGAGTGACCTTAACCGCATCGACAACCGTTCGATTCAAGGAAGGGATCGTTTCAAGGTCAGAGTTGGTCAGATGGAAGCTGGTGTCGGTTGAAGTCCTATCGATCAGGGGAGTCTCGGCGGTCACGACAATCTCTTTTCTGATCTCGGATATCTCCATGGAGACCGAAACGTTGGTCACCCGACCCAGGCGCACGATGACGTTCTCCTGGATGACCGGATTGAATCCCTCGAGCTTGAAATTCAGGGTGTATTCGCCCACTGGAAGGAGCGGAAAATGAAACTCCCCGGCTTTTGAAGAAAGCGTCGTCCTTTTTCCCTGGAGATGAGGGCTCGTGGCCGTTATTTCGACTCCGGGTAAGCCTTCTCCGCTGTCATCCGTGACTTTTCCTTTGATCTCGCCGGTTTCCACTCCCCACACTTGAACGCTGCAGAGAAGGAGAAGCCCGATCAAGAAAGTGACGGTCTTATGTACGGTCATTTTACGCAAGAAAAATTGAGGGAGAAAATTGGGGACAGTCCCCAATTTTCCTGTCCCCAGTTTTCTCCCAATTTTCAATTTTGCTACTTTCTTTTTATTCTGGGTTGAGTTTCTTTCTTAGCGGTTTTCCCGTATTTTTTTATGAATTTCTCGGTAAGCTCTCTGGCCTCGCTGTCTGTGTACTGTTGGGGGGGTGTTTTCATGAAATAGGCCGAGGGACCATAGAGCGCTCCGGATAAGCCGTGATCCAGAGCCAGTTTACAGCATCTGATAGCATCGATGACAACTCCCGCTGAATTCGGTGAGTCCTCGACCGATAGCCTGCAGTCCAGGTAGGTAGGGACATCCCCGAAGTGACGGCTTTCAATGCGCAGAAAACAGATCTTGTTGTCCTTCTGCCAGGGGACGTAATCACTGGGGCCGACATGGATGTCGTCCTCATCGATCTCCAGGCCTCTTGACTTGATCTGAGACGTGACAGCTCCTGTCTTTGATATCTTCTTGGAGTGCAGCCTTTCCCTCTCCAGCATATTCAGGAAGTCTGTGTTCCCTCCGGTGTTGAGCTGGTAGGTCCTGTCGATGGGCATTCCCCTGTCAAGATAGAGGTTGACCAGGGTCCTGTGAAGGATGGTCGCCCCGACCTGTGATTTTATGTCGTCACCGATGATGGGGAGATTCCTTTCCGCGAACCTTCTCTGCCAGTATTGCTCACTGGCGATGAAAACCGGTATGCAGTTGATAAAAGCGCATTCCGCTTTCAGCACCTGCTCGATATACCACTTCGTGGCTTCTACACTGCCCACCGGCAGATAATTGATGACCACGTCTGTTTTCGTATCCTTGAGGATTCCGATGACATCCGCTGTCGAACCCGCGGCTTTCTGGATGATCCTGGAAAGGTATTTCCCGAGCCCGTCGTGGGTCATCCCCCGTTCAACCCTGACCTTCATATGGGGAACTCGAGTGAATTTTGTGGTGTTATTCGGCGGCGTGAAGATGGCCTCACTCAGGTCTTTACCCACCTTGTTTTTGTCGATATCAAAGGCCGAGACGAATTCGATATCGTGGATATGATAGCCACCGAGGTTGACATGCATGACTCCAGGAATGGCATCGGATTCTTTGGCGTTTTTATAGTACTCCACGCCCTGGATCAAAGAGGAGGCACAGTTGCCCACGCCGATTATCCCGACTTTGATTTTTCCCATTCTTTCAGGCCTCCTTTTCTGGTCTTTTGTGTTTGGCAACCTTCTTGACATGCAGTATCCTCTGGGCTGACGTGATGTGGGAAACCACGGCGATTATGACTAAAACTGAAATCATCAGCGGGTCAAAGACCTTCAGGACCGAACCCAGGATGGCTCCCAGGGAAAGGATAACGATCCTCTCCGCCCGCTGCATGATACCGACTCGGCATTCAAACCCCAAGCCTTCGGCTCGGGCTCGTGTGTAGCTGACCATACCGGAACCCATAAGAGTGAAGAACACAACCCAGAGAGCCCAGTGGTCCCGGAAGTGATAGGCGATTCCTAGATAAATAAAAAACTCTGAATAGCGGTCAAGGGATGAATCGAATATGGCTCCAAAAAGGCTGTTCTTTTTGGCGTTGACAGCCACTTTGCCGTCCAGGATGTCCAGCGCGCCGCAGACGAAAATGGAGATACCGGCCCATAAGGGAAGTTCGAGGATGAACAGGATGCCTGCAACGAGCCCGGCCATCAAGGCCATGACACTCAGGACATTGGGTCCGATGCGGAGGCTGACCAAAAAAGAAGCCAGATGGTCTGCGGTCTGGAGGACAAAACGTATCAATTTTTTGGGAAGGATGCGGGTTGATTCCCTGGTCTCACTATTCATGAGTTCTCATATTATAATTATTTTTATCTAAAAAGCACAATGGATATTGAGATGATTCACGGCCACAGGGTGTTATTCATTCCGGACAGGGAAATGTTCAAGATTCCGGGAGTTGAAGAGGTTCGCCGAGGAAAAGCGAGCGTGACATCCGGTCAATCGTGGCTTTCAGGGGTGTTTTTGCCTCCTGGTCTGCTTTGACACCTGAAGAAATGTCTGCTTTCAAAGTCCGGTGTTGAACTCGGGTCTGCTCTATTCAATCTTGATTTTTTTCCCCCCTTTCTCTGTCTTCTTCTTTTCCTTTCTTTTTTCCAGGGATTCGATCTTATGGTCTATCAAAGAGCGAAGGGCGAGAAGAGCTTCTTTTTTGGCCTTGATTATATGGTCGAAGGTCTCCTCGGGAAAAATGAAGGAGAAAAGCTCCTCTGGGATGCTGATCCTGATCTCACGTGTTTTATCCGAACTCACTTCATCACCTCCATTCTGGGGGTCAGGCTTCAGTCACTTCAGTAATTTGGGCTGACTGACGCACTAAAATCTTTATCTTCCCAACTCACCGAAGCCTGATCCTTGTTTTCTTTCTTTTCATTGGCGGAAGCTTATCCTCAGTCTATCCTTGTCGAACTTTGCTTCTTTGATCGAATAGTTCAAAAGCGTCTGAGGAAGAAGGATATTCCTTTTATAGCTTCCGACCCTCACAAAAAGGTCTTCTCCCTTCTGGTACAGGTTCAGATCCTTCTTTTCCACGAACGGAAGATAGAGAAACAGGTCGTATCCGCCATCTGTCTTTTCGATGGAGATCGATTTCTGGCTGAAAAAAACTCTCGTCGGGTCTTTTTTGCCGTAGACTTTCTCCGCCATTGTGTTGAGCAAATCAATCCCCACTATCTCTTGAGAGAAGAGTTCGGCAGAGAGGATGGGAATAGGGGAGAAGCTTTCATTTATCATTTTCTGATAGGTGGCCTGGATGGATTTCCACTTTTTGAAATATGAATCCTTGACTTCGACAGGGAGCAGCCGGTTGACGATGATCAAATCCACTGCATAACCAAACAGGTTGAAAAAGGTGAATGCTCTCTGGGTCTCTTTGATGACCATTTTTTCCGGGTTGACCACGAGCCGGATCGAGGTCTTCTCCTTGTTGTCGAGGATCTCTTTCATCTCTGCCAGCTGGGATGTCAGCTTTTTCATCGCTCCAAAGACCTTATCGGCGGGGAAGGGAAAGGGGAGGACTCTGTTGGCCACCGGCCGGATGGCTTTGGCCGCTGTTCTCTGTATGGGAAAGATGTGTTTGAGGTACCAGTTGGTGATTTCAGGAGCGCTGAGGAGTCTCAAGGTGTCAGCGGTCGGAGCACAGTCGATAATGATGACTTCATACTCCTCTGTTTTGCCGTAATTCCGGATCTCCATCAAGCTGAAGAGTTCTTCCATACCGGGAAAGATGCTCATCTCTTCCGCCTCTATGTCATCGACTCCCTGGGAGGCGAAAAGGGCAGAGAGGTAGCTTTTGATATCTCCCCAGTTTTTTTCGATCTGCTCGAGGGCGTTTATTTCCTGACCGTAAAGACGAGGAGCGATTTTTTTGGGCTCGTTGGAAAGCGGAATGTCGAATGAATCTGACAGGCTGTGGGCGGCATCCGTAGAGATGACGAGGGTTTTATAGCCCTTCTTCGAGGAGAGAAGAGCTGTGGCTGCGGCCAGAGTGGTTTTGCCTACTCCGCCTTTTCCAGTGAAGAGTATGAGTCGCATCGAGATAGCTTATTCGAATATTTTACGTTGAGGGCAGTTTTATTTTATCACTCCCCTGGGACAAGTCAACAGTGCTCCTTTTGAATCTGATTCCTCAGGCATCCTGTCCATTCTTTTTGTCGTTCGTGGTTTCGTGTGTACGCAAAACAAAAGGATTTTCCTGGTCTGTTTCTTCAGGATTTCAATTTCAGAGAATCAGATGCAGAGGCGCATTGAAAAAAAGTGAGAAATCATCTATATTTTGAATGCCAGATCACCTTGACCTTCCTCAGATTGTGCCGGGGTGGCGGAATTGGTAGACGCAAGGGACTTAAAATCCCTCGGAAGCTTGCTTCTGTGCCGGTTCGAGTCCGGCCCTCGGCACTTTATCCTCTATCGAACTCCTTTGATACGAACTAATTACCATAACTCAACCAAATCAGACCAACACAGGCAAAAATGAGTGCATCTGAACTGGTCTGAATGTCGGATGCCGAGATTGACCGCTTCATTTTCAGTGTGATAGGCTAATTTATGGTTTGAGAACATGCATGAGCAGCTCATAAGGCCCTCATATCTGAAAAGGAATTTTGGATAAAATTTTGGGCAAAGAGAGGATTAAAAATGAAAAAGATTGAAGAAAGGTTTCTTGAAATCAGGAGGTTCTGCGAACAAAACGCAAACCCGGAAATCGTAAAAAAGTACTCTCGCTATTTTACAGAAGGATATGACGCTTACGGCCTTGACCAGAAAACTCATGAATCTCAAAGAGATAAATGGCTGGAACTCTGGAATAAAGAGTTCACCCTGAATGATTTTTTACTTCTGGGTGATAAGCTGATCTCCAGCGGTAAATATGAGGAAGCCAGTTTTGCGATCAGTTTTATATACTCCAATACAGAAAAGCTTACAGCCGAAACATTCGATAAGTTGGGCAGCTGGCTGGAGAACGGAATCATAAATTGGGCTCATACTGATGTTCTTTGTGGTAAAGCTTTGTCTTATATTTTCACAAATAAGATCCTTGAAATCGAATCCTTAAAAAAATGGACTGAATCTGCGTCGAAATGGAAAAGGCGTGCTGTTCCGGTCACGTTGATCGATGTTTTAAACACGGATGTTCCGCTTGAACGATTATTCAATATCATTGAATCCCTCATGCAGGATGACGAAAAATTTGTGCAAAAAGGACTGGGATGGTTTTTAAGAGAATCGTGGAAGATATATCCGAAAAAAACAGAAGATTTTCTGCTGAAGTGGAAAGACACCTGCGGCAGGATAATCATTCAATACGCCACGGAGAAGATGGACAAGAAGAATAAAGACAGATTCAGAAGAGCCAAGAAAAAATAGTATACATTTATCTCCCTTCAGTCCGATTTTCTTTTATAGACCTAAAATCCCTCGTAGGGGAACCTGCGTCCCGGTTAAAGTCCGGCTCTCGGCAATCTTTCTTGCACTTAAGGCCTTTAAATTGAGTTGACTGTCATATCTCAACCAGCTCAAACTAAAGCAGGAAAAAATTGATAAATTTGGTCCGTTTCGACCTGCTTTAATCCCTCAGGCGTCTTGGAGGAAGTTAAGAGAGTTCCAGGTTTGGGTCCTATAATTTCTCTGTTTTGGTCAGTTTATCCAGCCGTTAAAATGCGCACTTATTCCTCAGCTCCAGTGAAATCAGTGCCGGATTTACTGGCTTAATTTTTTTTGGTTTAGGCTTTTTTAGCTGTGGCTTTGGCTCGCTCGTCCGGCGACATCTTGGCCAAGCGCTCAACTTCATTCATGTCCAGGCCTAATCCCTTGGCCACGCGGTTTCCGTATTCAGGTTCTGCTTTAAAGAACAGGGCTGTCTGGCGCAGTTGGATGCGTTTCTGAGCTCCTTTGAGATGGTCCACGATATTGCCGATCAGATGATCTCTGTCTTCATCGGTCATCACCTTGCGGTACAGAACGCCGGCCTGCTGGAAGTCGTCGTTGGGGTGAGGGTAAGGAGTACGAGCCGCAAGACCAGAGACCTCAAAGGGAGGCTCTCCCTTAGTCGGATCCGGCTCCGGGCCACCGAAACTGTTGGGCCAGTAATTGGGTCCTCCTTCTCCATTGTCATCGGAACGCATGAATCCGTCTCGCTGGTAGCTTTTCTCAGGGGCGTTCTTAGGCATGTTGACGGGCAGTAGGTGATAGTTCGGCCCCAGACGGTGGATGTGGGTATCATGGTAGGAGAAAAGCCGAGCCTGAAGCATCTTATCCGGGGATGCAGCGATACCCGGCACCAGGTTGCCCGGACAGAAGGCTGCCTGTTCCACTTCTGCAAAATAATTGATGGGATTGCGGTTCAAGACCAATTTGCCTATCTTGATGGGAGGGACTTCGGCATGGGGCCAGACCTTGGTGATGTCAAAGATATCCCAATGATAGTTTAATCCTTCCTCAGCTTTCATGATTTGCATCTCAAGGGTCCAGGACGGAAAATCGCCCTGCTCAATAGCTTCGTACAGGTCGCAGGTGGCGTGATCAGGATTTTCGCCCGATAGGCGAGTGGCTTCTTCTCGAGTCAGGTTCTTTATGCCCTGGTCGGTCTTGAAATGGTACTGCACCCAGAAAGAATCTCCCTTGTCGTTGTACCACTTGAAGGTGTGGCTACTGTAACCGTTCATGTGGCGGTATGAAGCCGGAGTGCCCCGGTCAGAAAATAGAACGGTGACCTGGTGGATGGATTCAGGCGTCAACGAGAGAAAATCCCAGAACATATCGGGATCCTTACAGTTGGTGGCTGGATGCCGCTTCTGGGTATGGATGAAATCGGGGAACTTGAGAGGGTCACGAATGAAGAATACGGGCGTGTTGTTGCCCACAAAGTCATAGTTGCCTTCTTCGGTATAGAATTTCACCGCGAATCCACGCGGGTCACGGGCGGCATCGGCAGATCCCTTCTCCCCTCCCACCGTTGAAAAACGGGCAAAGACCTCGGTCCTTTTGCCGACCTTGGAAAGAAACTTGGCCTTGGTGTACTGAGTCACATCAGCCGTGACCTCGAAATAACCTCCTGCCCCAGCTCCTTTGGCATGGACAACCCGTTCGGGAATACGCTCGCGGTCAAAATGGCCCAGCTTCTCCAACAGATGAACATCCTGCATCAGGACGGGCCCTCGTTTGCCTGCGGTCAGACTGTTCTGATCGTCAGAAACAGGAATACCAAAGGCGGTAGTTAAGGTCTTTTTTTCTTTTGCCATCTAAAACCTCCTTTTTGGTTGATTGTTGATTTCCAGTTTCTATCATTCAAACAGAGATTGTTTTGGATTTTTATCTCTGTTGATAGTGGATCAGAAATCTTAATCTTATTTTAATTCTTAATACTAAATAGTATTAATTCTTGATAAAAATTTAAAAAAAATTATTTATCCATACGGCATTTATCGCAATAACCCTCTAAAAGGACCTTTTTATCCAGAACTGTAAATCTTTTTTTTAAATCCCCCGGAACTATAATATCATCATATGGTTTGTATTCAAAGTCTATTATTGAGTTGCAGTTGACGCATCTGAAGTGATGGTGATTTTCAATATCCGGATCAAACCGTCTCGCTTCTCCATATCCTTCGACGATGTGGATGATGCCGATTTTGGAGAAAGTCAGAAGCGTTCGATTCACAGTATCCAGTGAAATATCTGGGATTATGTTTCTGACTCTTTGGAAAAGAACTTCTGCACTAGGGTGGTCTTTTGACTTCAACAATTCTTGATAGACAACAATACGTTGCGGAGTGATCCTGAGATCATGCATTTTACATTTTTCCCTGAAAAGAGCCATTGAAGCACTCTTATCATCTAATTTCATATTGCTACTATATAGGAATTATTCTTATTTGTAAATGGAAAATTTGAAAACTCAAGATTAGACGCAGACAAATTCTCTATACCATCCTGGCGACGACAGGTAGCACTTACCTTTACACCCGAGCACACGAGGATGTTCGATTGAATCGAACTAAGGCAGGAACCTTGATAGAACAGAATAATTCCCTCGTGTTGACATTGGCATTTCTCTATGTTAATGCTTAAAATGATGTAAATTTAAACGAATAAAGAGGGGAAACAACAGTCTGAATCTGAAGCAAGGTCTCACATCCCCGGAGGGAGGTCTTTAAATGATTTTGTGGGTTGTCATCCTGGCGGTTCTAACAATCTTGTCTTATCTTTCAGATATCGGTGTCCTGACATTTTTGAAAGATTTAAGGATCCCCTTCTTGAACGCGTCTATCATGAGCACCCTGCTTTTGGTCTGTGCTGCAGCCATGCTCATCAGAGTTCTTTTAAAAATCAAGCAAAAAGAGAAAGAGACACTCGGGACGAAGATAACTGCCCTCGAAAGAGAGCTTCAGGCTTTTAAAGAAAAGGTGGAATAGTCCACTAAACTCTGGGAGGCTCTATTTCTTTTTCTTCGTTTTTGTCTTCTTGGCCCTCTTTTTCTTCGGCGCTAATTCTGATTTCACCCAACGCGGGAAAATCCAGGTCAGGATCTCTTCTTTGACATCCTTATCTATATCTTTTATCTTCAGCCCCAGCTCCAACGTGTTGGTCGAGTATTTATTCCAGGTCACTTCCGCAGATAAGAGAGTGATTATTTTTTTTTCGGGAAGGTAAATCTTTAGGTCCAGGATAGAACCTGGCTTCAATTTTGAAAAGTTTAAGCTGAGTTTTAATCCCTCATCGGAAAAATCCTTAACCTTGGCTCTTCCGGTGAATATACTTTTACCCTCTTTGTCGATGAGTTCTGCGGGCAGCAGGTACTTGGCCCGGGCGTGTTTTCGTTTTTCCTTTATCAACCTGGGACTAAATATATCACCGAAAAATAATAATTTCAACACACGTTTTCAATACGAATGCATTGTTATTTTTGTGATGAGGGAAGCGTCTGATTTAATGTAAACGCGTTCAATAAGGTTACAATCTCTATGCGGCCTGGATACCGCCCTCAGCCCCCGGACCTCGAGGGAACCAGTCCCGTCAGTTCCCCCCGTCGGATAAGCTGACGGGTCCCCCCTCCGCTACGGGGGCTCTAGGGCGGCATCCAGGTCCGCTCAATAAAGGGTATCAAACGAATTATTGCGTTAATATGAGTTAAAAAGTGCGGAGCCTGTTCCCCCTCGAAAGTTGACTTGGAATTTTCCTTTGGGTAAGCTTTCATCAAGCAAAAAAGCCTTTAGAATGAGTGAAGTTCAGAAATCGATATTGTTTATGCCTTCTATTAAAGCGTATGAAAACACCTTCATAGTAGTATGAGTGAATCACTGGAGGTTCTGGGAGGAAAAGAACATTTTTTTATAGAGCCTGTTCATGACTGAAGCCTGTGTCATCGAAACCAAAGATCTGACCAAGTATTTTACAATCTCGGCCAATTTGATCGATCTTCTTCCCCGTGTGTTCAGAAAAAAACCTGTGGTTAAGGCGGTGGAGGGTGTAGACATCACCATCGAAAGGGGAGAGGTTTTCGGACTGCTTGGTCCCAACGGGGCTGGCAAAACCACTTTGATCAAGATGCTCTGCACGTTAATCGTTCCCACAAGGGGAAAAGGATTCGTGAACGGCTCCGATATAGTCAAACAGGGAGAAGCGGTAAGGAAGTCGATCGGGCTGGTGACGGGTGAAGAGAGGAGTTTTTACTGGAGGCTGACCGGTAAGCAGAATTTAAGATTTTTCGCCTCCCTCTATAACCTGAAGACTGAGGATGTCAAAAGAAAAATCGGCAATCTCGTTGAGTTATTGGATATGGGTGAATACATCGATATGCGATTCGATGAGTACTCTACGGGAATGAAGCAGCATCTGGCTGTAGCCAGGAGTCTTCTACGCGATACTCAAGTCCTGTTCATGGATGAGCCGACCAAGAGCCTCGATTATCACAGCGCCGCTCAGCTGCGGCGATTCATCAGGGAAAGGATAGTAGGCCAGGAGAGGAGAACCGTGTTTTTCACCACCCATATTTTAAAGGAGGCTGAGGATTTTGCGGACAGGATCGCCGTGATGGACAGAGGCTGTGTCAAAGCAGTCGGGACTGTTCCGGAGTTGAAAAGGAGAATAAAAAATCCAGAAGCATCGATAGAAGATATTTTTCGATATTTCACTTGAGGATGCGGGAGTGCTTTTAACCAAAGCTGCGGCCTTTATCAAAAGAGATTTCTTAACAGAAATCAGCTACAAATCCGCTTTTCTGATGAACCTGATCGGGATTTTCTTCTCATCCCTGACTTTTTTCTTTATTGCCAAGCTTTTTGGCAGAGCGGCGGCCCCTCATCTCCAGGATTATGGCGGGGATTATTTTCCGTTCGTGCTGATCGGGATTGCCTTCTCCACCTTCCTGGGTGTGGGTCTGGGGACTTCGGCCAGCGCGCTCAGACAGGAGCAGATGCTGGGGACACTGGAGGCCATGCTGATCACGCCGACCAGGGCATCCTCGATAGTGATCTATCTTACGCTCTGGAACTTTATCTACTCTTCGTTCAACATCCTTGTTTATCTGCTCATCGGAAGACTTGTTTTTGGAATCCATTTCAGCCTTTCCCAGCCCCTGCTGATATTGGTCATCCTCTTTCTCTCTATCCTGAGTTTCAGCAGCCTGGGCATCATCTCTGCCTGTTTTGTGATGGTCTTCAAGAGGGGGAACCCGGTCAACTGGATCGTCTCCAGCTCGTTCGACCTTCTGGGAGGAGTCTATTATCCAATCACCATACTTCCCGGACCTCTCCAGGTCATATCCCATCTCCTTCCCATAACCTATGCTTTAAGAGCCTTGAGAGGAATGCTCCTTGCCGGGTGTTCTTGGACCGAGGTGAAAATCGAGGTTCTCGCCCTTCTTGGCTTCGCCGTGATCCTCTTCCCTCTGGCTCTTCTGCTGTTTGAGCTCTCCCTCCATTGGGCGAAGAAAGACGGTAGCTTAAGCCAGTATTGATAACTCCGTTGAGAACATCACCGTTAATCTTTGTCTTTTTGTCTCAACAGCGATGGAATCAAAAGAAATTTTTTATTCATGAACCGCAGCTTGAGGATTGAAAGGGAAAGATTAAAGCGAAATATTAAAGATTTCTTTCTTTGGACCTGAGGGAAGGGAGTTGGAAGGAATATTTGAGTAAGGCCAAAAAGGCCTTGAGTCGGTCTGAAAACCGTTCGATGGAAAATAAATAAAGAAAAAGACGCTTTACGCTGGAGGCGGGATGAGTGTTCTTCAGGACCTGCTTAAGGATTATTTTCTCGACAAGGCTGATCCTTATCGGCTTCAGCTCCTCTAAGACTTTACTGCTCAGCAACTTTCTGTTCATAGCGGTGAGATGAAACAGCCTGTCAACCAATGTCAAAGCATAATAGACAGGCCTTTTCACCTGGAATTCCTGGCAGTCTTCAATGAATTTATCCCAATTGATTTTTCCTTGGAATGAATTGAGGATGAAATAGAGGTCAACAAACCACTTCCTTTTCGCGTATCCTTCCTTGAGCATGTGGACAGATAGGTAGATCAGCTGGTGCTCCGGCGAGAGGTTGAGAGCATCCGCATCTCTTATTTTCAGAGGAATGGCTTCTTCCCAGAACCTCTCCCTGGACAGCTTGAACGCATACTTCTGAAAAGGGCTGGTCTCATTCACCAGGTGCCAGTGCACTTCCAGCGGGAGGGAATGGTTCGAGCTGGGACAGGCGACAAGATGGTGCTGGGCCGCGGTTGGAAAAAAGGAGTAATCGAGACGTTCCAGCTTTCTTTTCACCCTTTGCAGGTCTTTGGGCTGGACCATGATGTCGAGGTCGCAGAAAGAGCGGCTGCCGATATGGGGATAGACGGTTTCACAGAGCGCCGCGCCTTTCAGGACTATGACCGGGATTTTGTTCTCGTTCAATGTGTTGAGGAGCCGGGCCAGGTTTTCCAGAGAGATGATGTTGTAACCGGTGTTGCAGAGAAAGTATCTTTCCAAGGATTCTCTAATGGGCGGAGCTAAGAAACTCTCGAGGGATAATTTCTTAAGATTATGATAAATGAGTAGCGGGATTTCCCTGTCGAAGAAATCCTGCCAGTCTATTTTTTGCTCAAGAATCTTCTCGAGTTCTCTCTTTTTCTGGTCATTCTCCAAAGCAAGAGTTGAAAGAGAGATTAACCTGTCTTCTGCCGTATGAATCAAGCCAAAGACCTCCTTTAAAATGAGCTAAATAATACTGAGTTTTTTAGACTTCAGACTTTGCGGCAGACATTTGCCAGCCCGAGAGTCGTAGCCCCAGGACAGGAGTGGACGTTGACCCTGCAGGTCTGGGAGAACATGGTCAATTTCTCAGTCTTCATCTTGGGCTTCTTATAGACTTTTTTCTTTTTCATTGGTTACCTCCTTTGCGATTTTTGTCTGTCGGCAGTTTTCCGGAGAGATTCCGAGCATATCTCCCTTCTCCAGATAAGCCAGACCGGAGCAACGGGCGCATAAAAAGCTATCCTTGCAGTCGATACAGGCCTTGAATTCATCTCCCCGGAGGGAACGGAAAAAAGAAAGCCTTTCCGAGCTTTGCAGAATGCTTTGGAGGCGTTCTTTTCTCAAATCACCTGCCTCCCAGGGGAAAGCGAGACAGGGATAGACCCTACCCTGGCTGTTGATGCTGATATCGGTTCTTCCTGCCTGGCAGATCAAGAAATCTTTTTTTATCTCAACACAGGGCAGAATTTTCAGGTCAGGGGAAAGGATTTGCCTGTAATACACGGCCAGTTCTTCGTCGTTGAGACGGTGTTTAAAAGGTTCTTGCCCTGAGTCGTTGCTGGGGTAGACAAGTGGAGTGGTGGCTAGCTGGGCCCCCATTTTTTCAACCAGTTCCTTTATTTTTTTCAGCTCGCCAAGGTTTTCCTTGACTATGGTGCTCATCAGGAAGACATTTATATCTCTCTCTCTGAGAAACCTGACTCCTGAGATTGTTTTTTCCAAAGAGCCCTTGACCTGAGTTATCCCCTCGTGCACTTCTGGAGTCGCTCCCAGGAGGCTGATATCCACCCGGTAGAGGTTGAGCCGGGCGAGGTGATCCGCCGTTTTTTCGTCAATCAGAGTCCCGTTTGTCTTCAGGTTTAGGGCAAAGCCCAGGCTATGAGCATGTTGAGCGATATCCCGGAAATCCTGGCGGAGGAGTGGTTCCCCTCCGGTCAAGCAGAGGAAGAGCGAACCGAGCGAAGCCAGCTGGCTGAGATAGCTTTTGATTTCTTCAGTGGACAGCTCATCGTGTTGAGAATGCTCGAGATAGCAGAACTTGCAGCGCAGGTTGCAGCGGGATGTCAGCTCGATGGAAGAGAAGAAGGGAATGTGCTTCTCTTCTAGCTTCTTTGAAAATTCTTCTGATAGCATTGGTTGAATTCCTCGTATTCTTTTTTGTTCGGTGTCTGGAAGGGAATGATCCTGAATTTTACTCCCAGCTTTTCAGCCAGGTCTCTTATCTCCGGAATCTCTTCCTGGTTTTCCTGGAGTTGAGTCGTGGACAGGATGACATCCAGGCCATTCGCTTTTAAAGTTCTCAGTCCTGAGATCGTCCTCTCAAAAGAGCCTTCAACTCCCGTGAGATAATCATGTGTCTGGCTGTTGCCTCCCAAAACCGTGACAAAAACATGGAGGAAGTTCAGACTCTTTAACCTTTTTCCTATCTCAGGAGTGATGAGCGTGCCGTTGGTGTGAAGGATAAGGGCAAATTTTTTCTTCTGGGCAAGGGAAGAGACCTTCCAGAAATCTTGATGAACCAGGGGCTCTCCGCCCGTCAAATGAAGAAAAAGAGTGCCGTTCTTGGCGAGGCTGTCGAGATGCTTTTTCACATCGTTGAAGGAATAAGTTCCTTCTTGAGGCAAATAGGGACGGCAGTGGCGGCAGAGGAGATTGCAGTCCCAGGTCAGGATCAACGGCTCATGAAGCCCGGAAAGGTCAAAATCCTCTGGCAAAGTTATTCTCCTTCTTTTTAGTCGTCTTTTATCTGATTCTGTGAGTTTAGCTATCTCTCTGTCTACCCGGACATGGAGCGGGAATTCAAGCTCATAACAGGGAATCTCCCTTGCGAACTCCGCGACTCCTGCCAGGACCTTTCCCACGATCTCGGGATGCATCGTGGAAAAAAGGCAATTCCTGAGGAGTCTCTTGGCGGCTTCCCCTTGTTTAATTCTTTTAAAGGCGACCTTTTTTCCTTTTTTCAGGAAAAATACATGTTGAAGCCTTTTCTTTGTGTTCAAGGCGTTCTGGTAGGGAATGCTCTCCATGAAAAAAAAGCTGCCGTCCTTTTTTACAGCGACCCATTCCTCGGCGAGAGGCGAAAATTCCTTGAGCTGCTTGAGGATCGTGCTTTTTCCGGCGTTGGCCGGGCCGGGAAAGAGAAAGCCCTGGCCGTTTTTATAAGCGGCGCTGGCATGAAGGATGATTCCCCCTGAGCTTTCGATAAAGAGAGCAAAACAGAGCAGGACCGAGTGAAGGAGCTTATGCCGGTCCTCAAAATCGGATATGCAGCAGTTTCTTCTTTCCAGGTCAATATGGCCGAAAGAGAAACCCGGCTTTTTTTCTGAGAGGAGATAGAATTTTCCTTCCCTGAAAACCAGTCGGGGCAATGCTGGGTCAGAGGATGAGAGCTGCTTTCCTTTGATCTCGATTGTGAGATTTTTTTTCTTCTGGCCGGACAGGAAATCAATGAACTTTGATCTTAAAAAGGAAAGTACTTCGAAGTCTTCTGTCCGTATTTCAGCGCACAGCCCGGCAATCCTGACTCTCAGCGATTTGTTCATTTTGATTTAATCTTTTTTTCCGGTGCAGTGACCGCGATGATTATTTTTTTATCTGCCAGCGCTTTTAAAAATTCCAGGGTATCTTTTTCCGCCTCCTCTCTTTTTACCTCAAAGGAGTCATGGATGTGTTTGATGATTTCAGATACTTTCCTCTGGCCGTCGATAGCCTGCCAGATTTCCGTGGCTACTTCATTGAGATGGCTGACTTCTCCTGAATCGACTTTGACTAAGATCGCTTCTCCCTCGATCACACGCCAGGGCACTTTATCATTTTTTTTAAAGATAGTCTCAAGTGACAGCATCATACCCTCCTTGTCAGGGATAACGAAAGATGAGTGTGTAGTCGCTCGAGATTTTTTCATCTCCGACACTCACCCAGCAGTGGCCAGCCATATTTTCTTTCTCTTTCTTAGCGGAGAAATTCACCCGGGCGTCTATGCCGTGCTGGCGGAGGAGGCTGCAGAGAAGTAAGGATGAGGTCAGACAGGAGTCTTTGAAGCCAAGACGCCTCCGGAGATACAGGCAGAGATTGACGTAGTCGATTATTTTCCCCTTTTCTTTTTTACTTCCGTTATGGCGGGGATTGGCTAAGGAAATCTTTGAGCTTTTCGAAGAGAGGGAGATTTTGAATGAGGTGAAGAAAGTCCGGCTGAGCAGGGGAATATCCCTGTAATAGCCCAGCTTCCTGATTCTTTCTTTCCAAGCCATTATCTGCAGAGGTTAAGGTGAAAACCCGTTTTATGTCTAAATTCTATTTAAATATTGAAAAAAAAACAACTTCCCAGAGGTTTGATATTGTTTACTTTGACCTGATTTTCCCCTTTTTGATATAATTTCTCGAAAAGCTTGACATTGAAAAAAGGGATAAATATCATTCAAAGTGATTCAGGGAAATGAGGAGGTCAAATCGTGGATAAAGCCGTTTCCGTTCTCATCGATTTATTCATCATCGTCGCCGCGGTGGTCTTGATCATAGGGATTATTTCCAGGATGACACTCAACCCCATTCTCGGCATAGAAGCGCAAGCCTTTCTGCAGTTTACCCAGGCTTTGCTTCTATTCGCCATTGCGGGTGGGATCCGGCAGTTGTTGAAAAAGTAGCAGGCGGCCCGAAAACAAAAAAATATAGAAAGCCGGCCTTTGTCTTTAGAGAAGGATTCCTTCCTTCCATACCTGCCTTCTGTTAAATTTCCCTGATTTCCTGCTTTTCTGCTCCTGCTTTCATATTGGCAAAAGACCTAATTGGAAGAAAGATTTCAGATATTCCATAACTCCAGGATTGGAATGATCACCGGGTGAATGATACTTGCTCGGTTGAGATACAGGAAATGAAGATCGGGTTGGAGACGATTATCCTTCCCTTTTTATCTTTGACGTCCAGGCGATAATATATCTTCTTACCCGGCTCAGAAGACTCATCCTTGAAATGAACAGCCAGAGGGACTTTTCCTGAGAAGGTTTTGAGAAGACTGCCTCCCCGGATCAGCCTTACAGTCACTTCATTTCCGTTCTCCGGTATGGATTCAGAAACACGAATATGGACTTCGGGAAGCCCTTTGAGGATCAACTCCTCTCCCATGAATCCTTTGTCCAGGGTCTCGGAGTCGATGACCGAGAATTCTTCGAGCTCCAGCCTGGGCTGGCTGACATCACCGCGGTAGGCGTACATCCTGCCCTTTCTCATCGCTTCTAATACAGCCTCCTTGGTTTTCTCTTTGACCAGGAATAGAGTCGGGAAATTGCCCAGCTTCTCTCCGGCAGCACCTTCCTGGTGAAAATCCGCAGAGGAAATTCCCCAGGCAGGCCTGTTTCTTTGGCCGGTGCAGTATTCCATCAAGACCTTATCCCATATTTTTCCTGGTTCAATAGCAGTAATGCTTTCTCCGTAAAGAGCGGCAAATCCGGCATAATCCATGGTCTCTCTGAGCACCTGAGGATAGGGCGGGGTATCCTTATGAACAAAGTCTATTTTACCCTGGCCAGACTTTGTCTCGGGATGGTTCCAGAAGACCATCCCTCCCCTGGAATTCACATAATCGATTAAAAACTGGTAAGGCAAGTTCCCCTGGAAGCCGTGATACGGATCAAAAGGTGAGCTTCGAAAGGGGTGGGCGTTGATAATGAGGAGGAGAATGACAACAGAGATGACGATTCCCGCATATCTCAGGATCCCCTTTCTGGTCGCAAGAAATATGCCGGCTGCAAAAGGAAGGAGCAGGAGAAAAAGACCGACGGAAAGGTTGGCTGAGAGATACCTTGTTGACAGTCCGTTGTGGAGTATCGGCAGCTCTCTGTAATCCTCCGGTTTTTCCAGGCCGATGATGATCAAATGCTTTTCCCAATCGCAGACAGTCAGATTTTTCTTGAGGTAACGCCCTCTCCAGTAATAAAACGGGGCGGATTCTGCTCCGGGAATGAGGATCATCTCTGGATGCTTTTCTGAAGCTGTCCGGATCATGTGCAGATAATTTTCTGGTCCCATTTTGTTGATGGAAGGCAGTTCGACTCTTTTTCTGAAAATGTACTGAAAGGGGCGTATCCCATACTCCAGGACTTTCCGGTCGTGGTCATTGAGGAAAAGGACCGGGAATCCCTTTTTTTCAGCCAGCCCAATGACCTGCTCGATGGAATGGACGCCGTCGCTGAAATCGGTCCTGATGTCTATGAGCCCGGGGACCTGAAAATATTCTTCCGCTGGTGCCTGACCCCAGAGGAATAAGGCTACGCTCAAGACTATTAAAGTCAGGGCGGCTAATCTCTGGCGTTTCAGAACCTTATCGGTCATAGCACTCACTTATCATAAGTCCGTTATCATATGTCATTGCGAGAAACCGAAGCGAGCGCGGCAATCTCGCAAAATAAAAGACCATTTTTATTTCCATTATGGTTTCACACAACAAGATTGCCACGCTTCGCCCGCAATGAAATCAGTTAAAAACCAAAACGTTTGTTCCTGTCCACGCTATCTTAACATTTTTTTGGATCTAAGTAAGCTTTAAGGTGAATAAGTTGACTTACACGATTTAATTAAGTTATTATTAACACTAAAATAAGCAGAATGTTCCTCCTTATTAGCGTAAAAAAATGTACGAAGGCTACTGGGGCTTAAAAGAAAAACCGTTCGAGAACACACCAGACCCGAAATTCCTTTACTCTTCTCACGAGCATGTGGAAGCCCTGACTCGGTTGATGTACACGATCGAGGAGCGTAAGGGAGCGGCGCTGCTCACGGGTGATTATGGCTGCGGCAAAACGGTTATCAGTCGCAGGCTTTTTGAGACACTGCCCCCGGAAAAGTATGAGACTGCCCTGGTGACCAATCCTCTGTTGAGCCCGGTGGAGATTCTCAGAGAGATCTGCATTCAACTGGGCATTAAAACCTCTCCCAGCTGGCCCAAGACACAGCTGTTGCAGGAGTTGAACGGACGGCTTTATCATAATCTGAGAAGAAACAAAGATACGGTGATCATTGTTGATGAGGCTCAATCGGTCAAAGACCCGAAGACTTTGGAGGAGCTGAGGCTTCTTCTCAATTTTCAGTTGAATAACCGGTTTCTTCTGACTCTGATTATCATCGGTCAGCCGGAATTGCGGGAGATTATCGATAAATTCAAGCAGTTGAAACAGCGATTGGCCATAAGATATCACCTGAACCCGCTGAACAGTAAAGACACCAAAGAGTATATCCTTCATAGACTGGAAATTGCCGGTGCCAAGAACAGTATTTTTATGAGCTCCGTGTATGACTCCATCTGGCAGAATTCCGGGGGAGTTCCGAGAGAGATCAACACCATTTGCGACATGTGTTTACTTTTAGGGTTCACCAAGAAAGCTAAAGGAATAAACCAAAACTTGGTTGAGAAAGCCGTATCAGGGCTAGACCTTTAAGCCGATGATAAAATTGTCTGATATCTTGCGTAAAGCTCAGGAGTCCAAATCCAGCTCAAAGCCTGGCCTGATTTCACAAGCCATCCAAGCAAAAGAGGCCATGGTGGACATGCATGCATCCAAAAAGTTATACGAGGATGCGATTCTTGAGCTAAGACAGGTCATGGATGATGCTCTCCAGGGGAAAATGGTGCAGGGCGGCAGAGTGTTCAGTATCGCGGAAAAAATTATCCAGCACCTCCGCGTTGACAGGAATACATTTGTCTCTTTTATCAATATTTTCGCGTTTTTAGGCGAGACAGAGGATTATCTCTATTCCCATTCCATCAATGTCGGCATCTTGGCTTCGGGCATCGGGATGGCTCTTGAGTACAGCGAAAAGCAGCTTCTGGACCTGTGCGTCTCGGCTTTGCTCCATGATATCGGATTGCTCAAGGTTCCGGAGAAAATTGTCAAAAAACCCGGGAAACTGGACAAGGATGAGTTTGCCCAGGTGACCAAACATACCTCCCATGGTCTGGAGCTCTTGCAAAATATCAGGGATTTGCCCGAGTCCGCCAAGGAGGTTGTCTACCAGCATCACGAGAGGATGGACGGAACCGGGTATCCAGAGAAAAGAAGGAGCATGGAGGTTTCCGAATCAGCAAAGATTGTGGCCATTGTTGAGGTTTACGAGGCGATGACCCATCCCCGGCCCTATCGCGGTGAAAAAATCATCCCCTACGAAGGGGTGAGGCAGGTTGTGCAGGAGGCAAAGAGCGCTTTTGAGCCTCGATTGGTAAAAAAGTTCTTGAGCTTTATCACTCCCTATCCTTTGGGAAGTTTTGTTTTGTTGAACAACAATGAGATCGGCCGAGTGGTGAAGACATACGAAGACCAGCCCCTGAGGCCAGTCATTGAAATCTTCTTTGATTCAGAGGGTAAACCGCCTGAAAATCCGAAAAGAGTCGATCTGTCCAAGTCCCCTGTTTTGCATATCGAAAAGGCCGTTGATGAGAGCCTCCTCTGATAGTTTTTGCTCATTTAAGAATAATCTGTTTTTTACCTTTAACATCTTAAAATCAGACGCGAGGGAAATTCCTGTGATTGGATAGACCTTGCTCGAAATTGAATCCAGGGCAGCTTTTTTGCCATGAGGACCGTGAAACAGGGTTAGACGAATGAGGCAGAGCTGATGATCATCGCCATCCATCAACCTCAGTATCTGCCCTGGCTGGGATATTTTGACAAGATCGAACAGAGCGATGTCTTCGTCTTCTTGGACAATGTTCAGTTTAAAAAAAACGAGTGGCAGAACCGGAATAAGATCAAGACCTCTGATGGCTGGCAGTGGCTGTCTGTGCCTGTGATCCATAGCTTCGGACAAAAAATCTATGAGGTAGAGATCAACAACACGGTTCAATGGGGCAGGAAACATTTGAATGCGTTGGCCACCCACTACTCCAAGGCTCCTTTTTTCCAGGATCATATCGATTTTTTTGAGAAAACATTTTCTCAGGAGTGGAAGCTTCTGGCCGAAATCAACATCCATGTGATTCGTTATTTGACTGAAGCCTTGGGTATAAAAAATAAGAAATTCATCACTGCCTCTCAGCTGAGTGCAAGGGAAGGAAGCACGGAGCGGCTGGCCGATATCTGCTGCCAATTGAATGGAGATGTTTATCTTTCGGGCAGGGATGGATCGAAATACCTGGATTTAGAGCTGTTCAAACAAGAAGGCATCCAGGTCGTCTTCCAGGATTACCAGCACCCCCGGTATCCTCAGCTCTACGGAGACTTTGAGCCGTTTTTATCTGTCATAGATTTATTATTCAACTGTGGTCCGGAAAGCCTTTCCATCTTAAAGAAAGGAGAATGAAGTGAATATTTTAGCCTTAGGAGCCCATCCGGATGATATTGAATACGGCTGCGGCGGGACCTTCCTCAAATTCGCCAGGAAGGGAGTCAATATCTACTTCATGGTTTTGACCAAGGGAGAATTCGGCGGAGACCCGGGAGTGAGGCAGAAAGAACAGGAAGAGGCGATGAAATTGCTGGGAGTCAAGAAGATTTACTGGGGGGATTGTGTGGATACCGAACTCCCCAACGAGCGGATCATCATCACCAAGATAGATGAAGTTATCGAAGAAGTCAGACCCGATGAGGTGTACGTCAACTATCTTGAAGATATCCACCAGGACCATCGCGCTCTGGCCGAGTGCGCGCTGGCTGCCACCCGGTATGTGAAGAGAGTATTTTTCTACGAGGATTACACCTCGATCAACTTTGAGCCTGATATTTTTGTCGATATCGAGGATGTGTTAGAGGAGAAGCAGAAGTTGATTCAGGTCTACGCTTCCCAGGTGGCGAAATCTTACCCCACCAGATTGGACATGGTGGAGAGCATCAGAGCGATCGCCAATTTCCGTGGATTTCAAGGCAAGGTCAAATACGCGGAAGGATTCAAGTCTTTCCGGTTTTTACGCGATGTCTGATCAGGTCATTTCTCACTCGCGTCCTGCCATCACAGAGGCAGACATCAAGGCTGTCTGCTCTGTTCTTGAATCCGGCCGGATCGCTCAGGGACCTGTGGTCAGCGAGTTCGAGCAAAAATTCTCTGCTTATATCGGGAAAAAGAACGGTGCGGCAGTGAGTTCCGGCACGGCTGCTCTCCATTTGGCCCTGATGGCTATGGGAGTGAAGGAAGAGGATGAGGTCATCATTCCTTCTTTTGTCTGCACAGCGGTCCTCAATGCGGTCCTTCAGGCAGGCGCCAGGCCTGTAATCGTGGACATCGATCCCCGCACTTACAACATGTCCGTTGAGTCAGCCAGGGCTGCCATCTCAGGTAGAACCCGAGCCATGATCGTTCCCCATATGTTCGGTTGTCCGGCGGAAATTGACCAACTGTCCGGTCTGGGCATCCCGTTGATAGAGGATTGCGCCCAGTCTGTTGGCGCGAGTTTCAAAGGAAGAAAAGCGGGAAGCTTCGGTCTTGTCTCCGTATTTTCCTTCTATGCTACCAAGGTCCTTACCACCGGCGAAGGAGGCATGGTGGTCAGCGATTCGGAAGAGATGATCGCCAGAGTCAAGGAACTCAGGGAATACGACCAAAAGGAAGATTATGAGCCGCGTTTCAATTACAAGATGACGGATATCCAGGCAGCCCTGGGATTGAGTCAGCTGTCTCTTCTGGAGAAGCTTTTGGACAGAAGGGAAAAGATCGCCTCGCGCTATTTTAAGGAATTCCAGGACTGTCAATTCTCTCTGCCCATCCGGAAGGAGGGGAGAGAACACATCTACTACCGGTTTATCGTCAAAACCTCAGAGGACGCCTCACCCAGTCTGGAAAGATTGCAGCAGCGAAAAGTCATCTGCCAGCGCCCGGTCTTTGTTCCTCTTCATGTCTGTTTAGGCCTGGAAGGCTTCTCCCGGACGATGGAAGCCTGGCAAAAGACGGTTTCCATCCCGCTTTACCCTTCCCTTACTGAGAATGAGGTTGAAAAAATCATTGCTGTTGTCAGAGAAATCTTCTAATATTAACGCAATAATGCGTGTGACATTCCGTCCTGGGCGGCATAGATGCCGCCCTCGAGCCCCCGTAGAGGAGGGGGGACCCGTCGGTTTATCCGACGGGGGGGAACCGACGGTACAGGTTCCCTCGGGGGCTGAGGGTGGCTTCAGGCCGCTGAGAGATTGTAACCTTATTTACTGTGTTCACATTAATATAGGGCCTGAGAGATGAGAAGTCTTCTGGAAAGCATCCATGCCTTCCTCGGAGGGATTCCCTATCGCTGGCTTTTTCTGCTTGTTTTCGCCTTTTTTCTTGCGTTTTTTCTGACGCTGTTTGTCAGACGGATCGCAAAAAAATTTAAAATACTGGACCGTCCCGAAGAAAGAAAGATCCATGCGGTGGCTGTTCCACTTCTCGGGGGATTGGCGATTTATATCTCCTATGTGGTGACTCTCTTCTTGAACTTCAGCTTTTCTGTCGGGCTTAAGGGAGTCGTTCTCGGGGGCACAGTCATCCTGATCGTAGGGCTCATTGATGACCTCAGGGAATTATCCGCGGTCTGGAAGCTGGTGGCCCAGGTCTTGGCTACGAGCATTCTTATCTTCTACGGGGTCAGATTAAGCTTTTTGCCCAATAACTGGTGGGGGATCACCGGAGAAGTCATCCTGACTTTTATCTGGGTCGTGGGCGTCACCAACGCCGTGAATTTCTTTGACGGCATGGACGGGCTGGCCACAGGGACCATTGCCATCGTCTCTGTTTCGTTTTTTGTGGTGGCCATACTGACCGGGCAGCCCTATCTGTCCTATATAACCATCGCCCTGGCTGGAAGCTGCCTGGGATTTTTGATTTTCAATTTTAAGCCGGCTTCCATATTCCTGGGAGACGCCGGGAGCACATTTTTAGGATTCACCGTGGCCGGGATAGCGGTCAAGGGAGGTTGGGCTCAGGACAACCCCAAAGTTGCCTTGAGCTTGCCGATCCTGATCTTGAGCGTCTTCATTTTCGACATGATTTATATAACCCTATCCAGGATATACAGGGGACGGGTCAGAAATTTTAGACAATGGCTCGAATACACGGGAAAAGACCATCTCCATCACCGGCTGGCGGCTCTGGGCTTGACCGAGACCCAAGCCGTGCTCTTCATCTATCTTATCGCTGCCTGCCTGGGCATAAGCGGCATTCACCTGAGAGCGAGCGGGAACCTGGTGATCTTCCTGGAGATCCTTCAAGGGCTGTTGATCTTTGCCATCATCGTCATCCTGATGCGAACAGGACTAAAGCTCGCCAAAAAATAGGGTCAATCTTTCTGTTCTCCTCAATTTTGTGTGTAAAATACATGGAAATGACGACGCTCCCTTCAGATTTTGAGCGCTTTTTCGTACAATTCAGCAATCTTTTTCACCATGATTTCATCGGAAAAGGCGGAAACCATCTCTTTTCCTGTCCTTCCCATCTTTGCTGCTTCTTCTCTATTCTTGATCAGAAATAAGATCTGCCTGGACAGTTCTCCCGGATTTCGGGGAGGAACCAGGAAGCCGTTCTTTCCCGGGATGATCAAATCAGGGATACCGCCCACATCGCTGGCCACGACCGGCTTTCCCAGAGCCATGGCTTCGACCAGTACCCTTCCCATTCCCTCGTTGAGCGAAGGAAGGCAGAAGATGTCGAAGACCGAGAGAACCCGGGCCATGTCATCCCGCCATCCCGCAAAAATAATATCTTTGGCCAGGTCCATATCAACCGCATTCTTCTCCAGGCTCTTTCTGAGGGGCCCATCCCCGGCGAAGACAAGGTAAGTTTCAGGGTGCTCTGAAATGACCTGCTTGAAAGCCTGGAGGAGAAATTGAGGACCTTTTACCGGGACAAGCCGGCCGGCAGTCCCTACGACCGCAGAGTGCTCCGGTATTCCCAGTTCTTTTCTGAGCTTGGATCTCTCCTCCCGCGGAGCGTGCTGGTATTTATGAAGCTCGATCCCGCTGGGAATGACGACGAGCTTGTCTTTCTGGGTGACTTTATAGGAAAGATAGTCAGTTTTTTCTCTGGGTGTGAGGGCCACGATTTTGTCAGTTATTCGCGAGGCGAGTTTTTCAAACAGAATGAACATCCTTGTTTTCAAGGCGCCGAAATAGCCGAAGAAGACGTGACCGTGCGGGGTGTGGATGATCGAAGGAACCCGGGCAAGCCTGGCCGCCAGCCGACCCAGGAGGCCTGCTTTGGAGGTATGAGTATGGACGATGTCGGGCTTCTCCCTTCTTAAGAACCTGTAAATCTTAAGCAGGGCTGTGAAGTCATAAAAGAGGTGGATATTCCTCCTGAGTTGAGGAACCTGGATGTACCGGACACCCGACTCTTCTATTTGATCCCTTCTGTCCTGGCTCGGGTCATCGACCGGGCCGGCGATCAAGGATACCTCGTACCGGCTCTTGTCCAATCCTTTCAGGGTTAAGAAGGTATTTTCGGCTGAACCGCCCTTATCGAGGCGGGTGATGATGTGAATCACCTTGAACTTAGCGGACATTTTTTTCCAGTCTTTTCCGGGCTTCTTCGAACACTTCAGCGACCGTGATCAGGTTCAGACACTCCAGATGGCTGCAGCGAACAGGCTTCCCTTGGTAGCAGGGGCTGCAGTCCAGCTCTTTTCTGATCACGGAGGAGGCGGCGGAATACGGTCCAGTCCTTTTGGGGTCGGTGGGGCCAAAAATACCGATAACGGGTGTATTCACAGCGCCGGCCACATGGAGGAGACCGCTGTCATTGCTGATGAACAGCCGGCAATTCTCTATCAAGGCTGCGGTCTGGGCCAGGGATGTTTTCCCGGACATGACAATGGGTTTGGACCTCATCATCTTTATGATTTCGTCGGCCAGCTCGACCTCGTCGGCTCCGCCGAAGAGTACCACCGCAGCTTCCAGGTCGCTGATAAGCTGGTCCGCTAACTGTGAAAACCGCTCCTTGGGCCAGCGCTTGAATCCGGCCTGATGGATACCGGAGCCGGGATGGATCCCGATGACCAGCTTGCCTTCGAGGCCGTGTTGGGTGAAGAGATTACGGGCAAAGTTCCTGTCCTCCTCTGACCTTTGGACGAATAAACTCCGGTCCTTGACCCTGATGCCCAGGATCTGGACAAGCTGAATGTTGCTCTCGACTTCGTGACGGTTTTTATCAAAAGGTATCCTGAAATTATAAAAAAAGCCTTTTCCTCCGACGTTCTCTCCTGACCTGAACTTGATCCCGGAGAGAAAACAGACCAGGCCGCTCTTGACGGGATTCGTTCCTGTGGAGGTGATACTCAAGGTGAGGCGTTCTTTCTTGAGTTCCCGGATGAATTTTACATATCCGGATAGTCCTTTGTATCTTTCAGGTTCTATGACGATCTTCTTATCGATGAGGTCGCTGCCTTCGATCGCTTTTTCGGCGCCGTAAGGGCCCAGCAGGAAACAGAAAGAAGAGGAGGGAAGAGCTCTGCGGAGTGCTTTTAGAGCAGGCGTGAGAAAGATCATGTTGCCGATTCCACCCATCATGATGATCAGGATATTTTTCAGCTTGGAGAGAACGATGGTCGACATCTTTCTATTTTCTGCTCTTCTTGATCCTGGAGATTTGACGTTCCACAGCCTCGAGCATATCCTCAACTGTGATCGACTTCATGCAGTCGAGTGTCTTCAGCCGGCAGTATCCCTCGTTGCAGGGCATGCAGGGCAGATTCTTGCGAATGACTTGATGCCCTTTGCCTTGAGGCCACCATCTCTCAGGGATGGTCGGACCCATCGTGGATACGGTCGGTGTGCCCACGGCGGTTGCCATATGGAGAGGTCCGGAATTGTTGCAGATGAGCAGCCGGCAGTTCTGGATCAAGGCCAGGAGGTTCCCGAGAGGCTGGTCGACAACAGTGATGGGATTTTGAGTCATCCAGGCCTTTATCTCTTCGATGAGCTTCTCTTCTTTGGGTCCGCCCATGAGGATTATCCTCGCTTTGTGTTTTTGGATCAGTCTGTCGGCCACTTCTGCGAACCTTTCGGGAAGCCATCTCTGGGTGATGTAGTAGCCTCCGGGGTGGATGCCTATCAGCATTTCACCGCTTTTCGCGCCCTTATCTCGCAGGAGTTTTTTTATGGTTTCCTCAGCATCCCTGGAGGCGGTGAGGCTGAGGCTCTTATCCCTGGTTTCAAGCCCGATGCTTTGGACTATGGCCAGTATCTCATCGATGATGTGCGCGCCTTCAGATTCGTGCTTGAGGGGCTGGTTGAACAGAAAACCGCGCTTCCTGGTATCATATCCCACCCTGTACCTGGCTCCGCTCAGTAGAGTCCACAGTGCTCCCTCCAGAGTGTAGTCACAGGTGAGGTCCACCGCCAGGTCGAACGAGTTATAGGTCAGTTTCCTGACCTGCCTGGCTTTTTTGAGGAAGGATGATTTTTTCTTGTAGGGGATGATGGCGTCTATGTCGGGAATCCTCTCCAGGATGTCCTGGATGTAAGGATCGGCATAAACAGTCACCAGGCTTTGCGGGATGGACTCCTTGATCGCCCGGAATGCCGGGATGGAAAGGACCGCATCTCCGATCCTTTTCAGGGATACGACAAAGACGCTCCGGGTTGACTCCTTGCTGAATTTCTTCTTGCGCATCGGGGAGGTGAACACGGAAAAGACGGAGAGCTTTGCGGAGCGCAAGGCCAGGTAAAGCCGCTTGAAGATCTTGATTCTCTTTGCCATTCGTTTATTACAATACTACATCTTTAGAGCATAGAGCAAAATGATATCGTCCTCACCTGCCATCCTTTTGAGAGAGAGCAAACTCTTTTTTATCCATTGTGTCAAAGGGAAGTGTTTGATCAGCCATTTTTTGACTCTTCCGAAGCCAATTTGGTCCAGCTTGTCTCCGATATCTGTTCCTTTGGGAAGCGCAGAGATCTTAACGACCCTGAATCCCGCTTTTTCGACCATCCTTCTCAACACATCTGGCGTGAAGTAGAACAGGTGTTCTTTGGGTTTGATCTGGTCCCAGTCTTCTCCTGATTTTCTTGATTTCTTGGACGCCATATTCGGAAGCTCTATTGTCAGCAGGCCGCCGTTATTCAAGATTCGATGAGTTTCCCGCAGACTGCCCGATGGATCTTTCATGTGCTCAAGAACATGCCATAGAGTAACGACATCGAAGTGTTGGTCAGGATATTCAGCTTCCTCGAGTTTCCCGGCAAAAACATCGATTCCAGCCTTTTTTGCCTGTTCAGCCGCAAAATCGGAGATCTCCACACCTGAGACCTCCCAACCGGCTTGCCGGGCTGTTTCTAAAAAATAGCCGACAGCACAGCCCACATCCAGCAGCTTCCCCTGTGTCTTGAAAGAGCTGATTTCCTTCAGGCGTTCTTGAAAACGGTGAAGGTAGAGTTTTTTCTCCATCAGGTAATCTGAATGACAGGATCCGTTGAAGTATCCTTCTTTATACACCGCGTCAAGATGCTCTTCGCTGGGCTGTGGATGAGCATAGACCAGACCGCAGTCAAGGCATTTGACGATCTTCACAGCCTCTTTTTCGAACAGGAGCGAAGTGCGGCCGGAATGGCAGAGGTTACAGGATGCGAATTCCATTCTCTTAGATTTTAGTCGCGTAGACCTTTGTCGCTTCCCCGAAGTTTTTCCTGGTCACCGCATGGACAGCTAGAGTCAAAAAATCCACTATTCTTTTGGGAGACTCAATTTGCGCCAGGTCCAGCTTCGTATCGACTATGATGAACCCTGTCTCATTGAGCAGCCGGGCCAGTGATTGCGTCGAGAAATGCCAGAGATGCAGTTCTTTAGCGCTTATCGAGAACATCTTCAATCTTTTTCCCTTCGCCAGGAAATACAGAACTCTGGTGATATAGTTGTCCAGGTTCGGGACCGCCACGACCAGCAGGCCATCTTCATCGAGAACCCGGTGGATTTCATTTAATGTCGCTTTTGGATCGGGAAGGTGTTCCAGAGTATGCCAGACAGTCACCAGATCAAAGTGATTGGCAGGGAAACAGGCTTCCTCCAGGATTCCTTTGAAGACCTCTATTCCGAAGTTTTCCCTGACGTATTGGCAGGCATATTCTGATATCTCTGTTCCGCAGACGTCAAATCCTTTTTCTCTGGCCAGGTTTAAAAAAGTGCCCGGGCCAAAACCGACATCCAGCAGACGGCCGCTTGTTTTGAATTTCAAAAGGTCTTGGAGCCTTCTCTTCCACATCGGGATCCTTTTCTTCATTTGTTTTTCTACCCATTCTCGATAGTACTCCTTTTGGTAGTGCTCTTCGAGGAGATCTCTATCCGGTTGAGGGTTGGTGTAGACGAGTCCGCACCACCTGCATTTCACGACTTTATAGGGCTCCTCAGCCTTCTGGACGATTTCCGCATCATCCTGACCGCAGAGGTTGCATTTCACCTGGACGGGCACAGAATCTCCTCGTAGATCTCTTCTATCCTCTCGACGTTCATCTCGATGCTGAACAGCTGTTCAGCCCGTTTTCTTCCCGCTTCGCCCATTCGCTTCCTTTTATCCGTGTCTCTGGCCAGTTCCAGGATGGCCCGGGCCAGTTCGTCCGGGTCTCCAGGCGGCACGAGTATACCGGTCTTCCCGTCCTCCACCGCCTCAGGATTGCCGCCAGCGTCAGTAGCGATCACAGGCTTTCCGCAGGCCATGGCTTCTATTATGACCCGGGATAGCCCTTCCAGGTGGCTGGTGGAAGGCAAAACGGCGATATCCAGGCAGTTCATTATTTGCGGGATGTCTTCCCTGTAACCGGTGAACTTGACTTTATTTTGAATGCCTAGTCCTGTGCTGAGT
>Ga0209427_10000846_pt1 | contig 33896 bp, 34 predicted proteins | sample DeeMarSWOR136_30_FD_187465 | JGI IMG/M metagenome (GOLD analysis project Ga0209427, IMG submission 187465) | Marine sediment microbial communities from White Oak River estuary, North Carolina - WOR-1-36_30 (SPAdes) (version 2) | ecosystem: Environmental > Aquatic > Marine > Intertidal zone >...
CTTGTTGTCTCATCAAGGGCGTCCGGGGAGTGATGATTTCATCTCATTGGAACAACACACAGAGATAATGAAGAAACATGGACTTGACGCCAGTCATGTCGACGACATCTTTGGAGAGAAGGCGCAACAGGCAATTCAGCACGTAGAAGTCGGTGAGGTACTGGTTCTGGAGAACGTACGCTACTTCGAAGGCGAGCTGAAAGAGGGCCCGGCTGAGGAGGTTGCCAAGGAAGCAATAGTACAAGAGCTCTATCCATATTTCGACCTGTTTGTCAATGACGCATTTGGTGCTGCACACCGGTCCCAAGCATCGATCGTAGGGTTCACCACTGTACTACCTTCCACAGCAGGAAGATTAGTAGAGAAGGAGATTCGTACGCTCACCGATGCCACCGCTACTGACAGACATCCCTGGACTCTAGTTCTTGGAGGAGCGAAGGCAGAAGACAAGGTAAAGACTCTTGGCAAGCTCTTGGCCGCTGGACGGGTTGATCAGGCCTTACTTGGTGGGCTAGTAGGAACACTATTCCTTATTGCAACGGGAAGCGTTTCCGAAGAGTACTCCACTCCAATCAAGGGGTTCGACTCTTCAATTGATACTGCGAGGGACATTCTAGGGAAGTATCCTGATACCATTGTACTCCCTGAAGATGCAGCAGTGGAGAGGGACAACGAACGCGTTGAATGCAGCTTCGACATGATGAATGGAGACCCATTCCTCGACATTGGTTCAACCACGACTGAGAAATATGTAGAAACGATTCGTGATTCCGCAGTAGTATTCGCAAACGGTCCAATGGGCTTCTTTGAGAAGGAGGCCTTTGCGAAGGGGACCTCTGAAGTATTGGATGCTATCGCTGAATGTGACGGGATAACCGTGGTCGGTGGTGGTCATATGGGGGCCATGGCAATGAAAAAGGGCCTTGCCGAACGCATAACTCACATCAGCACGGGCGGAGGGGCCACAATCAACTTCCTTACTGGAAAGAAACTCGATCTCATTGTCGCCCTTGAAGCGGCCTCGAAGAGGATGGGAAGCTAGTACTCGTCTGAGTTGAGCAGAGTGATTGCTCTGTTTGACAGAGTTATAAAAGATTAGAACAGCAGATACGCGAAAGTGAGCATTCGATTGACGTAGTTCAGACATACTTTCACACTCAGCAAGAAGCAGCAAACGAAACCATCACACACCAACTTGGCAAAGCTCACGTATGTAGCTCACAGATTACCAGAAGGGTGATGATATGACAGACAAGGTGAAATGTCCTAGATGTGGTAGCGCATCAATCGCAAGGGACATGTATCCTGGCAGTGCTGGTGTCAGATCACGGTACATGTATACCTGCAGCAAGTGTGGAAGTCACTGGGAAGATAATGCATGAGTCCAATGCCTTCCAGAAGATGTGGAGCCCCAGGCGCGATTTGAACGCGCGATCTCCTGATATCTTGATCAGAGTCAGCATTCCCCTGACATACAAGTCAGGCGCAGTATCGACCTGCAACATCAGGCACTCCGTTATAAGAACGCCTTGTTACAGTAGGCCGCTTTGCTACTGGGGCACAAACCGGAGGTCTTCTAGAATGCATTATAGAGTTTTCGCACTGGGACAGGCGAAGATAGCTGAAACGATACCTGTCAATACAGCTACCTACTTGTCGTGGTACACATTGTCGATTATGATCGCATACGCAAGCAGTGTCAGCCTATCCGCATCTAGATCCTCAAGGTGGATGACATAGCGGTCCTTGAAGTTGAACGCCGGAGCAAAGACATCACGCCATTTGTCAGCCTTCTTTATCACTGCATAGACCTTCTTCTTGTCTCTGGGATCAGTAATCTGGAAGTTCCACTTCATCACGCCACCTTGCGCCTTGTAGATGTGCTCCTCTTGCGGGCTGTAGAAGTCAATTGACCCTCTGAAGGCTATCATAGGTCTCTTACCACGACCTATCAATGTGCCATCTGGTGCCTTGACTTCATAGACGGGTCTCGCAGCCATCAGCTTCTTGTTGATAGTGCAGAGCAAAGTACCATCCGGCTCATAGAGCTGAATCTCAGCACGCAGCGATAGTATCTTTCGTGTCATATGACCAATCTTGTTCTCATGCTGGTCGTATATGTCACCGCCACCGAATCGCCAAGCTTTCTCATGCATCACATAGAAGCTTACGGTTGGATCGAGAAGACTCATTGTGTTCACCTAATGACTCTATTCCAGAACTATTCATTTAAGCTAATTCCGCCTAAATCGACTCATTGATGATTTGAGGCCCCAAAGGAAGCGGCAAACGCCTGAGAAACGCCTAAAAGGCGTGTTCATCGTCCATCTGTCACGGACATGTTTATGAGGCAACAGTTGAATAGAAACTTGCACAGTAGGCCTCAAATCCGTCCTGTATGAAATGCATGTGATACAAACTAAGAATACTCACAAGAAAAGTAAAATACGGCAGAAGTGATGCCAACACTGTCCGACGTACCATAGGTGATACCAGTTGCAATTCGCACAACCCGAATTTATGGACACATTCTTCCAGTATATCTTCGGCTTCTTTGACCGACTCTTCTCAACACCGCTACAGCCTTGGATTCCATGGGGTCCAGGAGACTGGTACTTCACGATCACGACCTCATTCTTCGTGTTGATAATCCTATACCTAGTACGTCGTATTCGAAAGGGCGGTGGAAGTTCCGTAGCAGACGGAGTAAAAACTGTGATTGCGTCGACTGGAGACGTTTCAGCGGGAATGTCCGGAGCTAAGAGGCTCGGGTTCCTGAGAGACCCTGCTGACGCTCTTGTCTTCCTCAAAATAGAGGAGAACGCAGTCCAGCAAGCACTCACCGCGCTCGATTACTATGGGGATCAGGGCGAGATTAACGACACCGTGAAAATGAAGCTTGCCAGCGTATACCAGAATCGTCTCGAGTCAATTCGAACTGCAATCGCGAAAGACGAACAACTCAAGGAGATTGTAGCAACCTCAGATGCAGTTGGCAAGGCCCGTTCTGATTATCTTCGAAAACTTGCAGCAATGTCTGGTACTGCTGTCGAAGCTGACGAAACAGGTGGTCCGCCCAGCGTGGGAATGCCAAGTGCCGTGCCCACAGCTCCAGCTGAGGGAGCAGCTCCAGCGGCCGGTCCTCCGAGCGGCCCTCCAAGCGGTGGTCCCCCGAGCGGTGGTCCTCCATCAGGAGGTCCCCCAAGCGGCGGCCCTCCAACTGGTGGCCCTCCGGTAGGTGCAGCTCCAGCTGTCGCCCCGCCTAGCGCCGCACCTCCAAGTGATGCACCTCCAGCAGCAGCCCCTCCAGGCGGTGCACCCCCGGCCGGTGGTCCTCCAGGAGGAGCACCTCCAGCAGCAGGCCCTCTAGGTGAGGCAGGTCCTGAGGGTGGAGACAGACCCGCAGGTGGCAAGAGCACTCTTCAGTCAGAGATGCTCAGAGAGATGGAACGTCTGAAGGCCCTAATGGGCGGAGATTAGCCTATCCTAGCCTCATCACATTCTCACGGGATTCAAAGGCAGACAGAAGTTTCTCTAGGAAGGCTTTTTGGGTAGCTTGAGGGGAATTCAGATACATCTCTATGGAGTCCAATAAATGTCCAATGCCAAGGTAAATGCTGCCAAGAGTGCCATCAAGCTGATACCGTCTAGCGGGGCGATAGGTCTTGGCAGTGGATCTACTGTGGCTATCTTTGCCAAGGAGCTAGGTCGTAGGACATCCAAGGGAGAGGTGGAAGTCCGTGTTGTGCCCAGCTCATACCAAGCATACCAACTCGCTATAGAACATGGAATCGCTTTGACGAATCTTGACCTAGACCCCAGTCTTCTGCTCACAGTAGACGGAGCAGATGAGGTAGATAAGAATCTCAATCTGACAAAGGGCGGTGGAGGTGCACTCTTTCAAGAGAAGATTGTAGCCTCAGCATCCGAGCGATTGATCATTATCGTAGACGAATCCAAGCTCGTTGACTGCCTTGGCACAAAGTTCCAGATTCCTGTTGAGATTCTCCCATTCTCACTTGGTGTGGTTTTGCGGAAGATAGAAGCCTTGGGCATAACTCCAACCGTTAGAAAGGCTGAGAAGAAGATGGGTCCGGTAGTGACTGACAACGGCAATTTCATCTTGGACCTCAAGTTCCCGAAGCCAATCACTGAACCTGCTAAGGTAGCCGTAGACCTGAAGATGATTCCAGGTGTCGTTGAAACTGGACTCTTCATCGATATGGTTGATGAGGTTCATGTGGGCAAGGAAGATGGCGTCTACATAATACGGAGATAGGAACGTATCGGCTCTCTATTTGTACACGGTAGTGAACTTACGATATCGATTTGGGTATGCAAGAACATCAGTGGAATGCACGAACTGGTCAATTCCTCCGAGATGATTAGGCAGGGACTTCACATCGTCACTATCTATCTGCTCAAGGATGGCATCAGCAAAATCATTGCCTTGGATGATCATGAAGGGCCGCTTATGAAACGGAGACACTCTGTCATTCAGAGGGGAGGTAATCCGCAGTTCATTGTGCATCCGAGCGACATACTCGTAAGCGGAAGTCAGGTGTTTCTCCCTCTCTTTCCAAGACTCTGCATGCAAGACCCTTGTGAAAATCGGCGTGAGAGCAGCAGCGCAATCAAGCTGTGAGAACGCACTTCCAAACCATTTGATGTATGGAGCATACTGTTTCTTCATGAGGAAACAGAGTTTCATGAGGTCGTGTACCAACCTCCCTGCAATAAGACGCGACCCTAATTCATCTCCGACCTGACCACAGCGGCCCATGAAAGCCTCTTCCTGTGATATACGGCGCCACTGGTTAGACAAGAGATAGAACCACACATCTCTTGGATAGTACTGTAGTCTGGCTAGAATCGGTTCTAGTGTACCCAGACCATCATGAAACACCCGCCCACTCACGATGCTTCTGAGCCGCTGTTCTGGCAGTGTCAACCAGTCCACGGCACTCAAATCTGCTTCAACATCCAAACCGAGGTAGTCCTCGAAGAAATCCGTGACGGTAAGAATTATGACACGGTGATTGACCGGTCCTTTTTCAGTTGCCACCATGACATCAGATCCATCATCATGTAAACCCAAGTTCGTAGGAAACCCACGCACGTCTGTCGGCAGTTCATGACGAAGCACTTGGTCTATCTTGTCTTTGAGGTTACTGTGGTCCGCTTTCGCTAAGAAGACAGTGAACTTGGGTCCCCAGTCATGATCCATGGACTGGGCCGTGTCAAATCCAAGCACATCTGAACCACCACCTAATCTCCCGGCTGAGTATACTAGATCGGGAAAGTGTGATTCCAAGATTGGCTTCACGGCTTCTTCGTAGAATGCTTGGCTAAGATCCATCCCCTTCATGAAACTGGTTGGAAAGCTGCCTGTGGTCATAGTGGCCATCTCACTGCCGATATCCGGTCAAATCTGGCCAATTTGGACCTTGCGGACACAGAGAAAACGAGGTGGCGGGCCCGCCCGGATTCGAACCGGGGATTACTAACTCTCTCCAATTGCTATTGGCGTTCATAGGAGGCTAGTGCCCTATCCAGGCTAGGCCACGGGCCCACAAAACCCATCGAGTGGTCGGTTCGTTGTTAAAGCTTTTGCAGAACCGGTCATTCTGCAATCTTCGCAGTTATCTTTGCACCCTCCTCCAAAGCATCAACAAGAGAAGAACCCTGTCTGGTCTTGATGCGAATAGCACTCTCACCGTTGCGACCGATGACAGTTGTGAAGAGGTAATCGTCGTCTGCGAAGACCTCGACTCGCTGCTTGGCATATTTCCGTCCAGCAACAAGTGTGACCTTCTTCCTGCTGTAACTCACTGAAACTGGTACAGTCTCTCCGGGAACGCCTCGGTCTTTTCTCCGATCGCGGATTGTGGGAGTAAAGACCCCTCTGACTGGTACTACTACCTTCTCACCACCAAAGGAGAACATCTCATACTCAAGGACCCCATGTTCGAAGTCCCTTACCTCCACAACCGGTCTTGCTAGGTCTCTCTGAGAGCTACTCATACCTGTTGGAAGTTTGACCTTCAGAGAGAGAGAAGATACCTTTGCCACACGACCATCTTCTATGTGAACAACGGTGTCGACTGTGCTGGGAACCTGCCCCAGCTCAACTCTTCCCCCGAGTATCAATCGCTGAAGTGCGTCAATTGCTGAACCTGCGTGCACAACTCCAACCATCCCAACACCTGCAGACCGGAGATCAGAATAAGCTTGGAAGTCGCTATTCTTTCGAAGCTCATCGTAGACCACATAGTCTGGACGAACCAAGAGCAGAACGTCAGCAGCTTTCTCCATACTTCCATCTAGAGGTGAGTACTGGACAATCGCCTCCTCTACCTGAAGGTCCCTAGGTTGTTCTAGAGTCTTGACAACATTCCCTTTCCCACTGTAGAACTCTGCCAAGGCTGCTGCAAACGTACTCTTCCCAGAGCCCGGTGACCCCGAAATCAGAATTCCCTCCGCCCGGGCTTCGAGTCGTTTCATGAGTTTCTCATTGAGCTTGTAGTCCTCCAAGGCCAGTTTCACTATGGGACGGATAGCTGAAATCTCCATCTTGTCGGCAAACGGTCTTCTTGCTATTGCAATCCTCAGGTTTCTCAACTGTACTACTGCAGCACCTTGTTCTTCAATCTCGATGAACGATTTCCTGTCTTTCTCCGCTGTTTCTAAGATTGCACCCGCAAGAACATCGAGTTCTTCGTAGGTGAGTAGCCGATCAGATAGTTCCACGAGTTCCCAGTTGCCTGGCTCACCTCTCTTGGCTCGAGGAGGATTATTCTCAACCAAGTGTACACTCATGGTATGTGCGTCAAAGAACGCCTCAAGTGTAAGAATCTCCTCTGCGAGGTCCTCATCATCGTCATACCATTCTTCATTCATTCTCGGTCACCAACGCGATTCTGTAGTGTTGCCTGTGCAACTCTGTAGTAGTTGACCTCACCGTTCTGGTCGACCAGAGCGAATACCAACCTCTTCCTCGCAGCTGATGCGGATTCGGTCACCATATCAAGGTCATGAAGCGATATCGGTTCGCCCTCTTTTAAGATGTATATCAACTGGTTGGCTACTGCAGTGCCAGGACGGTCGCCGCGGGCATAGACTCGGAAGTCAATTCCCCCACCGAAACCCTGTCGAACTGCATATCCACGACTTCTCAAGTCTCGAAAGACTAGATACCGCACCCAAAGGTCTGAATCACTTGGATGTAGTTCGTTGATTATATGTCTTGAATCGACAATCTCTCCAGCTGGGGTCTTCACGGTGATTCGTTTGCGTTCAATCAAGTGAAGAAGTTCTACAGGTTCGAGCTCTAATCTGCCATCATCAAGGCGCGTGCCGTAGAACCCCTGTTGAGATATCCGGTCTGCGTCTCCCTTGTCAACATAGCCCTTGCCCCCATCAAAGATACCGTCAGCCGGCTCTTCTTCAGGCTCAGGAATGTCTTCTATGACATCATCATCTTCGAAGTTCTCTGGGCTAAGTAGATCCAGATCATCATCACCATTATCGGACAATTCACTCACGCCTAGAGCTTCACCCCCTTCAGAAGGGTGAAAAAACTTCCGACGCAACATATGATAAGGTCTATAGGCCACTCGACTCTGAGGACTAGTGTGACCGACACAGGCTTTCGCGAGGAACTGGCCGAGTTCATTGCGGGCTCGAAGAAGATTGCTCTCCTAGGAGTAGGCAATGATCTGAGGACTGATGATGGTCTTGGTCTGTTCATAATTGAGGGTCTCAAGGACATTGAGAGTCCTAATCTCATGATTGAGAACGTTGGTTCAGTACCAGAGGCCTTTGCACGGCCCCTTGCAGACTTCGGTGCTGAGAGAGTCATAATGATTGATGCAGCAGACATGCTGAAGCCTCCTGGGCACATCGAACTTGTGACCAAGGAACGTATCGGGGGAATCACGCTCAGCACGCATAGAATGCCACTCTCCATTCTTATGCACCATCTTGAGAATCAGACCGGTGGCATCACGATTCTACTGGCCGTGCAACCAAAGAGCATTCAGTTTGGAGAGGGCCTCACTCCGGAGACACATGATACTGCTCAGAAGATTATTAGCACCCTGAAGACCCTGTTGGTACAACACTTGAGAGGACTGGAAGATGTACAGAACGATTGAATGGCTAGATGACACAAATGAGGTCAGGCTTGTCGATCAGACGAAACTACCCCTTGTCACTTCACATATCGTTACTTCAAGTCATGAACGGATTGCCCGCACAATCAAGATAATGGAGATACGCGGTGCTCCAGCCATTGGCGCTGCTGCAGGAATGGGAATGGCACTCGCAGCCATTGAAAGCAAAGCAAGGACGAAGGATGAACTTCTTGATTCTCTTGAGAAGGCGGCAGTGACTCTGAACACAAGGCCCACTGCAGTGAACCTGACTTGGGCTACAGCGAGAATGCTGGATGTAGCAAGAGGTGCTGAGGGCGATGCTGATACGATAGTACGGAAGCTAATTGATGAGGCAAAAGAGATCGCTGAAGAAGATGTGAGGATGTGTAGGAAAATCGGAGAAAACGCTCTAGCCTACATAAAACCTGGATTCACAATTCAGACAATCTGCAATGCTGGCTCTCTAGCAACCGTCCATCTAGGCACTGTCGGTGCAGTGATTCGAGTCGCTCATGAGAAGTACAATGGTGACATCAAGGTCTATGCCGCAGAAACTCGCCCAAGACAACAGGGTGCACGTCTCACAACCTACGAGTTCATGGAAGACGGTATCGATACTACACTGATTACAGATGGAATGATTGGAACTGTGTTCAAGGAAGGTCGGGTTGACTGTTGTGTGGTTGGCTCAGACAGAACCTTCAGAACTGGTCATGTCACCAACAAGATTGGCACCTACACCATGGCAATCACGGCCAAGTATCACAATATACCCTTCTATGTAGCGATTCCCATGTCGACAATTGACTGGGAAACCGATCCAGAAGAGGTCGTGATTGAGGAGCGAAACCCAAACGAGATTCGTGTTATCAATGGAGAGTACGTCACGGTCCCTGATGCAAAGGTGTACAATCCTGCTTTTGACACCACTCCCCCTGAGCTAATCACCGCAATAATCACAGACAAGGGAGTGGTGGAAAGCCCCAATGAGGAGAAGATGCTTCGCCTACGCGAGTCTTAGTCATTTCCTATGGAAGTGCTTAAGAGGAAAACAGACTCGATGGTGGTTGGGGCGCGTAATCTAGTCCGGGCTCAAAGAGGTAAATCCCTTTGAGAGATTCATAGGGTGCTTGCCTTCGGAGCAAGATGTCCCAGGTTCGAATCCTGGCGCGCCCGCCATCGTTTTACATTGTGGACACACTTCCGCTCTTCTTAAGAGTTTCAACGCTATTATTGGGAGCTTGGTCCTTGCTATATGACTGATTGGACTAAGGTTCTCAAGGGCGACCCGCTCAAATGGTTGACAAGTGCAGACAATCCCCCAGTCCGCTATCAGACACTAATCCATCTTCTTGATTACTCCACCGACCATCCCGATGTCTTAGAAATGCGTGGTCTGATTAGTTCTGATCCGAAGGTGGCCCGTATACTGAGCAAACAGAGCCGCGATGGACATTGGGAATCATCTACAGAACCCTACAAGCCGAAGTACAAGTCATCATACTGGCAAGTCATGATATTAGGTATGTTGGGCTTGGAAAGGTCCAATCTCAATGTTGAAAGAGCTGTAGAACACGTGTTCCAATTTCAACACGAAAAAGGCGGTTTTGCGGAGTATGGAGAGGCGGGCGCGAGAAGGAAATATCAGCGAATGAAGGAGAAGTTGCTGAAGAAGGGGCAGAAACCGCCCACAGAAGATCAGTGGACTCAGGAGAAGGTTCACGACTCACAGCTCACTTGCCTTACTGGGAATGTATGTCTGGCTCTAGTCAGGCTAGGATATGGGTCTGACCGACGTGTCAAGAGGGCCCTGAGGTGGCTTGTGAATGTACAGAACGAGGATGGTGGTTGGCTTTGTCCCTACTGGGGCGCTCACAAAGACGACAGACACGGCTGTTTCATGGGCACAATCACTCCTCTAGATGCATTCTCGGAGATGCCGGCCAATGACAGACCTCCAGATATGATAGATTCACTAGACGCCGGAGTCGAGTTTCTACTTATGCACCGACTGTTCAGAGCAGACCATCATGGATTCAAGGTGATAAACGAGTCTTGGCTTGAGCTGGGGTTCCCCCAGTTCTTCTACGATCTCCTGCGTGGCCTGTCCGTTGTCTGCAAGGCCGGATATGCAGATGATGAACGTATAGATGAAGCTCTGAGGATCCTACTTGACAAGCAACTTGCTGATGGTAGCTGGATTCTCGAGAGTTCACCCATAGGTCGAATGCAGACCAACCTTGAACAGAAGGGAAGGCCAAGCAAATGGGTAACACTTGAAGCTCTTCGAGTGGTGAAGTCAGTCTATGAAACTAGGGGTGCTTTCGAACTAGACCGCCTCTAGATGCGTTTCTATTTCTTTCCCAATTTCTCACTCCAGACTTCCAAGAAATACTCAAGAGAACGGTCGTAAGTTCTCTCAGCATCAGGAGGAAATATACAGCCTGGCAATTCCCGGTGTTTCCAATGGTACTCAAGGCAATCACAACAGTACCCCTTCCTTGAACAACCAGGATAGGTGCATCCACAACGTGCCTTGTTCTTCTCTGCATTACATATGCGGCCAGACATTGTAGTTCACAGTTGTTTCCTTAGAATACAGGTTAAAACCTGTTTGGTCTGGTCGGCAGCCTAATAGAGCCGAATGACCAGGAAGTCAAGGTGAGAGTGTGAGACGAAGTGGCTGAGAGGTTCAAGGCTGTATGTCCACGGGACTGCTACGACACCTGCTTTCTCAGTGTTTCAGTCGACAAGAAAGGCAAGATAACGTCAGTCAAAGGAGATTCCGATCATCCACTAACAATGGGTCTTACTTGCCCGAGGGCTGCTAAAGATGGACATCGGGTCTACAAGAACCGAGTACTACATCCTCACATTCGAGAGTCGCTCGAATCAGACCAGCCCATGGCTAAGACGTCTTGGACTCATGCCCTTAATCGAGTGGCTGAGAATCTTAGAGAAGTGATTTCCAGCCATGGAGGAGAGTCAGTGCTACTCTTGGACTACTTGGGCAGTACCGGATTACTGACATGGTACTATCCAAGACGACTATGGAATGCAATCGGTGCCACTAGAACCGACTACGGTATTTGTGCGAAATCCGGTCATGACGCTTTGTCACTGCACTATGGACTAGACTACGGCATAGTACCTGAGGACCTACTGAGTCAGAAGCTCATTGTCTACTGGGGTTTCAATGGAGCAGTAAGTTCACCTCATACATGGAACCTCTCACTGAAGGCCAGGCGCGAGAATGGAGCTCTAATCGTAGCTGTAGATCCTAGGAGGACTAAGACTGCGGAGAATGCCGACATCTGGCTGAATCCACGCCCAGGCACAGATGTTGCTCTGGCCTACGGAATCGCCAAGTACATCATAGAGGAGAACTACATAGATTCTGCCTTCATTCAGAGGTGGACCACTGGTTTCGACCAGTTCAAGAAAGAGGCCTTGAATTGGGACCTTGGTAGAGTCGAAGAGGTGACTGGTGTCAAAGGAGCCGCTATTGAGAAGTTAGGCCAGGCGTACGGCACGTTCAAACCGAGTGCCACGATGATAGGCGTGGGATTTCAGAAGTCCCTTCAAGGTGCTGAGTCAGTCAGATCAGTCGCACTCTTGACTACCCTACTAGGGCTGCATCGTGGTTTCTTCTATAGCAGCGACTATGGTCGTCTAGTCAACATGTCCTACCTGACAGGTGAGCAATTCACCAGTTTGAGTCCCAAGGTAGTCAACCAAGTGACTGTTGGGGAGCTTGTGAAGCGTGGAGCTTTCAAGTTCATCTACATCTATAACATGAATCCTGCACTGACTCTGCCTGGTCAGAAGGCCCTCAGAGAGGGTCTTCAGAGGGACGATGTGTTCGTTGTTGTTCATGACACTCACTGGACAGAAACCGCCGACTTTGCAGATGTCGTTCTACCTGCAGCCACGTATCTAGAGAAAGACGATCTCGCCATTGCCTGGTCTCATAATCATGTCATGATATCAAGAAGGGTCATTGAGCCCCAAGGAGAAAGCAGGGATGAGGTCTGGGTAATGCAGGAAGTTGCCAGGAGGATGAGTCTTCAAGAAGAGTGGCTCTATGAATCACCATGGAAGGCCATTGAGGAAGCGTTAGATGGAGCACTGATGACGGGCACTTGCGAAGATTTGCTTGAGGGGAAGTCGCTACTCCTGAGGTATCGCCCCAGGACAGAGTATCAAACACCAAGTGGACGAGTGGAACTCTACTCTACAGTGGCAGAAGCTCAGGGGTTCAGCCCAATTCCAGTCCAGATTCTCATGGAAGTTTGCAAAGGCGAGTTCATTCTACTCAACAGCGCAACGACCAAGTACAGTCACACACAGTTTCAGGAGGTCTATGGGGCGATTCCGACTATCGTACACGTCAATTCGAACGACGCAGAACAACATGAAATCAAGGATGGAAATGTACTCAGACTCTACAATGAGCAAGGGGAACTTCATCTCAATGCCATAGTGACCGACTCTGTACCAAAGGGAGTCTTGTGGTGCCCCAGTCTGGGTGTTGACCTTCGAGGTGAGCCGCAGAACGCTATTACCTCTAATGTACCTCAGAGTCTAGGTGATGGTTCAACGTACAACAGTACCCACGTCAGAATTGAACGCAAGCAGAATCACAGTTCTTCCGATTGGAGATGACTCAGAAGCCCTTCTTTTTCCTTCAATTATTCTCATTGGATCTCAGAGTCCAGAATATGCCTGATCGAATCTAATGCCTCCCGGACTCCCACACTTCTCCCGTCATCAACCACGTTTGGATAGTGTTTTGAATAGTGCTCTAGGCACCGACCCAAGGCCATCACAAAGACATCAAGCGAACTAGGCCGTTCACCATTCTCGACAAGATGGTCAAGCGTCTGCCGTGTGGCCCTTGATATTGTCCTTCTGATGGAGTTCCATTCAGTGGGTATGGCTTCTTCAGTCCTTTTTCGACACACGATGATCATGTCATAGATAATGTTCGACATGTCGTAAAGATGAGTCGAGGCCTTCATCTCACTCCTGACCGGATGGATTGTCGTGACGTAGAATCCCGAGTCTAGTATCGCTTGCAATACAGCAGCCCAAGCCTCTTCCTTTTTATGATGAAACGTGAAGACCAAGATGCCATCGTCCTTCAGGACCCTACTTGCCTCTGAGAATATATCTTTGAGGCTTTTGAGAAACTCTTGCTCGCCCTTCTTCTGAACCCGGTTCTCAATCACTTCCTCTTTCCAAGGCACAAGCTCTCGCGCGAAGTGTTCGTACCGTTCTTTTAGGGCAATCCTCAGCCAGACATAGAAGAAATTCGAGAGCTCTGAGTACATCACATTACCATAGTATGGTGGGTCTGTGATGACTGCGTCTGCAACCCTGTCAGGAACAGAGATATGATCTGAAGATCCACACTGTAACAGAACCCTTCTCTCATCCCCTAGCTTCTCATAGTCCTGTGCCAATGTGGCAGCGACGGGAAATCCGGAGGGAACTTTGGTCATGGAGTTGTCTTCAACCAACCTTTCGAATGGACTCCTGCAATACTCCTTTCCCTCAATGGCCAAGTTCAGAAATGCTGTGAATGCTCCTCTTCCTCTTGGAGTGTCATAGCAATTGGCTTCTACCGGCGCCATTGAGGGAGAAAATGAATGAGTCCGAAAGATGTCAGTGATGAAGCCCCGAGTTGCATTGTACTTGGCAAACATGTTGTTGTACTTCAGACTGTTCGAGAATGCGAGTATGAGGAACTCCTTGAGATTCCAATCCTCAATCTTGAGAATCCAACGGTAGATCTTGCCCAGGTTCAAGAGTTGGCGGGCATTAAACATGTCCCGGAATCTCACATAACCATGATTTAGGGTACGTCTAGTTTCAATTCCAATTGGTATCTGCGTGTCCGGAATCGGTAGACTCGTTTCCATTCTCTCGAACTCCATCTCGGCCAATGCCAGAAGCTCGAGGTCTCTAGAATCTGGAGCCTTGTATCCACGTCCGTTCTTAAGATGAGGACTACGATTCTTCTCACAGGCTCTACAATGAAACTCTACGGCATACATCAGTTCCTTAGGACGTCCATTCTCTTTGATATAGTCGACAATCTTGTGTGATTTGCATCCTCTCCTGCTGCAGTTATATTCACGTCCATTCGTAAATGACGTACCCTGGGGAACGAATATGTGGTCACAATTACTGCATTTTGCTTCATTTCTAGAGCTTTTTGTGTGAAAAACGCTCCAACAGTTCGGACATATTACGAAATCGCCCTGTTTTGAGGGATCTTTGGCCAAAATGAAATTGCGCATTAGCGGAATCTCTCTTGCGCATTCGTAACAGGTCACTTTCTTGTAGTAGAAGTAGTAAATCCCCTCGGCATCTTTTCCACAGTAAGGGCAGGTTGTCCGGTAGTATTGTCTGAGTTCGAACCCCATTTCATTCTCCATTCTGGCGAGGGCGTTTCGTAGCAAGTCTGGATTGATATCCTCAATCTCTTTCTTGACAATGAACCAAGCCACGGGGTTGAGATCGCCAGCTATCACCTTACAACCAAATCTGAGGGCCTCAATCACTGTTGTACCTCCCCCCATCATTGGATCCAGGACTACCTTATCCGAGAAATCAACTACATTTGGATACTGTTCCCAGAGGGTGCTGGCTTTCTTGTCATCTGCAAGGGAATACAAGAGTATGCTCCGGAATACCGAACCTAGTCTTCGAGCCCACCACTTGTGCATGACATATACCGGTCTATAGTGCCGCCTGCCAAAACCTGTTGATTCCTTTTCTGCAATCTTGTTGACTTCGGAAACAGGAAAGGTAATCTCTATCGACCGCTTTGTCAGAGTGGGGCCTCCTCAGACTGGGGTGCGTCCGTAGTGAACATCAAGTCCTTTCAATATTCCGTGAGGAGTCCTGACTACTGAATAGCCTGTGGATGACTCCAGAGTGCGATAGTAACATCTGGTTGGAAAGGGGGTGGAACGCAGAAGTTACTTGCAGTTGATGTTCACTCAGCACAAATGAGAAACAGGTCAAGAGATGCGTCCCGAACCCTGAGTATACACAGCTACAATAGAGCAATCCTTTTAACGAATCTGACTAGGACAGGTGTCGAATCGGAGCGTAGCTCAATCAGGTAGTCTGATGTTCATACGTGCATCAGGCCTCAAGCAATGGACTGTAGAGAGCTGCCAAATCGGATGGCGTTCACAGCTATCCATCGGCTGCCGGTTCAAATCCGGCCGCTCCGACCACTCTTCTTTCCAACTAATACATCAAACAGCAAGCCAGAAAAGGGAAGGAGAAGAAACAGTCCTGGTGAGCCCGCCTATTGAAGGCGATTGCTGTTACCCTTCCGTTGGTGAATCTCGTAGCTGTTCCGATATATGTCGCCACTAGATTTGTCATCAAGAATCGTGCAACGCGCACAACTGGCTGTCTTGCAGCTTTCGTGGTCTATGTGCTACTAACAGTGGGCTTCTTCGACCCGAGTGCGTACCTACTTCCGGGCACAACGGAGTTACTCATCCTGATTGGATTGGTGATGCTTGCCGATATTGGTCTACAAGTCCACTCTCTGGATAGAACGAAATGATACAAAAGAAAGTCAGGAATCAGTCCCGACCGTTCTTTCTGAACAGGCTCCGAACGAAAGCATGGTCGTCTTTCAGAATCTTAGGGAATGAAGGGAGTTATCTATGTCAGAGTACCAAGAAACACCGAAGACACAATGAGAATGACATTGAAAGCTCACCATCCCTTCTCTCTCTATTCTACAGTGAAATCACACGGCTGGTGGCAGCTGGCTCCTTTCTCATTTGAAGAAACCCCTCCAGTACTCAGCTACACTCTACAGCTGGTTTCAGGTAGGGCCGTGCGATTGAGTATCAGTGAAACGACCGACGGGGTTCGTGTTGAAACAGAAGATAGTATGACCTTGGAAGAGAAGAAAGGAGTGAAGGAAACCCTCACTTGGATGCTTGGACTAGACTTGGACTTCTCGTCCTTCTACACGTTGGCGCACAACGAGCCGAAACTGGCACGGATGGAGGAGAAGGCCCAGGGCCGGGTGCTTCGGTCTCCCACGCTCTTCGAAGACGCCATCAAGACAATACTGACAACAAACACCTTGTGGGCTGCCACAATACGTATGAATGAGAACCTGATACAACAATTCGGCAAGCCCCTGGAAGAGGATACTTCTCGTAGAGCATTCCCAACACCCAAGCGACTCTCAGAAACTAGTGAAGCCATCCTACGAGAGAAGACGCGACTTGGATATCGTGCTCCCTATGTGTTGAAACTGGCAGAGTCGGTCACATCGGGCGAGATTGATTTGGAGTCTTTCAAGTACTCGAATCTCCCCACAGAACAGCTGCGTAAGAGACTACTTGGGATCAAAGGCGTGGGTGACTATGCAGCAGCGAATTTGCTAATCATTCTGGGACGTTACGACTATCTTCCTGTTGATTCTTGGGCACTGAAAGTGGTTTCACATGAATGGCACGACGGTGTTCAAATCGGAAGGAAGGAGGTGCAAGACGCCTTCGAAAAGTGGGGGGACTGGAAGGGATTAGCCTACTGGTTCTGGGATTGGTCGTATTACAGGAAGAACGAGAAGGATCACGATCTGGAAGAGTAGATCCGTCGGCTGCCGGTTCAAATCCGGCCGTCCCGACCACTTATTCTATAAGACTTTGCCCCGTGCTATGATGGATGAAGCTACTTTCACGAATCAAGTTCTGATTGAGTGTATGAAGACGTTTCCTGCTAGTCCTGCCAAAAGATAGTCCACGGTCTTCCTACTAGCAGGATGTCTACTTAGGTTGCCAATAGAGAACGCCCACATGACTCTCCTCACAACTTATCAGACGCTGATGTCCAACGGCATTCTCCATAGCCACTCGTTATGTCCCAATCGATATACCAAGAGAGCACACAAGATCCTTGTATCGATTACGGATGGTGACTTCCGTGACGCGTGAAACCCGAGATATATCTCTCTGGGTTCGCCTGTCCTCTTCAAGAATCCCTGCGATGTACAATGCAGCCCCTGCGATACCACCGGGGCCTTTTCCTATTGTAGTACCCTTCTCCTGGGCCTCTACGACTATCTCAATGGCCTTCCTCGTGGTTTCTCCCCTAAGCCTAAGATCAGAAGACAGCCTAGGTATCAAGTCGCGTGCTGACGGCAGCGGCACCCTTATGTTCGCTTGGGATAAGACTAGGCGGACAGATTGACCAAGCTTCTTTCTCGTGGCCTTAGACTCTGTCGAAACCTCTTCAAGTGACCTCGGAATCCGGTGAATCCGGCATGCGAGATATATTGATGCCGCAACAAAGGCGTCTGTGCTTCTTCCTCGCACTAGCCTCTTCTTCAAAGCCTTCCTATAAATCAGAGCAGCAGTCTCCCGTGTATCACGTGGAACTGCAAGCTGTGAAGCAAGCCTCCTCATCTCGCTCATTGCGGAAATCAAGTTCCTATGATCAGGACCTTGGACTCTACTTCTGAAATGCCATTTCCGCATCCTGTAGATAGCCGCCCGACTCTTTCCCGTAATGGATCTGCCAGCAGCGTCCTTGTCCCGCCAGTCAATTGCAGTTGAGAGCCCCTTGTCAGCAATTGTGAGACTCATTGGCCCTCCAGTTCGTTCTCGTGATTGTTTCTCCTCTGCTGTGAATGCCCTCCATTCAGGCCCATTATCAAACGTATGGTCTGATACTACAAGACCACAGGACGTGCAGATGTTGTCTCCACGAGGTTGGTCTTCTGTAAATGATTCTCCCCCGCAACTAAGACACGTTTTCTTCTCGATTTTATGAGTACCTTTCCTTCTTTCTGATATCGTCATTTCTACCCACTCCGTTGTCACCCTAGCGACTATTAGCAAGCTGAAAACTCATCATCAGACCCTTCAAGACTGGGTGTTCCATAATCCTGACTTGTCTTGCATTCTTATGGGGTCCCACATAGACACCAAACACAACAAGGAGCCCATAGGGGCCACCATCTGGTGAGGGAACCTGTGCAGCCAACCACTTCTTCCGTGAAAGGCCATGCCCTGTCAGAAACTCTCGCGATATGCGGACAACTCCACCTAGTTCCGTGGAAGTGACTCTACCCATATCAAGACTGGTTGTAGACTCTTGACAGAAGTGACGAATCAAGACCTCTAAGGTGTTGTGATTATGATTCCTATTCCTATATGCCTTGATGACAAACTCCAGTATTCCTCTTGGGGTTATTGCCATTCTAAGATAGTACCCCGACTCAGGGAATTTGGAAATGGTCATCGCTGTACCTGACCAATCCACTGAGAAACCAATCGGTGGCAGCTTTCTATTCCAAGCCTCAGATGGTGTGGAACAGACTACTCCATGGCTCATCTAGCGTTTCTCCTCTTGGGCATCATCATTCTGAGAGGATTCAGTCTCGTTTGACTCATTGAAATACGATCTATCAGCAGTCATTCTGGCAACTATGGCCATTCTTCTTTCAATATCATCCCATTCTGCAATTGGCAGTTTCATGTCTAGGGTAACATCTTCTTTCATTGCATTCACTTCTCTCATAATGGCTTAGCGCCAAAGTAGGAGGCATCGGGATAGTACTATCTCCGAACACCTCATTATGGGCCAGTCAGTAGTATGGTTTCTCGTGCGGCCAACAAGAGATTACTGCCAAACTCACTTTCTACTTGATATCTCAACCATTATCTGGTCATAGTCGGCCCTTATAAGGGTGCTCTCCTTTCCCTTTTAAGACACGAGAAGAATCTCGTAAACCTCTCTTGATTCCTATGAAACACAAAAGAAGGATGACACTCTGACTTGAAGATTGAATGAGCCACAAGACTGGTTCTTCTCCGGCTCAAATCCGGCAGTCCCGACCAACATCTAATTCTTTCAGTTACCAACAAGAAACCATCTTAGTTATAAGGAAGTATACTATAGTTAATACTGTGAAGCTCAAATGAAGCCTGTTGAGATTGTGAAGGATGTCTACTGGGTTGGTGCAATTGACTATGATGTACGAAACTTCCATGGATACAGCTATACCACTCATCATGGAACCACATACAATGCATATCTCATAGTCGGCGAGAAAGTCGCGCTTGTCGATGCAGTTCTTGGTTCCTTCTCTGAAGAAATGTTCTCTAGAATATCCAAAATCATCAATCCTGAGAAACTCGATTACATGATCTCGAATCACACGGAGATGGACCATTCTGGTTCAATACCCGACGTACTGAAGATTATGAAGAACGCTAAGCTAGTCTGTACACCCAAGGCTGTTGATGAACTCGAGAAGCATTACCCAGATGGGTGGGACATCCAAACGGTGAAGACTGGGGATGAGATAGACCTCGGAGGAAAGACGCTGAGATTCTACGAGGCTCCGATGCTACATTGGCCCGAGTCGATGTTCACGTATTATGTGGAAGAGGAGGCACTCTTGCCTAACGATGCCTTTGGACAACATTACGCCACCGAACAGCGTTTCGCCGACGAGGTCGACCAATATACTCTATGGAAAGAGGCAGGGAAGTACTATGCCAATATTCTATGGCCATTAAGTCGAATGGTACAACGGAAGATCGAAGAAGTGATTGAGCTAGGTCTTCCAATCAAAATCATCGCCCCATCTCATGGTCTAATCTGGCGAAAGGATCCACTGCAGATTGTCACAAGGTACTTGGAGTGGGCTAAGGGAGAACGAATGGAAGATAAAGTAGTGATTACCTGGGACACAATGTGGCAAAGCACAACGAAACTAGCACGTGCAATTGCCGAAGGAATCAGCAGCCAGGGATTGAACCCCCTGTTGCGACTCATACCGCACAGTGATCGAAGCGACATAATGGCTGAGCTACTTGAAGCAAGAGGGATAATTGTGGGGAGCTCTACTCTTCATAATGATATTCTGCCCACCGTGGCACCGATTCTCTCAGATTTTGAGGTTCTGAAACCGAAGGGGAAGAAGGCAGCTGCATTTGGATCCTTTGGGTGGGGTGGAGGAGCTGTGAAGAGAATTCAAGACTCAATGGAGCGCGGGAAGATGGAGATTGTAATGGACCCATTCACAGTGAAGTGGGTGCCGACAGAGGCAGAACTTAACCAAGCCTACCAATTCGGAGTGGACTTCGCGAAGAAGGTAAAATAACACTTGACAGATTCAGAAGTAGAATATGATGTGGCGATTGTCGGAGGTGGTCCCGCCGGACTATCAGCAGGAATCATAGCTTCATACAAGGGTCTCAAGACCATTGTATTTGAAGGCGGAACTTGGGGCGGTCTTTTGTCAACGATTTACCCATACAAACATGTATTCAACTACCCTGGCACCCCGAAAGTCTTGGCCACACATCTCGTTGCAGAATGGGTACGTCAAGCTGCAGATTTGGGAGTTCTTCTAGTCAAAGAACGCGTGACGGAGATCACCAAGAATCGGAATATCGTCACTACTGAACGTGAATACAAATCGAAAGTAGTGATTGTTGCAACCGGCATGCGTCCGAACGTGTTAGGAATACCTGGCGAGATTGAATTCTCCAGAAAGGATCGCGGCGTGTTTCCATACTTGACGGAACCTGAGTTGTTTCGTGACAAGAGAGTACTAGTGGTGGGCGGTGGCGACACAGCACTAGATGCGGTTGTAGATGCACACAAGGTGACCAATGAAATATGGATTGCACACAGAAAGGATGAGTTCAGGGCGGCAGAAACAACGGTTGACAAGATTCTAACTGGAAGAATGGCCGAGGTTCTATACAATACTGAACTTGTAGAGATAAGAGGCGATTCAGAAGTCGAAGAAGTGTCCCTTCTCAATAATCAGACTGGTAGGAAATATGACATGGCAATAGATCGCGTAATAGTCGCTGTGGGTCTAGTTCCAAACACAGAGGTGTTTGAGCATCTAGGCCTGAAAATGAATGGTCACTTTGTCGTCGTGGATGATGAAATGAGAACTAGTGTCGAGGGCGTGTTTGCAGCTGGAGACATTATATCGGTATACCAGCTGGCCTCTGTTGCCGCAGCCCAAGGGGCACTAGCTGCTCATAATGCCTACAAGTACATTCGAAAACCATACTGGTCATAGATCACGTCACCATCCATTTTGCTTCATCATTGAGTCTGGTCTGTTGACAATCGACAACATCGCAATTGCACTGGCCTACTCAGTGCAGGTACACTACGGGACTAGCAAGAGGTTCAGAAGCAACAATCCAGTTGTTTCTCGACCATGTTCACTCTCTTCTTCCAAGAATGAGTCTATTGTATTTCTTAGATTCTCGCTGATAGAAACAAGGTCATTGCCAAGATGGCCTTCACTTTGACAGCCGTATACCAGTTGATTATGGGGGTTTCTCTGAACCCTTCCTGAAGGCAATCCATCTCTGTCCATCTTCGTCGGTGAACACAATCAGTCTTAGGCCTAGTTGCTTGGCATATTGTCTCATTGTATGATGACTCAACCCCATATACCTGACAGCATCGTCGAGATTCAAGGGATCGCCACCCTCGTTGTACTTCTGTACAAGTTTCTTGAACCTTGGTAAATTGCGGACTCTTCCTCTTCTATACATTAGCTCCTTCTCGGGTCTTGTTCTTATGTCTTCCAGATTCATTTTCTTCATTCTCTCTGACTGTTATTGTCACGTTCACAAACGCATCTGTATCTATATCGTATACAATATACTTAAGCATTGTCGTATCTCTATCGTATCTCTATCACAACACTTATTACATATCAAACGTATGTCAATCTAAAGGTATGAAACAATGAATAAAAATGATGAGAGAATAAAGAAGAGCATCGTTGATCTACTCTATTTGGACAGTCGAATAGATGCATCCGATGTCAAAGTAGAAGTCGATGACAGAAAAGTGGTCCTTAGAGGCACAGTACCGACTTACATTGCATCTGAAGCAGCACTTCTTGGCGCGTGGAAACCACCAGGCGTTGTAAAGGTTGACAACAAACTAATGGTCAGATTTCCGGAGGTTTCGAGTAGACAACCTACCGACTCAGAGATCAAGTCCAGAATAGAGAACATGCTATCTTGGAGCCAGAGCATAAATGAGATGGACATCAAGGTATCCGCCAAGAAAGGCATAGTGAAGCTTGACGGGTATGTTGATGCATATTGGAAGAAGCGTCGTGCGACCCAGATTGCCGGTGATGTTGGCGGAGTACTAGAGATTAAGAACGCACTCAAGATAGTGCCAACCAAGAGCGTTGTGGATGAAGCAATAGCAGACGACATCATCTCTGCAATGAAACAGACAGACGGGGTCGAGCCTAGTGACATGGACATTCGAGTCAAGGATGGAAAGGTGACAATAGCTGGAACAGTCACAAGCCCTATCGCCTATCGTACAGCACTCGAATGCGTGGAGAACACGTTTGGAGTCGTTGATGTCATCGACAATATTGTTGTTGAATAATAGCAAGCGAGATTAAGGGGAAGACTTCAACCTCCCCGTCCGCCCCCACGTCCAGTGACCTAGACGTTTACCCATGATTATCCTTCCAGCCACTTTCCTGTGAATCCAAAGACGATTGAGAGCCTAACCCTACTCTCGTAGGTCATCCAACCAAGTCGCCTCTTTGTCCAAAGGTCGTGTGAATATCCTGCCTTCGTCACTGCGAAGTTTCGCTTGATGATACTTGAAGAGGAATCTATCGTTCAATATCCCAAGAATCTCAATCTTCCCCATGCGGTGTGACATGATGTACCGGAATCTCTTGCTGTGTCCATTGAGGAGTTTCTTGGCACCCTCAATAATCCCATATCCCTGATAGAGTGGGACTTGGAAGTTCCTCTTCACCCTCATGACAGGACGACACTGAAACACATAGTATGGGTTGACTCCAATACTCACAAGTTTGTTCTGAAGATCTGCCAATGTGTTTCGATTGTCATTTACTCCCTTGAGAAGGACAGTCTGATTGTTTATGGTGACATAAGAGGACAGCAGCCTGTCAACAGCATCGATCGACTCTCTTGTCACCTCTCTCGGATGATTGTATTGTGTTACCACAAACAGTCTTCTCGATCTTCCGGAGTGGTCGCGCAGGACCCGTAACAGCTCATCATCTTCTAGTAACCGTTGTGGGAAGGTAACTGGAATGCGAGTGCCAAACCTGACAAAGTCCAGGTGAGGTATCTCTGCAAGCGCTTCAAGAATTCGCTCTATCTGGGAGGTTTCCAGTGTGAAGGGGTCGCCGCCAGTGACTAGTACGTTGTTTATCTCCTTGTGATCTGATATGTAGCTGACGGCAGCATCCATATCACGCAGAATCTCCTGACTTGGCAGTCCAACCAACCTCTTTCTGAAGCAATGCCTACAGTACATGGCACATTCGGCCGTAGCTAGGATGACTGCAGTCTGCGGATACTTGTGCTGCATCCCAGGTAGTACGGTGTTTGACAGCTCACCACTAGTATCATATGACCCCTCTGCAATAAGCTCACTGTCAGTAGGAATTGCCATTTTCCTTATCGGGTCTTTTGGATCATTCTCATCAATCAGGGATAGATAATACTCCGGTACACGGATTGGGTGAATCTTAGTCAGTTGGCTGAGAAACTGTTCTTCGGGTTCAGAGAGATCTATTACCTCTCCAAGATCGTCAACCGAGGTGATGAGACCATCTGAGATGATATTCAAGAACTCACGCTCTCTGAAGGAGTCCGAATTGGTTCTGTTGACATCCTTGAAACAATAGCCATTTTCCGTTCGATATCATCCCATTGACTTAGTGGGATATGCGCTTTCAGTCTCTCTTTATCATCTGTTGATTTCTCTTTACTGTATTCTGTTTTCTTGTCCTTTCTCATTTTGTCACCTCTTGTGCAGTGACTCTCGACATCACTTGGTCAAGTAGGATTATCCGTTCTGTCGATTCAGGCCATTCGGATCCTCCCAACTTCTGTGGGAGGCTGTTTCAGGACATCATTCTGTCCGATCTGTCAAGCAGATTCTTCCTACTTTCTATCAGTCTATTACGGAAGATATTGTGAAACTGCTTAAAAACTCTCTGTCCTTATAAAGCCCCAAGGTTTCAAATTGGAGCTTATAAACACGTTTTCGGCTTTCCGAACGATATCCTGAGATTTATAAGCTCTCCTCAGAATCAGCGAGGTAGAGTTGACACAAAGGATGGCATTTCTTGACCCATAGTATAGGATCTGTGTGTGCTGATTTGTCAGTCTAATGAGAATGCTTCTTTGTGCAACCGACGTGATTCATATGAATTCTGAAGCAGAAGTCAAAGAAGTGAAAGTAGCAGAACTTGAACCCAGAATGAGCAATATCAACATCAGTTTCAAAGTGATTGAAAAGTCCGACGCACGTGAAGTCACATCCCGACGCGATGGAAGTCTGAATCGAGTAGCGAGTGCAGTCGTTGGAGACGAAACGGGCATTGTGACGGTACCCCTATGGAATGATATGATTCCAGAGATAGAACCTGGCAAGACGTATGAGCTGAAAAACTCGTACACTGGACTATTTCGTGGCAACCTACGTCTGAAGATTGGACGTGAAAGTGAGATTCAGGAAACAGATCAAGAGATACAGGAAATCAACAGCGAAGTTGATATGTCCGAGGAACATCATGGTCGTTCCGAACGCCGTCACCACTACGAAGGATACTCCTATGGTGGGCCCTCAGGTCACAGTTATGGTGGCTATGGTAGTGGAAGCAATAGGCGCTACTCACGTAGCAGACGCGACAACCGGCGAAGAAGACATCGCTACTAGCCAACTATGATGCTTGCATGCAGAAGAGCAAACAGTCTGATAGGGCTTTGTCTGGACTCTCTCATGGCTCTTCAGAATCTGAACTGCAATACTTCAGATCTAATCGAATTCGAGAAACATCAGATAGTACAGGTTCATGAGATATGACTAGTGACATACGAAAAATCGCGATTGCCTTAATCGGCCAGGTCGGGGTGGGAAAGACATCAATAGTACGTCTATTGGATAGGGGTGCTAGGAGTCGAGGCACGACCTATTTAGTCGACGCCAAGGACACGGTCTATACGTTCTGGGAGCTACAGACTTCTAGTTATGAGCCCACGAAACTGGAAGTCTTCTCGTCCTCATTCTTACGGGATAGTGAGCCCTACAATCGTTATCTATTCGTCATTACCGACAGCACAAGAGCGGATGTAAATGGCGTCAAGTACTCATTGAGGTTCCTCAGAGAGTCATTTCAAAACACAAGATTCGCAATCATTGCCAACAAGCAAGACCTCCCCGACCGCCTACCGGCCTCTCGCATTGAGACGATGACCAATCTTCCTACACTAGAAATCTCTGCAATTGATGCCTCGCAGAGGAGCCGGCTTGTAAACTTCATCTCCTATCTCATTGAATCTGATCCCGGCCTCTGATAATAACGCAGCTAGACCTGCCAGACCACAAACCCAAACAGGGCTATGCTAGAGAAGACCCCAATTGAGTAAGAAGTGCCGAAATAGACAATTGACTCTGAGATGTCCATAGCTAAGAACAGAAGTGTTGTGATGAGAAGAACTACTACTAATATGGAAACCAGAAGCAACTTCTCATATCTGGCTAGAGGTCTATAGTCCAATGAGAATATCCTAAGCCAGAGCATGATTGCAAGAATCCCGGCGGGTGGCAAAATCATCAGAACAGACGCAGTGGGCAAGAGAAGAATTCCGCTCAGGATTGCACGAATCTCAGACATCTTCTGCTGGTATCTTTCGAATTCCTCAGAATAGACTCGACCGTAGTCTTTCCAAACATGCAGCTGATATCCTCTCCATAGAGCATGTTTCCAGCCCTTCAGTCTTTCATCTAGGTTATCGATGGTGCTTCCTACAGGCTGAGGATTGTACTCCTCTCTGGCTATCGGAATTATGTAGACTAGAAGCATCAGCGACCAAATCCCATAGACTGCGGTGAGATTCTCAATCAGTGTAAGACTCCGCGAATAGAAATACACATTGACGAAAGCATACAGTGCATAGACCAAGACAAATAGAATAGGGATTGTCAGAGCAATCTTCAGCAATCGAATACGTGTTATACTGCCCTTGACTTGCTCTGCTGCACCTCGAAGGACAATGCTGCAAATGTACGCGTATGTAAGCATCACCCCAAATCCACTTAGGAATCTCATCACGGCCCCCGATAATGAAAGGAGTAAGAGTGCCCCTTTGCCGCCAAAAAGGATCTGAACATCGAACTGACTCTGAAACAACAGAGCTAGGAATAGAATCAATCCAAGAGAGAATCCCATAAGATAGACGATTGTGCTTCTGTTAGCAAGACATTGACTGAACCTACCAATTGGAGAAGTCATTGAAGATCATCTCTCTTCAGATGTTAATGCCTGAGAGCTCATACAGATTCTATGCCGTGGGATCTAATCCAAATGATATCCCAAGGGAGCGGACAAGGTCCTTGTATCGGTTGCGAATGGTTACTTCTGTGACATGCGCTGCTTTTGCTACCTTTCTCTGAGTGCGTCTATCTTCCTCGAGAATACCTGCGATATACAATGCAGCCCCCGCAATGCCTCCCGGGTCCTTGCCTACTGTAATTCCCCTTCTCCTCGCCTTGACAATTATCTCTGTGGCTCGCTTTACGGTTTCACCCTTGAAACCAAGGTCCGAAGAAAGTCTTGGTATCAGGTCTCTTGCGGAAGCCACAGGCACTTTCACATCTACTTGTGACAAGACAAGCCTTACAGATTGACCGACCTCTTTTCTTGTGGCTCTCGACTCGACCGAAACCTCATGAAGCCGTCTTGGAATTCGATGTATCCTGCAGGCAAGGTATATCGAAGCGGCCACAACGGCATCTATACTCCTACCCCTTACCAGTTTCTTCTTCAGAGCTTTCCTATAGATCAAAGCAGCAGTTTCCTGTGTATCTCGTGGAACTGCAAGCTGTGAGGCTAGCCTCTCCATCTCACTCAGTGCGGAAATCAGATTCCTATAGTTAGAACCGCGGGCTCTAGTTCTTCTATGCCATCTACGCATCCTATAGATTGACGCTCGACGTTGTCCACCAATAGGTCTGCCTGAGGCATCCTTGTTCCGCCAGTCAATTGTAGTCGACAGCCCCTTGTCAGCAATCCTGAGTGTCATTGGTGCTCCGGTTCGTTCTCGTGCTTTCCTATCCTCTGCAGTGAACGCTCTCCACTCAGGTCCTCTGTCAAGGATATGATCTGATGCAACAAGCCCACAGGATGTGCAAATCATCTCTCCACGACTTCGGTCCTTTGTGAATGAGCTTCCTCCACAACTTAGACAAGTTCCTCCCTTGGTGTCCGTCATTTCTGTCTACTTCCTATCCGCTCTAGCGGCTATTTGTCAACTGGAAGCTCTCCTTCAGACCTTTCAGAACCGGGCGTTTCATGATTGCTACTTTCTTTCCGTTTCTATGTGGCCCCACATATGCACCAAACAACACTAGAAGTCCATATGGCCCCCCATCTGGGGAGGGAATTATAGCAGCTAACCATTTCTTCCTTGAGAGATTTCGCCCTGTAAGAAACTCTCGAGACCTACGAGACACTCCGTCTATTTCCGTGGTGGTGGTTCTACTCATGTCGCAAACAGTTCTTGACTCTTCACAGAAGTCGTGAATCAGTCTCTTGAGGATGTTGTGATCATGCTTCACATTCCTATATGCCTTGACAACAAACTCTAGTACACCTCTTGGTGGTCTTGCCATTCTCAGATAGTAATTTGGTTCAGGGAACTTGGAAACAGCCATTGCCGTACCCGAACTGTCGACCGAGAAGCCGATTGGTGGCAAGTCCCTATTCCATGCTTCAGAGGGCGAGGCATGAATCACGTTATAGCTCATTTAGAAACTCTCCTCACTGTTAGAACACTATGAGGAGATTCAGTTACGATTAGCTCATTGACATAGGGTCCATCCGCAATCACTCTGGCAACCATGGGCATTCTACTCTCAATATCATTCCGCCTTGGAATTTGCAGTTTGATATCTAGGACCTCTTCTTCTAACATTGCATTCATCTTCTTCCATCATGGCTTAACGCGATTTTAGGAAACTTCGCAATTGCACGGTCTGGGTACAACTCGTTGTGGGCCAGTCAGTACTATGATTGCTCACACAGCAACCACGGAGCTACTACCGACCTCGATTCCTACTCAATCTCTCAACACGACTCAATCAGAGCCAGCCCTTATAAGAGTGCCCTCTTTTCCCTTATAAGGCCCAGAAAAACCCTCATAGACCCCTTCTGTTTGCTAAAAGACAGAATAAGATGGATAACACTTTGGTCTGACGACTGAGTGAACCGCAAGACCGTTTCTCTTATGATCCAGATTCGGCTGTTTCGATTGTCTCTCATGCTTCAACCCGAGATTTGCTTCGGCAATCGTCGAATTTCGTAAATCTAATAATACTATCTCGCGAGCTTATTGTGGAAGAGAATTCGTAGAGAGATTGCATCGACAACCTTCGTATCTTGAGCCTTCTAGACCAACTTGGTCCGACTTGGAGTGCATTTGTTCATCAAGAACACTGATGAAACCGAGCTTCACGAGTCGGAGCTGGGGCATGAAACTCATGCCAAGGAGAGAGTCGGAGAAGTACACGTCAGACCCAGTCAGGGTTGCAGTCCTGGGTGCAGGACATGCTGGCAGAGGCCTAGCCAGTTACCTCTCTATACATGGCGTTGATGTTTCTGTCTACAATCGTACCTTCAGGAATGTCAAGAAGATTTCAGACAGAAGTGGCATTGATATTCATGGTCTAATCGAGGCTCACGCGCATATTCCACTGGTCACGGATGACATGGGTGCAGCAGTTGCAGATCGGGATATTCTCATCATCACAGTACCTGCGCAAGCCCACCCTTTCTTTGCCAGAACTTTGGGCCCACACCTTGAGCCGGGGCAGACTGTACTTCTGATGCCTGGACGGACTGGAGGTGCACTTGAGTTCGCGAGAATATTGAGATTAAATGAACACACAGAAGATATCCTTCTGGGCGAGGCTCAGACTTTCAGCTTTGTATCAAGGACCATGTCACAAGACTCGGTCATGATCTCGAAGATTAAGAACAGTGTAAGAGCAAGCTCATTTCCAGCCCACAACAATCAACAGTTTATGAGTAGTCTGAAACGACTTCCGCTTGCACTCGAGCTGGCTGAGGACGTCATGGAAACTAGTCTTAACAACATTGGTGCAATGCTACACCCGACCCCTACAATCCTATGTGCTGGTCTTCTTGAGTCAAGACAAGGTGGGTATAATCACTATCATGATGCCATTTCCAAGACAGTGGGTCGACTAGTAGAGAAGATGGATGCGGAGAGAGTCCGCGTGGCCAAGGGTTTCTCCGTAGACTATGTGTCTGTGTTAGAGTGGTTAAGAACCACGTATAATGCAAAGGGAACCACCTTGTGCGAGTGTATCCGAAGCATTGATGCTTATGACGAAATTGGTAGCCCCTCATCGTTGAAACACCGCTACGTACTCGAGGATATTCCCACAGGGCTCGTACCCATTGCCAGTCTTGGTAGACTGATAGGAGTACCAACTCCGGCTACAGATGCCATAGTCAATATTGCATGCCAACTATACGAACACGATTTCTGGGGAACTGGACGCAATCTAGAGAGCCTGGCTCTTGATGGAATGAGCCCCCATGAAGTCAAGGAATACGTTCGAACGGGAGAGCCGCCTCTCAACTATCCTGATTTCCACGAGATGTTGGACATCCACGGATTGGAGGTGGATGACACATGAAGATCTTGGGCGCCGCTATTGGAAGCTGTGTTCACGTAGCAGGTGTTCTTCGATTTCTGAACCTTGCTGAAGAAGAAGGCCACGACACTGTCTTCTTGGGACCTGCAACACCTATTGATGAGCTGATAGCTCAAGTCAAGAAACACGACCCAGATATTGTCGGCGTTAGCTACAGACTCACTACGGCAAGCGCTGCAAGACTTCTTGATAATCTGAAAGGGGCCGTAACCGAGAATGGTCTGGAAACGAAGCGATGGATACTTGGCTGTACAGCACAAATCGAACCCATTGCAGAAGAAACGCGCCTGTTTGAAGAGATCTTCACTGGTTACTCTACGGATGAGAATACGCTGGAGTATCTCCGAGGGCGCACTGACATGCAGCCAGAGGAGAAGAACCCCCAAGACCTTGTTACACGACTCGCAATCAGAAGCCCGATGCCACTCATCAGACATCATTTCGGTCTACCGTCTGTCGAAGAAACAATAAACGGCGTGGCGAAGATAGCAGAGGCATCAGTCTTAGATGTTATTTCAATCGGCCCAGATCAGAATGCACAGGAGTCATTCTTCCGCCCTGCTGAGATGAACGAGAGTCTAGAGGGCGATGGAGGAGTTCCACTAAGAGAAATCGAGGAACTGCGGCGGCTCTTTGAGGCCTCAAGAAGAGGCAACTATCCTCTGTTGAGATGCTACAGCGGCACACGAGACCTGATATCTTGGGCCCAGCTGCTGAAAGAAACGATAAACAACGCCTGGTGTGCAACACCTCTTCTATGGTATAGTGAGCTTGATGGGCGAAGTAAGAGGCCTCTTGAGGAAGCAATCACCGAGAATCAAGAAAACTACCGATGGCACACTAAACATGACATTCCAGTCGAGATTAATGAGCCCCATCATTGGAGCCTGAGGAGCGCTCATGATACAATTGCAGTCGCTATGGCGTACCTATCAGCCTACAATGCCAAAGCAGCTGGTGTTAGGCATTATGTCGCACAATACATGCTAAACACACCGCTTGGAACTTCCCCTAAGATGGATCTTGCCAAGATGCTTGCAAAGATTGAACTGGTCGAATCGTTGCATGATCACAACTTCCTGTCCATAAGACAGGTAAGACCTGGGCTCTTCTCCTATCCCCCCGATCTCGACATGGGCATGGGTCAGCTGGCCGCTTCAGTCTATACAGGAATGCAGCTGAATCCGCACATTGTGCATGTAGTAGGATTCTGTGAAGCAGACCATGTTGCAACTGCAGAAGAAGTCATTCAGAGCTGTAAGATCGCACGAAGAGTAATTCATGACTGCCTTCTTGGAACCTCGAATCCGCTGGACGACAAGGAGATTTCTTCGCGGAAGAACGAGCTTGTGAAAGAGGCCAAGCTGTTAATCGCATCGATTCACTCACTGGGTGACGAAACTGCAAAGGACCCGCTCATCGAACCCAAGACGTACGTGCGGGCAGTTAAGAAGGGTGTCCTAGACGCCCCTCATCTGAGAAACAATCCGACCGCGAAAGGGCAGCTTAGGACACTGATGATTCGTGGTGCATGCCTAGCAGTGGACCCTGATACCAACGCTCCAACCGATGAGTTGTCGAGACTGAAACAGCTTGGTCTGAAACTGCCACGCAAGCAAGCGACGAGCATATTGCATCCAAAATGAGCTCAATTGGTCTTCTTTTCCTTTGTGAAGAGCTTGGATTTAAGAAATCACACTCTTGGATGAAGGCTTGACTGGTTCTGTGACATCCTTGCAGCAATTGCCATCTTCTGCGAGTTGTCCAGAGTCCACTATCATTAGGAATATCTACGAGTTCGATAATACTGTGAACGTCGTGAGTGACGATGGAAGGACACAGGAGAACAGTAGGTCTGCCACCCGGGACGCCAGTTCACACAGGCGCACGGCTTACCAAGGAACCAACTGTCACAATCATCGATTTCGATGAGGTCGATTATCGTGAACGAGTGGCCGTTTCTTGGAACGAGTGTACACCGCCCTCGGACAAGAAGACCGTCAGATGGATTCATGTCCAAGGACTACACGAACTTGAACTAATCAAGAAAGTCGGTTCCAACTTCAACATTCATGATCTCATTCTCGAGGACATAACACATACTCAACAGAGGCCCAAGATGGAGATCCTGAAGGACTCCCTGTATCTTCTTCTAAGAGCATTCGACTACGATAGTGATGCAGGTGAGCTTCTATCAGAGCAAGTGAGCATCTTAACTGGAGATCAATATGTGATCTCACTTCAAGAGTCTGAAGTAGACTTGTTTGATCCAATCAAGAACAGGCTCTCTCGTGGTCTGGGAAGGATCAGGAAGGGTGAATCAGACTATCTCACTTACTCTCTTGTCGATCTTATCGTTGACCGTTACTTTCTGGTCTTGGAAGGTTTCGGTGACAGGATTGAGGCACTGGAGGACAAGGTCATAAAAGACCCCACCAATGAAACTCTGCAAGAGATATACAGACTTCGTCGCAACACAATCCTGCTTAGGAGACATGTCTGGCCTCTCAGAGAGATAGTTTCCAGACTGAATCGTGAAGAGTCCAGTTTCATAAGTAACCAAACACAGGTTTATCTAAGAGACCTCCATGACCACGTGGTTCAGGTTAATGATCTCGTTGAAACGTATCGTGACTCCCTCACGGGGATTCTTGACATATACCTCTCAAGTGTTAGCAACAGGCTAAATGAAGTCATGAAGATCTTGACGGTCATTTCAACCATCTTCATACCCCTTACCTTGCTTGCGAGCATCTATGGTATGAACTTCTGGTTCATGCCAGAGTTGGCAAATCCGTACAGCTATCCTGTACTATTGGTCGTAATGCTACTCACAGGGTCTATTTTGCTCTTCTACTTCAGAAAGAAAGGGTGGATTTAGCTTTCATTCTCCGACAGTACTTGTCAATCCAAGAACTCTGCCACCTCATCAACTGATAGTCTTGGTTTCATTCTTGGAATCACACGAGGCCACCCCACAGTTATCGCAGCCAACAACTTCCAAGGCTTCTCAAAGTACTTCACAATCGCCTCATACGCATAGAAGATGTCACCAATCCAACAGGCTCCGAGACCCAATGAATGAGCCTTCAGAAGCAAGTTCTGAATAGCAGCAGCCACACTGTGAACCTCCGTAGTCCAACCCCTCTCGTTTGTGTTCCAGACGATTATCACCACGGGGACTCTCTCCATCATCTGACACGAGCCATAGGAAGACCCAACATCATAGTCAAGCTTGCCAAGCTCGCTTCTATACAACGTCGTGAACTCCAGCTTGGAGTCCCCTGTCAGGATTGTGAATCTCCATTGCTGACCGTTCTTTGCACTTGGTGCAAATGTTGCGGCTTCAATCATCTGTCTAATCAGGTCCTCAGGCACTTCACGGCCCAGGTAGGCTCTGATGCTCCTTCTCTCCCTCAGAGCCTCGTCTACTGTCATTGTCATAGTAGCGAGTCATCCAATGTCACATCTTATCTACATTCTTGCCGAAATAGGCTGAAATTCCAGGGCTATAAATGCCAGACTCTCCCAGCATAGACCTACCAGCGAGCTTCAGCGGTTCTCGCGGCCCCCATTACGATGCTTCGATTCCTTTCCTTCCAGAAGGAATAGATTTTTCCTTGCTCAATGTCGGAGGAACCATCAAGACCGCAGAACTCGCCTTGGATGAGGGATTATCGGTTCATCTAGGAGGAGGATTCCACCATGCTTTTCGTGATCATGGAGAGGGATTCTGCGTGTTTAATGATGTGGCTGTGGCCATAGAGGAGATGCGAGCCGAGAGGAGTATTAAAAAAGCTATGGTGGTTGATGGTGATGTCCATCAGGGGAATGGAACGGCTTCCATATTTGCTCAGGAAGATCATGTTTTTACTTTTTCCATTCATCAGATGGATCTTTATCCTGCTCATAAGCCCTCCAGCTCTTTAGATGTTGGCTTGT
>Ga0209427_10000848_pt1 | contig 33822 bp, 21 predicted proteins | sample DeeMarSWOR136_30_FD_187465 | JGI IMG/M metagenome (GOLD analysis project Ga0209427, IMG submission 187465) | Marine sediment microbial communities from White Oak River estuary, North Carolina - WOR-1-36_30 (SPAdes) (version 2) | ecosystem: Environmental > Aquatic > Marine > Intertidal zone >...
CAATGTGCATAAGTGGAGAATTTGTACCCTCTCTGGTATTCAAATCGATCCACTGCTGTTATCAAGCCTATGTTTCCTTCCTGGATCAAATCAAGAAACTGAAGTCCAAAGTTGCTATACTTTTTGGCTATAGAAACCACGAGTCTCAAATTCGCACTGACCAGTCCTTGCTTCGCTCTCTCCCGTATCTGTTTTCCCCTATCGATATCTTCCATTATTTTTCTGATTTCTTGTGAATTCAGACCGATTTCTTTTCGATACGTCCTTAAAAGTTTTTCAATTTTTTTAACTCTTAGTTTCTGGTCTTCCTTAACTTTTTTGCTTTTAACTCTGATCAGCGCGTTTTTTAAATCTTGTTTTTTGGATTCTAATTCTACGAAAACCTTCAGCTTTCCAAGCAGGCTCTCTGTGAGAAGCTCCAGATAAGAAGGACGGATATCCAAGTTCGAGAAGATGCGGTTCATTTTAATGATGAGGCGTCCACGAGGGATAGCCTGTTTTTTTATAGCAGGAATCTTTTTTAAAAGGAAATTTATCTGATTTATTTCATCGATTTGTGCAAGAATCTTCTTTTTTTTCTTCTCAATTATTCTTCTTGTGTCTTCGTCTTCCAAATCTTCGAACATGATGTGGATGATTTCATCATTTTCATGGAGCTTCTTACCCAGGGTTAGGATTTCATTTTGGAAAAATTGTGTCCTCAAAAGAGCTTTAATGATTATGTTTTCTCCTCTTTCCATTTTCTTGGAGAGTAAAATTTCCTGCTTTCTTGTCAACAGAGGAATGCTGCTCATCTCTTTCATGTAGATTTTCACAGGATCCGAGATAAGGGCTGACTCATCGATCCAAATGGAGGGATTGCTTTTTGCCATCTTCAATCTTTCAATACGGAAAGGACAGAACTAAATATTTCTCCTTTTTCTTTTTTCTCTCTTTCTTTTCTCTTTTTTCCTTTCTCTTTTTTTTCTTTCCTTTTGTTTATATTTTTTCATATATTTTTCCCGTTATGAATTTATTCCTCACGCTGACTTTTCATATTCAAACCTAGAGCTCACCTGACACAACTACTTCCGCACTCCTGTCCTGAGAGATAGAAATAGTGTGTATGAGACCCAATGGGTGGGGGTGTTCGTCCCTGGATAGATTTTATCGCTTGATTTGGATCGGACTGTGTGATTCGAGGTATCGCTAATTAGAAGCGTCTTTTCCCTCCGAATCCACCTCTGTCAAAACCTCCTCTGCCTCGGCGATCGTCCCGGCGAGGGCGGGCTTCGTTGACCTTCAGAGCGCGTCCTTTCAAATCTGTGCCATCAAGCCCATTAATTGCAGACTGGGCTTCGGGACTGTTGGGCATCTCAACAAATCCAAATCCCCTGGAATAGCCAGTGAATTTGTCTGTGATGATTTTTACAGACGTGACCTGCCCGAAGGATTCAAAAGCTTGGCGCAAATCTTCTTCTTTAGCCTCTCGTGCTAGATTGCCTACGTAAATGTTCATTTAAGTTCCTCTTAAAATAGAATTTTATAAGGGAGGGATCTCTTTTTCTGTTGAAATTTCCCTGCATCCCTTATGACCTTTACCCGTTCTTACAAATGGACAGGTCTCTTCAATTTCAACGTTGCTAATCATAGCACAGGACATTAGTGGCGTCAATAAACCAGTTTATTAAAAAAATTGTAAAAATAATTTACAGATTATTATTCAAAATGTGTGAAAACCTCCTAGAACAAAATAGGTATGTTTATTGCATAAATTCAATGAGGGTGAAATTTTGCGGCTCTTGAGTGTTTAATATAATGAGAGAGAAGTCATCAACGATTTCGAGATGAAGAATCCAGTTTCTAAGGAAATCGACATTGAAGCCTATTACATCCGCTACGGACCTATGGTACTGAGACGGTGCCGCAGAATGCTTAAGGACGAGCAATCCGCCTATGACGCGATGCACGAGGTATTCTTAAAAATATTATCCAATCATGAGCGGTTGACAGGAACACACCCATCCGCCCTCCTCTATCGGATCGCCACCAATGTCTGTCTGAACAGAATCAGAGACGAGCGTAAATATGCTCTCAGTGAATACCTCGACATCTTGAACCATATCTCGTTCTTTGGAAAGGCGAGTGCTCATGTATCCGCTCTAAGTCTACTTGAATATGTGATCGGGAAAGAGAAGGAATCCACGAGGAAAATTGCGGTTATGTATTTCATCAATGGTATGACTATCAAAGAGATTGCAGAAACAATGAAGCTCTCCGTATCCGGTGTACACAAGCATTTGGAAAAACTTCGCCGGAGATTGAGTGAAAAGGGAGAACTCTCATGAGAAAGGAATTTATCAGCGACTATTATCTAGAGCGATATGTTTTGAGGGAGCTGCCTGAGGAGGAGACTGAACACATCCGACAAAGGGCCTCCACAGATCCTGGACTTCGGAAGGCACTCGATGACATAGAATCCTCCAATCGGGACATCCTTGCACTCTACACCCCATCCATGGTGAAAGCAAGCCTCTTGACACAGGCAAATGAAACGATGAGAAAGTCATCATTATTTCCCCTGAAACAAATTCTCACCGTTTCCTCCGCCTTGGCAGCTATCATAGTATTCTTTATCCTGATTTTGCCTTTGCTCAAAAATGAAACCGAAATAAAACATATTGATACTGGAGAGGATTTTGCATTGGTCAAAGGAATTGAAGCCATTGATCTTTCAAAAACACAGCTTCTAATTTTCCGGAAAATTGATGAGAAAGTGGAGATGTTGAAAGACGGAACACAAGCCAAGGAAGGGGATCTTTTGCAGCTGGGGTATGTGGCAGTTGCAGAACCATATGGGATGATCCTTTCGATTGATGGGAGAGGGAACATCACCCTGCACTACCCTTCAAAACAGGAGGGATCCACGAGTCTTGTTTTGAGAAAAAAATCGTTCCTTTCAAATGCTATTGAGCTGGATGATGCCCCAGCGTTCGAGCGGTTCTTTTTCATCACATCGGAAAGCGAAATCGATGTGGGCAAAATATTACAAAAAGCGATAAGCCTGGCCCAAGATCTTGATCGAGTCCAACAAGATGAACTGGACTTGGGGGAGAACCTCAAACAATATTCCATACTTATCCGCAAGGGAGAGGGATCATGAAGAGAAACATGTTTTGGATATTGGTATTATTTTTGACTTTAGGCATGTCAGGACCTCTGGGGCTTATGGCAGACAATCAAACCGATGAATTATACACGCGCAGGTTTGCCTTTTTAGTGGGAGCGAATAATGGAGGAAAGGACAGAGTAATCCTGAGGTATGCAGAGGATGATGCCAGAGCGATTCAAGAAGTCCTTGGAGATATGGGTGGCATTCTTCCTGGAGACAGCCACTTTCTATCGGATCCAAGTAAAGAAATCTTTTTCGAAGAGATAAGGGCACTCACAGAGGACATAGCACGGGCCAAAGAAAAGTTCAGAAGAGTCGAGGTCATCTTTTATTATTCCGGGCACTCCGATGAAGAAAGTATTTTCTTGGGTGATGACCGGATCTCGTACAAGGAATTCCGGGAGCTGATCACTTCCATGAATGCCGATGTTCGCATCGCAATAGTAGACTCTTGTGCATCAGGGGCCCTGACACTCCCCAAGGGAGTCATAAAAAAGTCACCCTTCCTGATGGATACGGCCTATGATATGAAAGGCTATGCCTTCATAACTTCCAGCTCGGCCAGCGAAGCAGCTCAGGAATCCAGCCGGCTGAAGAGATCGTTCTTCACCCATAACCTGATTTCAGGTATGCGGGGAGCAGCGGATATGAATCAAGATGGCCGCATCACGCTCAATGAAGCCTACCAATTCGCTTTTGATGGGACCCTAACCCAAACCGAAAAAACCATGGCCGGACCTCAGCACCCGAGTTATCATATCCAGATGTCAGGAACAGGGGATGTGGTGATTACCGAAATTTGGAAGAGCACGGCGGTTTTGGTTCTTAAAAAAGACATCGCTGGGAAAATATATATCCATAACCAAGAGAATGTTCTCGTCGTAGAACTGAAAAAATCGGCAGGCAGAGAAATCTCTATCGGATTGGAAGCCGGAGCCTACCGGATCATCAATATAGGAAGCAGCGGCATATTTGAATCAAAGGTGTCTGTGAAGGATGGCAAAAGTCTAGAACTCGGAAAGGATAGATTTACGCAAACAGACGAGATTCCCACAAGTCTCCGCGGCAGCTTGCCTGAAACCGTTTTGGATCCCGATACAGGAACAAAGTTCAACAGATGGCGAATCGAGATATTCGGAGGATTTGCATCCATGAATCCAGAGGATCTGAATTTGCGCGTAAAATTCGACGATATGTATGCTGCTTTTTATTTAGAAGATTATTTCCGATATCAAGAAAATCAAGGGGAAATTTCTTCTTTTATGAAAATGAATGAGGGAGGAAAAGCCAGACTTCTCAAACATTCCGTTCCTTTTGGGATTCGGCTGCGGTATGGAATCAATGGCTGGCTTGATCTCTCCCTGGGATTTTCCTATTTTTCACGCTCCCAAAATTCAAGTTTCAAGAATCAGTTCGAAGTCTCTAATAGTAATGGAATTAAGGCTATATACACAGACGAATACATGAAATACAACTTGGCGGCTGAAGGTTTCATTCCTTCTCTTGGGATCCATGTCGGAAAAAGCATCAATTCTTCCATGAGACTGGAAACCTACATATCCGGTGGACCCTTGTTTGCCCAATGCATGTATTCGATAAATTACAAGAGCCAGTGGCCCTTATACGAAGTAGCTGGCGATTTTAGAAATATGGATGAGGGACTGCTGGAGGAAAAAGGCAGTGGAATCGGGCTGGCCTTTCAAGCCGGTGCTAAATTCGATTTCTATTTTACGAAAAAATTCGGACTTTTTCTGGATGGAGGCTATGCCTACCAGGCTGTCTCTAGCATATCAGGTCCAGGAACACGTACGGATACATCCCATCGTGATTATTGGGATGAGGAATGGGCCCTCAAACAGGACATCCGGATCGAGCCCTGGGGAACAGCGCGATTCCTCTGGCCGTCGAATGGTTGGACCGCTTTCGGAGGCACATGGTGGCGGGCCAGGAACTTTGAACTGGATCTCTCAGGATTTCAGTTCAGGATAGGCGTGTTGTATCGCTTCTAGTCTGAAGCTTTTATCTAAAGAAAGGAAATGTTTAAAAAAAGAGGGTGTTTTCTACCCTAAAAAAGGAGATCAAATGCAAAAAAAGGAACCAAGGAGTGCAAAAACAAGTGTTGCTTTGGTTGTTGCAGGACTCCTCTTAGCCGGGACTACTCCTTCCTGGGGCTGGGATTGTAGTCTGGATGGAATCCAAGAAAGAGAACAAATGGCAAAGGAGAGTCATGTGGGCACCATCAAAGGACGAATTCTTGATTATGAAACCCAAGAATTCCTAGATGGGGTATCCGTTACCATCAAGGATACCGATTGGAATGCTCGCAGTGATTCCGAAGGCACCTATGTTTTCCCAGGAATTCCTGTGGGATATTATGTCCTGGCGTTTGAACTCGAGGGGTACTATACCGACACCCGGACCGATGTGAGTGTACGTCCCGACCGCATCACATTTCTGAACGTCCAGATGCTAAAGGCTCGCTCGATCACAGAAGAAGTCCGCGTCACGGCCGATTATTTCCCCAAGACGCCGGATAAGCCAGGCAGCAAAATGCAGTTTAATGCCGAGGAATTGCGGCGCGATGCCGGATCGGCCGGAGATGTGAGCAGGGCCCTGTACGACGTGCCCGGGATCGCTAAGGCCGACGAAGAAGCTAATGACTTGATCGTCCGAGGTGGAAGCCCAGTGGAGAATGGATTTTTTGTGGACAATATCTTCATTCCCAATATCAATCACTTTCCCCAATGGGGCGCCTCCGGAGGGAATATCAACATGCTGAACATGCATTTCATCGAAAGGCTGGATATCTATACCGGTGGATTCGACGCCTCGTTTGGCAACCGGCTCTCCTCCATCATCGATATCGGCTATCGCGAAGGCAACAGGGATAGCCTCAACGGGCAAGTCAACTTGAGCATCATCGGTTTAGGAGCACAGGCTGAGGGACCTTTGCCGAATAAAAAGGGGTCCTTCATGTTGTCCGGATACCGCAGCTACCTCGATATCATCGCAGGTCTCCTCGATACGGGCAATCCATCGGATTACTACGACATCCAGGGCAAGATCGTTTATGACATCAACAACTCGAACCGTCTCTCCTTCCTGACCATCAACGGGTACAGCGAAACCAAAGAGGACCCCGAACATGAAGGGGAATCGGGCATCGGCGACTACAGTTGGGAACGATTCCGGACTTCGACCATCGGACTCACCTGGCGTCACATCTGGGGCGGCAGGGGCTTTTCCGACACCTCCCTGTCCTATTCCTCCATGAAAGGCAACGATGATGGCTGGAGCGTATCGGACGATGCGCCCGTCTATTCTTTCAGTTATCGCAACGCATGGATAACGCTCCGCAATGTGAATCAAATTCATCTTGGATCGTCCCATCAATTGAAATTCGGTGGAGAAGCCCAAAACATCCGTTTTCACAGCCAAAATTTAGATGACGACAGACCCAAAAGGCTCAACGGGACATATGGCTCGGCATTTCTTACCTATCTGGTCTATCCCCTTGAAAACTTCTCCCTTTCCTCAGGTCTGAGGCTCGATTATTTTCCTCTATCCGAACGATTCCACCTATCGCCGCGGCTCTCATTCTCCTGGGCATTGACCAAGCGTTTTTCGATCAATGGGGCCTTCGGTATGTTTCACCAGCAAATGCCTCTTTTCCTTCTTAACCAACACCCGGAAAATATCCATCTGAATGAAATGCAAGCCCTGCATCTCGTTTTAGGCTTCGAATATCTCCTATCACCTGACACGCAGGCAACCCTGGAAATCTACGACAAACAGTACGATCATTTTCCGATGTCATCCTTGGCCCCCTACTTTTTTCTCATCGATGATATAAGCGGCGATAATGCCATGTTCGGGAATTGGGGCCGCTTGGTGGATGAAGGGAGAGCCTATGCCCGGGGAATCGAATTCACTATCCAGAAAAAACTGGCCAAAAACCTCTACGGATTGGTAAGCTTGACCTATTACAGAGCCAAATATCGAGACCTGATGGGTGTCTGGCATAACCGGTTGTACGATAATCGGTTCATCATCTGCCTGTCCGGGGGTTACAAACCCAGCAAGAACTGGGAATTCAATGTAAGATGGATATGGATGGGAGGCAAGGCCTTTACTCCGGTCGATGAAAAAAAATCCATTGAATACGGATGGCCTTGGGTGTGGGTCGACGATATCATGACTGGCTATCTCGATGACTACCAAAATCTCTCCGTCCGGGTAGAGCGCCGATTTTATTTCAAAAGGACAAGCCTCATCATTTATGCGGGAGCATGGAATATCTTCGACCGCCAGAACGAGCTCTACAGATTCTGGGATTCATACGGAAATCAGTACCTCTCAGAGTACATGTGGGGCGCCATTCCATACATCGGCATCGAGTTCGAATTTTAGATAATAAGTAATCCTGGAGGAAAAATGAAAAAAATAATCTGGATCTTGATTTTATCGATGTGGATTGCATTTTGGGTAGGACCAGGAAATTCCCTGATTGCCCAATCCCAGCCAGAAGCAGGCTTTTGTTTTCTGGAAGAGAATGATTTTTACTTCCACACCAACAGCTATTTCAACCGGCTTGCCCTGCGTTCATCCCCATCACGTATATGGCGGGTTTATCAACCCGCTGACAACGATCCTGCATCAAAGCCTCTTTTTGTCTTTTTCAACGGGGGGCCGGGAGGAGCAACAAGCCCAGGACTCTTCAGTGCGAACACCGGCCGGAATGCTGTTTCTGTCAACCCGCAGACAGATGAGGGCTCGATCATTATCAATCCCCACAGTTGGACCCGCATCGGAAATCTTCTCCACATCGACTCCCGCACGGCGGGCTTTTCCTACAGCCTGATGGACAATCCCCAGGACGACACTTTGCGTCAGGCCGAATGGGATGCCCATAATTACAACTGTTTCATCGATGGGGCCGACTTTGTCAGGGTTTTGCTGCGCTTTCTGTCCGACAATCCTACGATCCAAAAGAATCCAGTGGTGCTCGTCGTCGAAAGCTACGGAGGGATTCGATCTCTCGTCATGCTGCACCTGCTGCTCTATTACCAGGATTACGCCAACGGAAAAGCAATCTACCAGGATCCCGCCCTGGTCCAGGAAATCCAGGTACACTACAACATCGTCTTCCCCCAATATGCAGGGAAGGCTGTCCCCTCTTCGGTCATTGCCGAACAATTCCGTCATCAGGTTCTGATCCAGCCCGCCATTACCCGCTACTATCAAAGAATGGTGGCAGTCGAAATGCTGGAAGCCCAGAGGTCGATCCTCGATGAGTTGGCAGAAGAGACCGATGTCCCCTATGTCCGCTACAAGGACCAGCCTTGGGCGATCGAAAATCCCACTCCTTACAATATCATGAACAACATTTATGACTACCTGGATAACATCGATCGCGATCCCTACTTCTATTCTAAACCAGAAGGTTTTTTCAACGGTTATTTCGATGCTGCAGGTGAGTTATTGACTCATTATGATGCATTATGCCTGATGACAGGAGTGGATGTGGCCGGGATTCCCGAGCTGTACTCTTCGGCAAGGCAAAAGGCTTACAAAATCAAATTTTTAGAGGATTATTCCTCCCAAGCAAATTTATCCGCTCTGATGGGGCCTGCGCCCAAAGCGAGCGATCTCAGTTCCTTTTTTTCCCCCTGCACGGAGGAAGACATGGCATCCATTTTCGGGATGCTTCAACCCTGGGATCGCTATTTTCTCGATCTGAACTACGATGTCTCCACTGCATTCTCGCTAAACATGGCGGTTATGCAGTGGTATAACATCCAATATGGCTACTCGGAACGGTATGGTGAAATGTTCCTGGAAAACGTGGCCTTCGTCGAAACCTTCATCACCAATGCTGCCTATGATATCGTGGTTTATAGTCCGAGCCTCCCGGACGCTCTGGCGTTCCATGCATCGAAACTCAATCGTTCGACTCACGATACCGATGGCCCACCCCAGGCAGAGCGTCCGGGTCAGATCCTCCTTGAATATAAGCCGGGAAGCGTTCCAGGCTCCAGCGTCACGATCCGGACCATCCGGTTTCCCCTCTACACGAAGAGCGGTCACGCCGTCACCATGACCGAACCGGGCGAAATACTGGAGGATGTGATTGTGTGGCTGGAAAAAACCGGATTTTTTGCTGAAACACAGATGCGTCATGCGCACGATTCGCATCAAGGAGTAATCAATGAAGAAAGCCATATCCTTTAAGCATCGGATCACGGCCGCCTTGGTTTGTTCGGTGTTGCTTCTCCCGGCTCTACTGATCGGAGCGGACCGGTTTCAAATCGAACTGTACGGCGGCATTTCTTTTATCAATCCCAAAGATCTCAACCTTCTCAGTAAAGCCGAGCAGCAGTACAACGATATCTACTTCATCGAGCGTCTGCGTCATTACAACGGATATTTTGTAAACGATTTCCCCGAGATCAGAGAGATGATCCCGGCCGGGCTTCGCTTCAGGTACTGGGTGACGAAAAAACTTTCTTTCTCTCTCGGTGCAGAGGGATTCATTCAGAAGAAAAAGCTCTCTCTCGAAGGATCTTTTGGGTACAGCTCGACCACATCAGAAAACCACATAAAAAAATACGATCCTTACCAGCTCGAACTGTCTGGATACGCGCTAATGGGCGGAGTCCATTATCGCATGCCCGTCGGAAACAAAACAGACATCGAGGCTGGAGCTGCAGCCGGATGGGCCAAAGCCGAGTTCGATTTCAGCTCCCATTGGTCCTATACGGCCAGTTACCAGGAAACCTCGGTTTCTTATTCCTCTACGGACGGAGGTGTTCTAGAAGGAGATGGATCAGGGAATGGATTTATGGCCCAAGGGATGCTGCGCCTGAACCGCATGCTGGGAAGGCGTCTCGGTTTTTTTGTGGAAACAGCCTACACTTACTGCCGGATAAAATCGATCGATGGGAGCGGAAGGGAGTCCCGAATCGGGACACCTGGAGAGATGTCGTGGGAGGGCACCTGGGGAATAAAAAGGGAAGAAGTCCGAGTACTCTGGGGAGAAAAAGACATATCTGTGCCCACAAACTACTGGGAGGGATGGAACTCGACGCAAAGAGAGCGGGACTTCGTTCTCGACCTCTCCGGATTCCGGCTGGTTCTCGGATTTTGTATCAGATTGTGAATAATCGAACGTTAGGTTTTTTTATTTAATCTTATAGGTAATCCCGACCATCCCGTAAACGCCGGAAAAATCCCCAGTCACTGACCAAGACACCTTTACAGTTACCAAAATTTTGCTCAATAAGCCTGAATCATTCTCCCAAAAATAGAAATGCGTTCCCAGAAAGGGCGCGATGTGAGGTTCGCTTTGCAGATCGCTTATATTTTCGTTTCCTAATTCATTACTAACGGAAAGAATGCTATATCCCAGATTTGTACCAACGAAAAAGTCCAGCCCTTTTATTTTCACTGTATCGAAATGATACACGAAATCTAATGATGGTTTGAATACAAGAAAAGTGAACTTGCCACAAAAGCATCCTAAGTAATCGGACCATTTGTCGAACATGATGGTCCCGCCGATTCCGATGTTATCCGATAGAGAGAATTCACAACTTGCGCCTACAGGAAAAGGCATGGTGTTGAATGGCTCCTCTGTTGCGACATAAGAATTGACGCCAATCTGCCCGGTTACAAACACAGATCCTTTGGAGAACTTCTTGTCTTGAGGGGAAGCTGAAACAGAGGTCAAGGCAAAGAAAAAAAATAAGACGATGAAGATAGCCTGTAAAATTGAAATTGTCTTTCCCATTTTGTACCTTCCTTTTTTCTCTTTCTGCGATCCTTTTTTATCGATTCTCTAATATTTCGGCAATAAACGTGCCAAATTAAACAAATGACTTTTTCCCCTGACAGGATTCAGAGCGGTTCTCCGTTAAGGAAGGACGCGTTCCTTCAAGCATCTGGCTCGACTGATGCTCTAGATTGGATAAAGATCATACAGCGTTTTCCGATATGTCCCTTTTTTAGGACGCTAATGTGCCACATTTAAAATATTCCGCAGAATTATTGACGTTCATCGCAATATTCTTTATCGTAGGGCATGACCAGCCGAAAAAAAATGAAGTCATCATAAAAAATTTTAAGATGTGAGGAACAAACCATGGCAAATCGAAGAGAATTTTTAAAAAAATCAGCCATCCTCGCCGGGGCTACAGCCTTGTTCGGCAGTACGCCCATGTGCCGCGGTGTAAAGAATCCTAGCCAAAAAAGCCGGGTTGTCTCCGCAGCCGCAGAGGATATGCTCATCGACCAAAAGTACAATCCCGATGCTGTCCACAGAGCATTCTCAGCCGGACTGCAGGAACTGACAGACGAGAGTTCACTGGAAAACGCCTGGGCGTCCCTATTCTCACCCCAAGATGTGGTGGGCATCAAGATAAACTGTATCGGGGCTCCGAGAATCTCCTCCTCTGTGGAATCCATCAATGAGACGATTCAGGGTCTCAAGAGTGCCGGCGTAAAGGAAAATAACATTATTGTCTGGGATCACATGGATCAGGCTTTCAGGAGAACCGGTTTACAGGTCAACCGCACCCCAACAGGAGTTCGTATCCACGGGACATCGGATAAGAGCGGGGTAACCATACCTTGGGCAGAGGGATTTGACCGCGATGTGTTCATCACCTTGGAAGACGGAACTCTGAAAAAATTCCGCCAGCTCATGGAACAGAATTTCACGGAACACGGATCTCATCGTGAAATTTTCAACTCCTGTGCCTGGTTATGGATGCTCATTAGCTTGGGAAATGAAAAAGCTCAAAAATACCGCGAGGATATTCGTCGTCTGTATATGGATTACGATGACCGGGAGGGAATCAAGCGAATAGCCGAGCAGGTCGCCGATGAATTCAATAATGTCGTCATAGAAGATGAAGAGAAGTCCTTCTTCTCCAAGATCGTGACCAAAGACATTACCAAGCTGGTGAACATTGCTGTGCTCAAGCATAACGAGGACAGCGGCGTAACCTGGGCCACCAAGAACATCGCCCTGGGTGTGACCACCAATAAGATCCGATTCCACATCGATTATTGTACAAAATCTATCGCCGAAATCCTCAATAAGCCCTGCATCAAAGATAAAATGGTGCTCCATATTGGAGAAGCAGCGAAGATATCGACCGTGAGTGTGGCTGGCGCACAAATGGCACTCGACAATCGGATATTTTTCAGTAAGGATCCAGTAGCCATGGACCGCATCGGACTGGATATTCTTGAAGAAAAGCGTCAAGAGATGGGCCTGGAATCCATCCGGGATATCTCTACCCATGTGGCAGCTTGTGCGAAAAAAGGTCTAGGTACAGATGATCTGATAAAGATTGATTTAAAAGCTCTCCAGGTGTGATCCTGCTGCATCGGTTCGATCTCATTTCTCGCATCTTTTCAAATCAAACAAGTCAAGATCAGCGTCCTCCCTCATGTCATTGACACCTCTGCCCGCTCATACCGTTTTCATTGACTTGCCGCTCAAGAAGGTTATAATAGGCGGTTCATGAAAAACACACATCAGGCTGCTCAATTTATTCCACGTAACACCAAAGGCGTACAGACTCTATTGGGCAATCCGAAAAAGGCGATTGTCAAGCTGTCCATCCCGATGATTGTGGCCATGTCTGTGCATACTCTCTACAGCTTTGTGGACGGTCTCTGGGTAGCGGGATTGGGACCTGATGCCCTGTCTGCTGTTGGATTCTTCTTCCCCTTCTTCTTCCTGATCATGGCCATTTCGGCTGGTATTGGCGTAGGGGGAAGTTCTGCAGTCTCCCGCATGATAGGGGCACAGGACAAAAAAAGCGCCGACGATGTCGCCTCCCATACCATGGCTCTCATGCTGCTCAGTGCCCTCATCCTTGCGCTGCCCTTCTTTATATTTGCTCCTTCAATTTTTGCCAGGCTGGGTGCAGGTCCTGTCACTTCAATGACGGGGGAATATGCCCGCATCATTTTTGGAGGGATCTTGATCATCTTCTTCGGCCAGGTGGCCAGTGCTCTTCTGCGGGGTGAAGGTGACGTCAAACGGGCTATGGTGGTCATGATGATCAGCGCAGGATTAAATATTCTCCTCGATCCAATCTTCATCTACGGATTGAAACTTGGAGTCGCCGGGGCGGCTTGGGCAACAATAATATCTATATGTTTTTCAAGCGGCTATCTTTTCTACTGGTTTTTCATCAAGCGAGACACTTATGTTGACATCAAATTCAAGGGATTCCGATTTCGAAGGATTATCCTCATGGAAATCCTGAAGGTCGGGGCTCCGGCCTCATTCCAGCAGATGACCATGTCCATTTTTATGCTCATCCTCAATTTGATAGCTGTCAAGGCTGGTGGGACGGATGCTGTGGCAATCTTCACGACCGGATGGCGAGTGGTCATGTTCGCCACCCTTCCGCTGTTCGGAATGGCCACGGCAGTCGTGTCTGTCACTGGCGCTGCTTACGGAGGAAGAGACTACAAAAAGCTAGACAATGGCTATATGTACGCCATAAAAATCGGAATAATCATCGAACTGATCATGGCTGGTGTCACTTTCATCCTGGCTCCTCAAATCGCGTGGCTCTTCACCTTAACACAGGAATCGCTCCGGATACGGGCTGACCTTACCCATTTCCTGCGTGTCATTTGCATTTTTTATCCTGCTGTTGCTCCAGGCATGCTGTCCTCGGCCATGTTCCAGGGCACAGGAAAAGGAATCCTTTCCCTTGCAGTAACCTTCATCCGGACCATTTTTCTGACAGCCCCACTGACTTACATTTTGACCATTACTCTGGGGATGCAGCTCAATGGACTCTGGTGGGGGATCGTGATCGGAAATTCCCTCGGCGCCACCGTTGCCTTCATATGGGGGCGGCAGTATGTCCACCGTCTTCTAGCCACATTTCCTTTGAAGGCTACCGCATCTTAACTGCGTCCAAATCAATTTCCAGTTAGTCCATTCGAACAAGCTTTATTTGAACCGTTCTCTCCTCCTCGTCGCGGCTTACGGTCAGTGTTACTGTATCCCCTATCTTGTAGTTATCAAGGGTATTATAAAGATCGTCATAAGACTTGATCGCCACACCATCGATTTTGGTAATGATGTCTCTGATATAAAGGCGGCCGCGCTGATTACGTGCCAGGCCTCTTAAACCGGCGCTGTAGGCCTCCGAATCACGCGGAACAACCATAATCACCACGCCTTCGATATCCAAACGACTAGCGTAGGAATCGGGCAGGATTTCGATGCCCAGCCCTGGACGAATAACTCGGCCATAACGGATGATCTGTGGAACAACCTTTTTAATAGTATCTACAGGAACAGCAAATCCAACCCCACTGTACTGGCCAGTCCTGGATATGATTACAGTGTTCATTCCGATCAAGAAACCCATAGAGTCGAGCAGAGGGCCGCCTGAATTCCCTGGGTTGATTGAGGCATCGGTCTGGATCATGTCGCGTATACTGACACCGCCAGCACCGAGTATCCTCCTTCCCAGGGCGCTGACGATGCCGGTGGTCACCGTATGGTCAAAGCCGAAGGGATTGCCTATGGCGATCACCTTTTGTCCAACTCTCAATCCACTGGATGATCCTGCGATCAAAGGCTCGAGACCATGGAGATCCCCCTCCACCTTCAGCACGGCGATGTCCTTGTTCTCTTCCTTGCCGATAAGCCGGGCCTGCCGTTGCTCCTGATTGGGAAGGGTGATGTTGAAGAAGTCCCCGTCCTCGATGACGTGGTAATTGGTGACAATATGACCCTGGCTATCCCAGACGAAGCCCGAACCTGTTCCTCGGGGTACAGCCTGTTCATCGAAGGAGAAGAAATCGCGAACAAGTTGGATGTTGGTGACAAAGACCACAGAGTTCTTTGTACGTTCTACGACATCGGTGGTGTTTCTTTCGTCTTGGGTCAGCTGCGGGTATAAGGGAAAGACTCCGATGGTTATGAATACGCCTATGAGACAAAGATTTAGAAAAATCCTCTTGTTCATGACAAATCCTTTCATCAAAACATTGTTCAGAGGAATTCAATCACCGAGTTGAATCCATCTGGAACTTGTATTCCTTGGGCGGTTCTGCTCCCATCAAGTGTTTGACGAAATAATCCCACCGGCGCCTGATCATGTAGGATTCTCGACCGAACCCGTGGCCGCGGTTCGGGAACAGGATAAGATCGAAATCCTTGTTGGCCGCGATGAGCTCGTTCACGACAAGAAGTGTGTTGTACACAGGCACGTTGGAGTCCATGGTTCCGTGAGCCAGCAGGAGTTTGCCCTTCAGGTTCTTGGCAAGTAGTTGGTTCGCTTGGTTATCATAGTTGGAGGTGCCGTCTGGATATGTATCCAGGAGTCCCTGCCACTTTTCTCCCCAATCGTCCTCGTAGTTCCGGTTGTCATGATTTCCAGCCCCGCTCACCGCTACTTTGAAGAAATCAGGATAGCGGAGAATAGCATCCGTCGAGGCAAACCCTCCTCCCGAATGTCCGTAGATACCTACCCGGTCGATGTCGATCCAGGAATACCGCTCTGCAAGCTGCTTCATTCCGGTGATCTGATCCGGCAGGCCGTTGTCTCCCATGTTGCCGTAGTAGGCAGCATGGAACGATTTCGAACGCATGGGTGTTCCCATCGCATCGAGTGCGACAACAATGAATCCTAATTCTGCCAGCGCTTGGGTGTCCCCTCGGGAAGCGGAAAAGCTGCGCCTGCCCACACTGCCCGTCTGAGGGCCCGGATAGATGTAGTTGATGATGGGGTATTTTTTAGTTGGATCAAAGTCGGTTGGTTTGAACATGAGCCCATAGAGGTCTGTCTTCCCGTCCCGGGCTTTAACAGAAAAAGGAACAGGCGGATTCCATCCTGCCTCCAGGAGAAGAGAGATATTGGCTTTCTCTACCCTGAGGAGCTTCTGACCATCGAGATCCCAAAGTTCGGTGACCGGTGGCTCCACCGGAGTCGAGTAGCTGTCGACAAAGTAAGGCCCCGAAGGTGAAAGCGAGATGGTATGATGGGCAGAATCCGGAGTGAGGAGTTCCACCTCTCCTGATCCATCCATGCCGACTCGGTAAAGATACTGAAAGTAGGGATCGCCGAGTTCCCGACCCGCTCCCGTGAAGTAAAGGGTACGGTTCTCCTTGTCCACCCGCAGAACCTGAAGTACGTTCCATTCGCCTTTGGTCATACGGTTCTTCAACCCACCGGTCTTCAGGTCATACAGGTAGAGATGACCCCAGTCATCTCGCTGCGAGAACCAGATCAGTTCGTTTGTTTCAGGCATGACATGCCAGTTCACCTCGTTGAATCCCGATTCAAAAAAAGTATCGACTTTCTCCTCCAGAACGTCCCGGACCTTCCCTGTTTCCGGATCTGCTATCCGGAGCACGACATGTTTGTGGTCACGTGAAACAGAGACAAAAGCGAGCTGGGAGGAATCCGGGCTCCATTCTGCATCGGCCAATTCCCCGCCCCTGAAAGCGATGTGATCGGTGATTGTGGATCGGTGTTGGTCAGGGGGCATCTGGAGTCGTACAACTCGGGGGCCGTCCAGATGAACCACCACACGGTGGATCTGGAAAATAACCTTGTCCTCCGGCAAGGGGTACTTCCATGCCTCCAGCTTGGGGTGACCCACGTTGGTCGTCACCAGGTACATCTCTCCTACCTCTCTCCCATCGTGTTGAAAGGTGGCGATCTTTTTCGAGTCTGGCGACCAGAGAAGCACAGGACGTTCGCTTTTTATCCATCCAGCGTTGTTCGTTGCATAACCGAAGTCCTTGATCCCATCAGTGGTCAGTTGAGTTTCCTCTCCTGTCACAAGATCTCGAATCCAGAGATTGTACTCACGGATGAAGGCAGCGCAAGTACCATCTGGAGAAACGGCTGCATTGCGGTCGATCTCCTTCTCTTTCTCCCCTGCTATGCAGCGGTTGCTCTGAATATCATAGGTATATTGGCGTGAATCAACCGCAAAGATCAGAGAGCCCCGGTCATCGGAAAACTCAAAACTCTGAAACGGCAGTTTGAAGGGCTCGTAGGTTTTTCCCACGGCTTCCGACAGAGCTCTCGCCAGTTTCTCATGGTCAAAAGCTCTATCTCTTTGTTTCTTTTCTGCATCTACCAGCACGAACTCATATCCTTCAGGGATGTCGTTCCGGTACCAAAAAAGACCCTCATCAATCCAGTTGGGCCGCACATTTGCACCGAACACAAGGGGGTCTGTATGCTGCCGCAGGAATTTCTCGGCGCGGGCATAATCTTCTGCCGTCAGAATCTGTTTTTCCTGCTGCTGTGCCGCTACAGGATGAAGGATTGCTAGCAACAAAACCATACACGAAAGGAATGCGCCAAATTTTTTCAAGTCTTCCTCCTCAATTTGTTTTATCCTCTTTTTTTAAAAACCAATTAAGGCTAAAGCTCCCCTCTTCGCCTTCTGCAACTCAGATAAATCCAGCATAGCATCTTTCGAATATGAATAAGAATTTTTACAAAGAACCAAAAGTAAAACCAATTCCCAATCCTAGATTCCACCGATTCGCTTGGTAAGTAACAGGAAAGTCAGGTAGTGCGGATGTGCTGTTCCGAGGGAATCCATATTGAAAAAATATATCAAGAGTAAGTCCTCCAATACTTTCATCATAGTCCCAAATCGAAAATGCTGGGCCATCATATCCGATACCAAAGGACAATATATTGGTTTCTAAATCGGGAAAAACCGGATGGATCATCTGGCTATTGACAGCACTTTTTTGATAGGTGTAGCCAGCCCTAACAGCTATAAATTTTCTGAGACGATACTCAACACCTAGCATGATGCGGGTGATGTCTCTCAAGTTGAGGTCAACGCCCTGGTTGATATAATCTGGCCTTGTTCCATAGTAATTTTCGATCTCTTCATAGAATTGGGGATCGATATCGAATTCCCATTGCTTGATATCGCTCATCCCACTTCTTTGAAAGTCCAACTGAAGATTTAAACCCCTCAAAGGTGAATACATTATTCCTAATACATATTCCTGAGGCATTGTAAGGGATGAATTTACTTTCTGGCTAATGCCGAAAGGTGTATCACGCAACCGCGAAAAAATGAAGAAGTGCTGTCCTGATAAGTCCAATTTGACCTTTGGCTGGTATCTCCCTCCGATCCGGAAATTCTCGCTAATCTTTAATAATATCCCAGCGACATAGCCTATGCCTTTTGCGCTGACATTTGATTCGCTGGTTGCAGTTAAAGAATCTCCGGATCCCATCTCCTGAAAGGTGAAAATTCTTTCATATTTCCAGGTAACATCAGAGGAGATGAAATCCATTCCTATTCCTATGGAAAGAAACTTTGATATCTTAATTGCAGCGACAGGACGAATATACAGAGTATTCAATTTTGACTGAATCGAAAAAGCGCGCCCTGTCCAGTTCTCCGGCCAATAGGTTTCCATCGAGTTGGGAGCGAATACTCCTAGGCCCAAGCCGATTCTGTTTTTGATGCTGGTAGAAACAAAGTGGGATGAAAGGAGCCTCCCAAGAGAGCTCTGATAAGGCGTTGGAAATGTGGGATATTCTGCAGTCAATGTCGTTTTGGGATAATAGATGTTCGTTCTGATCATGATTCCTGATGAGAAAGCTAGCCCAGCTGGATTGTAAAAAACAGCCGAAGCATCATCTGCAAGTGCAGCAAAAGCTCCTCCTAATGCAGCCACTCTTGCACTGAGCTCAAAGGGCATGAATCCAGAGGCTTCAAGAAAGCAGGAACTCGATACTATAAATAGTAATAGGAGCAGTATAACAATCTTTTTTCCCATAAAAAGTCTCCATAGATTACATTTCACCTAAGTTGCTTTCCATAAAGTTACATATTATCAGCTAAGTGTATAATGGTCTACTAAATTCAGAAAAAGAGAGCAAAATCTTGCAGCCTCCTTTCGGCAAGACCCTCATAGCATTTCGAACATCCATCACCGACATCATGGGCTGATTTTGAGGGATTATTTTGGTCAACAGATTTTAATGAATTTGATATCAAAAACAATTGTATGATATATATAGGCATCCAAATACAAAAGGGGAAAATATGCAAAAAAGATTGTTAATAACCTTAATGGGTATATTTTGCGCTTTTTCAATCATAATTTTTTTCCCATTTGTAAGTTCTGCACAAGAAGAGTTCATAATCCAGAAGGAAGGTGATGTGCTAGTTATTTCCAATCCCAAGCACCCGGTTCCAAAAGTTGGTTCGAGAAAAAAATTAGTCTTTGAAGAAGACCTCTCCATAGGAGTAGTTGAGGGAGACGAGAATTATCTGTTCGGCGAATTGATCTGTTTCAATACGGATGAAGAAGGAAATTTTTATGTGAGTGACTTAGAAACCCTGAGAATCCAGAAATATGATACTGAGGGCAAATACCTGCTTACTATGGGCAGAAAGGGCCAGGGTCCAGGAGAATTCCAGAGCTTGTCTGTAGTCAGATTTGACCAGGATGGCAATCTTTATGTCGGTGATATAACAGGTAAAAAAGTTATCTTCTTTAGCAAAGAGGGAGAATTTTTGAAGGAAATTAAAATGCCGGGTGCTTACGAGAATATCTTTATCAACTCAAAAGGCCAAGTGGTTGCCCTAAAATATGAACGAGTCCCTTCAGAGAATGCTCTGGTTATGAATTCCATTTTTGAATTATTGGATCAAGATTTCACCACTTTAGCAGAACTATATAGAATCAAAAGGGAAATTGAGCTTCCTGGAAAGGACGTATCTTCAATAATCCAAATAATGGCAAACATGATAAACTTGATGGTCTTTCAGCCTCAGCAATTTCTAACCCTGGCCCAAAATGACTTCATCTATTTTGGCTATCCAAACAAATATGAAATCAGTATTTTCTCTCCCGAAGGAAAGCCGGCGAAAAAAATAACAAGGGAGTACGAATCTATCCCAGTCCGAAAAAAAGACAGACAATACTTTGAAGAATTGATAAGCCAGAATGAAGCCTATAAAGGTGCACCGGAGGATTATAGGAAAAAGCTTTTTCAACTGATAGAATATCCCGAATACAAACCAGCTTATCAAGGCTTCACACTCATTCAAAGCGGTTTAAGCCAGAGTTTTACCCTAATGGATAATGGATGGCTGGCTTTGATTGTTGATTCAATAAAGGATGAATACACAATCTTCGATCTTTTCGACCAAGAGGGAACATATATCGGAAACTTTAAAACGGACATCCCTGTAGAAGGATTCTTTTTTAACAATGGCAGAGCCTACGCCGTAGCAACAGAAGAAGGATACAAAATTGTGAAAAGATACAGGATTGGACTCCAAGAATACTGAGAAAATAATTGAGTCGTGAGCCGATTATTCTTTCTGTAACTCTTTCAAGATAGCTTCGAGGTGCTGATTGAAGAGTTCAGGATTTTCCAGCATCGGGTAGTGACCTGTATTGGGAAGGACGACAGCATCAAAATCGGCATGAATGCCGCGGTTCTTTTCTACTTGCGTGGGGTAAAGATCGCCGTTAATACAACGAATCGGGATATTGATGTTCTTTACAAGTTCTGCCATTTCAAAATTGGCGAAGGATTCCATCAGGGTAGCGGCCATTTCAGGAGAATTGTCCAGCATGCGTGTTTCTACTCGAGCCATGAGTTCCGGATAAGTATCTGGATGAAAGAGGGATCGCACCATCGCTTTCATGGTACCGGTAAAATCTTTGCGGAAGGCATCGGCTCGTGCCTGATAATAAGAAGCAGGCGCTCGTATAGCGATGTCCTGAAGCGTATCCACAGCCACCATGGCTACAATCGTATCAGATAGAAGATTTGCGGTCTTAAGGGCTACAGGTCCTCCTAAGGAATTTCCGATAAGGACAGCTTTTCCGATCTTTTCTTCCTTTATCACTGCGCTCACATCTTCGGCAAAAGAAGTGACGCTCCAGGATTTTCGATTTTTGCCTGATTCGCCATGGCCTGCCAAGTCGAGTGCAACGACACGGTTGGTGCGGGCAAAATGCTTCATCTGATCAGACCAGAAACTGCGGTCGGCAAATCCTCCATGGATAAAGACCAAGGCTGGTTCGGCGCTGCCTTGGACAGAATAAACAATCTTGACACCATCGTATGATGTAGCTGTTCCTAAGGTTGGACGAACCTGCTGTCCCGCGGTGCCATGCCCACAGAATGCTATGAAAATTGAAAAAGCGAGAATCGCCAACAAGGTAGGTTTTGTTTTCATGCTATGCCTCCTTTTAGAGATCTGGCATCCTCTTATTAAAATCCACATCACCCGTGTTAGTCAACAAGCAGAACTTGATTGAGAGATTAAAATGGGAATACAATAAGGCATGAAACATGACAAAATCTAGATTAATCAATCTAATATTATTTGTTCTTTTGACCTGCTTAGCTTTTTCGTATACTGAAGAGACAACTTCCTTACAGTATGGGGTTTTCCATTCCACTATAAAAATAAGACCTAATAAGTCTGTGGGCAAGCGCAAGAAAATCACTATCAAGGCGGCTAAAAACGAATATGAATCCTTCCAGATTGCCATATCCGGTCCAGCAACGATTACAGATGCAAAACCAGTAAATCTACGGGGGCCTGCAACTATCGGAACCAAGCATATCAAAATCTACCGGGAAGGCTTAATAAAAATTGACCAGATTTCCAACTATGACGGTACTCCAGGCTGGTGGCCGGATGCTCTCATTCCAAAAAAAGATGTTTTTATTAACGAATCTCGGAATGCTTTTCCTTTGACTATTCCATCGGGAGAGAACCGGACGCTCTGGGTGGATGTTTTTATTCCTCCCAGGGCTCCAGCAGGGAAATACTCCGGAGAAATCATCCTTTATGGGCAGTGGGGAGAACTCGCCCGGGTTCCCTTTACACTTAGAGTTTGGGATTTTACCCTCTCCTCTGTTGCGAGCCTTCCCACAGCCTTCGGATTCAGTGGGTGGGAAGCCCTGGATGGCCATTTCAAAAATAAGGATGAGCATTACGATGACATCATCCCTCTTTCGGTAAAATATCAAGATGCAGCTTTAATGCATAGAATCACTCTGGCTGGAGTTTTTACTGAAGACTGGTCTATTTATGGGTCCATTCCCATCGATTTCAGGAACTTTGATCAGATCTGGAAACCATTTATTGAGGGGAAAAGACTTCCTTATGGCCTGAGAGGCGCTAAAATGACAGCAGCACAAATACCTGAATACGGATCAAACGACAGAGAGATGGTGGCTTACTGGACGGATTTTTCTTCGCATTTTAAAGCCAAAGGCTGGTTTAATATACTCTTTGATTATACCTTTGACGAACCGAGTGACTACGATGATTACGAGCGAATAATAAAGAGAGCCGGCCTGGTGCACCAAGCTATGCCGGACTTGCGGGTTCTGGTCACGACCGATATTCAGGAAGCATCTCAATACGGAGTCCAGGAAGAAATCGATTTGTGGGTTCCCCTTATAAATTTCGTCTACGGGAAGCCTTATGCTGTCTGTTGGTCACATGAATATGAAGGCAACAAACGCTCTTCGTACAACGATCTTTTATCTTATGACAAGGAATTGTGGTGGTATCAGTCATGCATGAGCCAAGGTTGCGCCGACACCCCCCCCGATGATAAGTGTGAATCTGATTACCCTTCATATATGATCGATCACCCGGCAGTCATGAACCGGATCATGTCCTGGATGACTTTTTTTTATGATATCCACGGTGAACTTTATTTCAGCACCATCTATGCCTATGAGGAAGACAATCCCTGGACCGACCAGTATTATTTCGGCGGAAACGGAGATGGCACTCTCTTCTATCCCGGCACACCGGAGATTGTAGGAGGAACTACCCATATTCCCATTGCCAGTATCAGACTGAAAATGATTCGTGAGGGCATAGAGGACTATGAGTACATGGTGATTTTAGAAAGGGCCGGCTTAAGACAAGCTGCTTTGACTAAACTAAAGAGAATCATCACTAATGCTTATACCTATTCCCACAATCCTTCCAAATTGCTCAAAATCCGTACCCGACTCGCCAACCTCATCCTTCGCCACAAGCTAAATGGAGTTCAATAAAACGACTGGATTCGTTTCGTTTTTCCACAACTAGTCGACCCTGAATATAGATTGGAATAGACTTAAATCGTTACTCATTAAGGCAGAAGGATTATACGGGTATAAATTCGATTTTACATCTTAACTATAGGACAATTGCCTATAAGAAAAGCAATACCTATCTCTTAAGTATGCATATGTGGGTAGGAATATTTATGATTTAAGCAAGGGGGGAATAATATGAAGCAAAAACCTTTTTTTTTATTAAAACTTTTCACCTTTTTATTGTTCATATCTATAATCATTTCTACAGCAGGTTGTCCTCCAAGCTTGGTTTATAGTCCTTCAGCTAATTTGCCGCCAAGACCACTAAAAAAAGGGAAAGTACAATTTCTTGGTTGGATTGGGATGTTTCCAGAAGCTCGTCCCCATGACGTCGACAGCAAGACCGCAATCGGTGGCGACTTAGAACTCTTTTAAAAGACGTAATTATATTTAGTTTCAGAATTCCTTTTCCTTTTATTTTTTAATTGTCATTTTATATTTTCTATATGGATATTTAGCGGGTAGCTGCTTTTTACCAGACATGGGGTACTCTAGAGTTGCTTCGTATATACCAGCCTTTACATAGCATCTTCAGCTTCAGAGAGGTTATGGCTTTATTAGCACTAATCTCCACCAACCACACCTAAAATTGCTTATTACTTTTTTAGAATCTGAGCAATTGTTCAATCCGTGTTTTACAGGACTGGCAAAACTCATCACTTTTTCGGTCAGTATCATGAAGACTGTTTGAAAAACACATGACGCAATTAGAATTTGGACAGTGTTTAAGTCCGAATGTATGACCCAGCTCATGCACAGCTTCCTTCTTGGCTCGCTTTAAAAAAAGAACACGATCTTCAGGCAATTTATAAAAACTTTGATGAAGCCGTGCAAAGGAAATCACAGCAAAAAAACCCGAAAGTTCTGCCTGACCGAACACAAAATTAAGTCCTTCAACATAGAGATCTTTATCCGTAACTCCCAAGACTCTCTCTTTCTTTTCTGGATCCATGCAGCGGCGCATAGCTATCAGAAAAAGTGTAGCTTGATACTGATTTCTTTGGGGATTGTGTGAATTAGCTGGGATCTCCAGGTGATTGACTATCCGAACTTGAATATCGAACACTCTCTTCAAATCCCTTCCAAGAACTTCCAAGATACTCTCCTCGTCCAACCCTAGTGGTACAAGTGTTATGACACCTTGCCCCTGAGCTAAACTCTTATCCTTCATATTCAGCCTTTGATTCCTTTCACTCCTTTTCATACGTCCTCTCTTTAGTTTAAAATGAAAAAGATATTGTGAAAAGGGATTTGATCTATGAAGCTTTATCTGATTCAACACGGATTAGCCCTCGCAAAGGAGGAAGATCCGGAAAGGCCATTGAGTACCTCTGGAAAAACCCAAACCCAAAGGACTGTAGAGTTTTTGAAGTCCAAAAGTATCAATGTTGATTCCATTTGGCACAGTACAAAATTACGAGCTATTCAAACAGCAGAAATCATAGCCGAGGCCCTCCCCTGTGGAAAGATACAAACAAGAGAGGATATGAATCCACTCGATCCTGTGGAAAAACTTGCTGGGGAGATATTAGCATCCAACAAGAACATCATGATCATAGGGCATTTGCCTTTCCTGCAAAAACTATCTGGCCGCCTTCTCACAGGTTCGGAAGAAAGTGAGATTATTGCATTTAAAAATTCAGGGGTAGTATCTCTGGATTATGACGAAAAGTGGAAAATCGATTGGCTAGTGTCACCGGAGCACCTGTAAAGGATATACCTGGCCATTTATTACACTAAGGCGTGAACCGAGTGTGCCGGCATATCTTGCATCAGGATCACTAGATTCTACTCGCCTCAATTCTCCTTCAACCCAGCCAGCCTCTTCATGGCGTCGTCAACTTCAGCGGTACATGGATCAGCGTCCTTCCATAGGGGGAGGAATTTCTCGTAGTACTCTGATGACATTTCGTATCCCATCTTGACACTCATGAATATCTCCTTGCTAGGTCTCAATATACTCAAAAAATAAGATTGGATTTTAGAGCAATGGAATCTTGGCTATTCTCTGTCATAAAGTTGATATAGGGAATATTTATTTCTGTAAGAGTAAGGACATTAAGTGGTAAAAAATCATACATGTGCTGCAAATAAATGAAAAATGTATGATCCATAAGTGTTAGTAATCCCGAGAAGATGAAGTTGGCATGTTTTTCGCTGCTATCGTTACCATTATTACATCAACCAGATGAAAAATTCGGTGAATACCTGGATTGTCACAAAGCGAGGAACTTACTAACAATTTGTGATTTGAACATAAATATAAAAAGAAATGGGAGGAAAAAAATGTTTAGAGTGAAAAATTTAATTATCTTGTTTTTAAGTTTGGTATTCATTAACAGTGTTACTTTAGCCCAGACTACTACTGCCAGAATTTACGGAACAGTTACAGATACTGAAGACAATCCACTGCCAGGAGTTGCAGTAGAGGCTACAAGTCCGAAACTAGTAGGGATAGCCACATCTGTCACTGATGCTAATGGTGTCTACCGGTTATTCAACCTGACGCCCGGCCTCTACACTGTTGTATTCACATTGGAAGGATTTAAGAAGCTTACACGTTCAGATATCAGTATTTCAGTTGAACAGTCTCTGAAACTCGATGTGCAAATGGAGATAGGCAAAATTGAAGTTGAGGTCGTGGTTACAGGAGAGGCTCCACTGATTGATGTGAAGAGCAATTCCCAGGGACTTGATATGAGCAGAGATTATATCAACAAGCTCCCCAAGGGCAGGGATTTCATATCACTTGTAACAATAGTGCCTGGTGTTAATGATGAGCCAATGCTAGGAGGAGGAGCGCGAGGGAGAGGAATATCTGTTGATGGTGCATCGGAAGGTGAAAATGTCTACTTTGTTGATGCTACCGATACTACAAATATTGTCATTGGCAGAAGTGGGCAAAGAGTAAACTATGATTTTGTCGACGAGGTTCAGTTCAAATCCAGTGGATACCAAGCGGAATTTGGAGGGTCTGTAGGTGGTGTTATCAACGTAATAACTCGTTCCGGCAGTAACGAATTCCACGGTGAAATTCTTGGCTACTATAGTGGGACTGCTCTTGAAGGAGAGAGAAGAAAAATACTTACAAGGGATTGGGACGACCCCTCAAAAGCTGTATACATGGCTTATGATGACTATTATGGAAAGTCAGATATTAACAGACTCGAAGGAGGATTTGGATTAGGCGGCTATATTATCAAGGACAGATTATGGTTCTTTGCCTCTTTTCTCCCCATTTACTATAAAGAAAAAAGAAATGTTCCTTTTCACGGCACAAACAATGTTAAGGATTTCACGCAGAACTCATACTGGTATAATGCTTCTGCTAAACTGAGCGCACAGATATTGCCAAATCTCCGTTGGGGAGCCAGTGTGGTTACTAATACGAACAAATATAAGGGAGATCTAACCACTCCTACAGGGAATCCAGAAGCTGATTATGATGCGATCGGTTTCACATATCCTAACATATCTGCAGCTACTTCCTTTGATGCAACTTTTGGAAACAACCTTTTATTGACTTTACGTGGGGGATATTTCAGAACTAATACAACTAATCAGCTCGTCACTGCTACTGGTCCCCGCTATTTGTTTCAAAAGGAAGCTCCTGGTGGGTATGTCAATACCACCAATATTGGTCTGCTTGACGTTCCTGATGTGTATCAACGTCCACTGGGCTGGTCGAACTTTCCCTGGAGTACGCTTTTCTCGTTTAAAAAGAATATCAGAATGAGAATGTCCGTGGGAACTGATTTAAACTACTTCCTTAATCTTGGAGGAGAACACTCCATAAAATTTGGAGGTCAATTCATACGCCAGGGAGAAAATGTGGATCAAACAGCAGATTTTCCTCACATCCGTTTCGCCTGGGATATGGATCTGATCCATACAGGTGTCAATTATGGAAGAGGAAAATATGGTTACTATGCAGTAAGAGGGAATGAAAAAACAGGCCCATATGGCAATTTGTATGATGCGAAGAGTAACAGATGGGCATTTTACATCCAGGACAGCTGGACGATAGCTGAGAAATTCACCTTAAATTTTGGTGTTCGTACAGAATCTGAATATATCCCCACCTACTCTGACGATCCGAGTGTAGACCAAAGACCTATTGAGTTCGGTTTTAAGGATAAGATTGCGCCGAGATTGGGATTTTCTTATGATGTCTTTGGTGATTCAAGCTTAAAAATCTTTGGAAGCTATGGCATATACTATGATGTTATGAAGGTCTATATTGCAGCAAGTTCCTTTGGTGGAGAGAAAATTAAGATGGCCTACTACGCTTTAGATACCTATGAATGGGATACAATCGGAGTCAATGGAAATTTTCCAGGTAGAGAACTCTATACTCCGCAAGGAGGAGTCTATAATTATCGCTGGTATAATGACGTTGATCCTAATATCAAACCCTTCACTCAGCAGGAAATTGCTTTAGGTGCAGAGAAAAAGATAAGCGAAGATATTTCTGCGACTATTCGAGTTGTCAATAAACATCTCATCAGGGGATTGGAAGATATAGCCATTTGGGATGCTGACACTGGCTGGGAACTCTGGTATTTCGGGAATCCTGGATATGGATACAGTCGATGGGTAGAAAACGGTGGAATAATGGACAGCACATATCCCGAAACTCCAAAAGCCACTAGAGAATATTGGGGGCTTAGTCTCTCATTTGAAAAGCGCTTCAGCAACAACTGGATGGGCGGGTTTTCCTATACTTTGAGCAGATTATCGGGGAATTATTCTGGTCTTGGGAGTTCGGATGAGCCTGGACGATCAACCAGCCCCAATTTCGAACGTTTCTTTGATAGCTGGCACTTACCAAGGAAAAAGGATCTGGAAGTGCTAGATGGACCTCTTCCAACAGATAGGCCTCATCGATTTAAAGCATATGGAAGTTATGTGTTCCCATTCGGCTTAACAGTTGGAGGAGTTGTTAATGCTATGAGTGGAACCCCTGTCCAAGAAGAATGGGGAGTTATTTACGAAGGCTATCTTCCCTATGGTAGAGGAAGCTTGGGACGTACTCCATTCTTATGGTATGCTGATATCTATACGGAATACAGTTTAAAACTTGGCGATAAATATGCTCTTCAATTCAATCTAAATATTGATAATCTATTCAATGTGGATACAGCTCAACGGATATGGCAGATAAGAACGGCTAATATGATAGAAGTGACTCAGGAAGAATTACTGAATAATACATGGGATTTGCCTGCTGATTATGTTCCTGATCCTCGGTTTAAGAAAGAAATGTGGTTCTACCCTCCAATAAGTGCTAGATTGGGAGTTAAATTCGTGTTTTGATAAAATTGACCTGCCCCCAGCAGGCATGGAATATATCGATGGATCGGTCATTTAAATCACCGAATTCTAAGCCCTAATCCGATTTAATAGAATCGGAATGATCCTTTAGGAGAGCAAGGATGATCTGATCCTTGGGTCTTACTCCATTTTTTACTGAATGTCTTTATAAAATTGGATAAAGAAAGATGCCTTAAAAAGAATTCAGCTCTTATAACTAGAGTTGGTCATGAGGGTTTTTTGCCACTAGGTAAATTATTGATAATAAATAGATTATATGAGTGGCTGGGAAGCAGGGATTCGAACCCCGATTCCATGATCCAGAGTCATGTGTCCTGCTTGAAGACAGATTTCTTCTCTGACTCTATTTCACAAATATTACACAAAAATTGTTGAAAAACGTTGAAACTAGGGTATTGGTGTTGAAAGCTCAAAACAGGGAATAGTTAAAAATTCCAGGGGATATCACTGGCACGCCCGGCGGGATTCGAACCCCCGACCTTCTGATTCTTAGTCAGACGCTCTATTTAACCTAAATGACTTATAATCAATGACTTATAGCGATTCAAATTTGCCTCTTTGACCATATTTTGAATACTTTTTTCAATAATTTCTTATACTTAGTCAGGAAAATTGATAGCTAGTGTTTAGGAAGGCTTCTTCAACCCAGCCAGCCTCTTTCTTGCATCTTCAACTCCAGCAATATCAGGGTCAGCGTCCTTCCAGAGGTCGAGGAATTTTTCGTAGTGTTCGATGACCTTGCCAGGTTATCATTTCTCTCCGTACAATCTTGCTAACCTGTAGTGATATTTTGGATGAATAAAATGACGACTTTTGCCTTCTAGATCGGAAGTCATCAGTCGTGTGTATTCAGCGATGCTGGGCAAACATCCACTCAAGGAGTGCTGGTTCTGTATAAGCCCACATGAACACGTTGTGACCTACACTGGGATACTCTGTGTAGAGTGGATGGCCGCCAGCCTTTTTAATCTCGGCAATCATTCGTCGTGATGTGGCCACAGGCTCGATGTTATCGGTTTCGCCATGAAAATTCCAAATCGGTATGTCCTTTACCGCAGTAGCAGATGTGAAATCAGGGAGACCGCAGACAGGTACGGCAGCGGCAAAAAAATTGGGTCGGTGGGCGATCATATGCCAGGTGCCCGCCCCTCCCATGGAATGCCCAGTGATATATAAACGTGAGGTGTCTATGGCATGTTCATCAAGAAGTTTATCTATAATCTCGAAGGCTAATCGTGCTCCTTTGCCTAAGCCTGGACATAGCCGAGGCCGCTTTCCCTCCTCAAGGATTACACAGGGCCAGTTGACATTTGTCTGAGGGGCTACCACAAAACATGGGAAGCGGTTCTGATTTTCCGGGAGAGTCCACACTAATCCTCCGAACCAGTTTGCACGCTGGAGCTGTTTTTCATTATCTGTTCCACTGCCGCTCGAGCCGTGGAGAAAGATAACCAAAGGATACTTTTGGCCTAACTCCATTCTGCGGGGAATGTACAGGCGGTAAGGCATGGACTCGTCTTGATGGTTGGTGTGGACAAAAGTCTCGAACTGTTGAATCAGGCCTGGCGCTCTCTTTTTGAAGGATTCGACCGCTTCCCAGCGTTCGTCGGATTGAGGCGGAAAGGGTAAAATTTTGGGTTTCGTGGAGGAAATGTCCTTTTCCTGGGCTGTCATTAGAGTTAAAGCAACTCCGAGAAATCCGAGAAAAATGATTGCTCGCTGAAGCTTAGGTAAAGCGAAGAAAGACATTGTTTATTCTCCTTTAGGCGATATAACGACTTTGTATCGATTTCTTTTCCCCGAGAGGATTGGAATTAAGGTGATTTCTGCAGCTCAGCCAGCCTCTCCCATTCATCTTCAACCTAAGCGATACCTGGAATGGAAACCATTAGAGGGGGATAAACAACTGTCAATACTTCGTGGCTTCCTCAATAAGACGATCATATATCTCTCCCGCGGCTTTTCCAGGATTTCCACAATTAAAAAAGATGATCACACCTGTTCCATCTTTGGGCCAGAATCGCATTATAGTGCTTATACCTGGATCCCCACCATTGTGTCCCCAACTTATATCCCCATTCTCGTTCCTGCTTTTGACCCAGCACAGCCCACGGCCACAATTGTTGTCTGACAGTATGTTCTGTATCGTTTCAGGTTTTAATATCTGAGTATCTTGATAGGTGCCACCGTTCATGTATGCTCTTAAAAACTTGGACAAGTCACGAACACTCGTCCGGACTAGACCATCTGGATAATTGGGAAAACTGTATAGACAGTGAGGGAACAGACTCCCTAATTTTTGGGATTGTTTGTCTTTATCATACTTGGGCAGAAAAGCTTCAAAATTTTCCGAAACATAAGAATATGGAACAGCATGATTAGAGATATCAATATCGCTGAGATGCCACCCTGTTTCTTTCATCCCAAGGGGGTCAAAAACATACTCCCGGCAATATTGGGCAAAATCCATTCCGGAAATAACCTCAACAAGATAACCTAATAATCCAAAGCCTACATTTGTGTATGCTCTTGGGCCTTTGGGAACGACCTCTATGCCAGGTTTCCAAATATGAAAATTCTTCTCTTTGTCGTAATATTTGCCGTGAGGTGTGAAATATTCCCTTATCCAATCCTTCAAGGAGATGGTTGGATCTCCACAGGCATAGCTTTCTCCGTAGGCTGGCCCGTCTTTGATGGAGGATCTGTGTGTCAGGAGCTGTCGAAAGGTGATCGGTACGTCAGGAAAACGGGGATTTCTAACCTCGAAGGAGAGATACTTGTTCACATCGTCATCCAGTTTAAACCTGCCTTTTTCCCAGAGTAGCATAATGGCAGTTGCAGTCACCGTTTTTGAAATCGAACCGATATTCTGAATAGATCCAGCTGTCATGGGAATTTTTTTCTCTACGTCCGCCCATCCAAAACCCTTAGACCATATAAGTTTATCCCCTTTAACAATACAGGCGGATACACCGGGGATATTATTATCCTTCATTTTTTCCAAGATGAAGTCATCTAACTCGGTTTGTTGAGACACAGCTGGATAACACAAAGTTAAGGTCGAAATGACTGCCAAACCAATCCAGAAAGTAGTAAATTTACTGCTTTGATTATTCTGTCTTTTCATATTTACCTCAATCCCGCCATTCTCTCCTTCGCATCCTCTACTTCTGCTAAGCCTGGGTCAGCGTCCTTCCAGAGGGTGAGGGGATCCAGAAATCAGCAAAGGTCAACGCAGCTATTTCTCAAGGCCGATTTTCCTCAAAATCTCGGAGAAACGGGGCTCGGAGCGCAAGGAGTTGAAGGCTGGATCGACCTTTATGTAGGCTACTTTATCTTCTCTCTCCGCGACGCCCAATTCTATCCGGTCGAGCGCCTGTTCTTTCTCACCTAAAGCGGCATGGATTTCAGCAAGAGAGAGCGATGTGATTATTGTGTCATGAGATAGAATCTCGAGGCGTTCGAGGATATTCTTTGCTTCATCTTTTTTTCCGGCAACCGCATAAGCGTATCCGAGTGCCGCTACGTATTCCGAACCTCCTTGGGAGAAGTCGACGGCTTTTTGGAATTCCGCTTCTGCGGCGTCGAACATGCCTTTTTGCACATAAGCTCGGCCCAGCCAATAGCGAGCCCGGAATAGGTCCGGTTTCAACTCTAGTGTTGAGTGCAATTGTTGGATCGCCTTGTCGTAATCTCTGGAATAATAAAACATTAACCCTAAATACATCCTGGCGATCCAGGAAAGGGGATCGATCTCACAGGCACGCTGTGCCCGGCCAATGGCTTCCTCAAATCGGCCTTGCGTCGCTAGAAAACTTGAGTACCCTAGGTGAGGGTATACCAAATTGGGATTGAGTTCGATGGCGCGTTTCGATTCTCTTTCCGCAGCAGACCAATCCCAATCATACTCAAACAGAACCGTGGCCAAAACATCATGAGCTTCCGCCAGGCTGTCATCGATCTCAAGAGCCCTCTCTGCGGCTTCCCTTACCCGTTCATAGGCAACTTCAGATGAGACGTCCAGTAAACTTCCGCCTCTTATCGTATAGCAATCGGCTATGCCCGTGTACGCCAAGGCGTAGCCCGGATCGATCTCAATCGCCTTTTCGAAAAACTCCAAGCTTTTTCTCATGTCCTCTTTGGTTCTTTTCTCAAAGAAATATCGGCCTTGCAGATACAGGTTATACGCATCATGATTATCTGTGTAACGTTTCTCGAGGCCTGCCTTCTCCCCACCCAATAGCTCGATCTTCATATTTTCGACAATTTCCAGAGCTATCTTATCCTGGATATCAAAAATATCTTTTTCCTCGCCGGTATATAGGTCACCCCAAACTAAAGATCCATCTGAACAATTGATTATCCGGGCTGTGATACGCAACACATTTCCCTCTTTCTGAATGCTGCCTTTTAACACTGACCCGACATGTAGCTTTTCGCCAATTTCTTGGTAGTTCTTTTCTATGCCTTTGAATGAAAATGCATATGTCCTTGCAGGGACATAAAGATTCTCTATCTGGGTTAACGCCGTAATTAGTGTTTCCGCCAAACCCTCACATTTATATTCCTGGTCTTTAAGAGGGCTTAAATCATCAAAAGGAAGTATTGCTATCGAGGGTTTATCTGAAGGTATCGGGGCCACTGCTTTTCTGGGAAGGAGCTGCCAGATAGCTGTGGCAACGATAGCAAGGATGACAACCAAAGCTGGGATTAAAAGCTTTTTTCGGATTAACGCTGCGACGAAAGTCTCTCTCATGGGTCGTATCTTTGTTCCAAGAGGAAGTCCCTCCTCGATATTCCGCAAATCAGCCAGAAGTGCCTCTGCCGTCTGATATCTCCTTTCCCTATCCTTTTCCATACAGATCAGGATCAATCGGCTTAGGTCATCGGATATCCCTGGATTCAGCTTCTTCGGGTCTGATGGCAACTGAGATTTGTGCTTTAGGGCCACACTTAAGGCTGTATCGCCTCTAAAAGGAACACTCCCTGTCACCATCTCGTACAATATCACTCCTAGGGAATAAATATCTGACTTTTGGTCGGCCTCTTCTCCCTCAGCTTGCTCAGGAGATATGTAATCTGGCGTCCCGATGATCACCCCGGTCTGCGTCACCCCCGGCGCCTCCGTCGAACGGGCGATCCCGAAATCCATGATCTTGACCCCGC
>Ga0209427_10000849_pt1 | contig 33821 bp, 30 predicted proteins | sample DeeMarSWOR136_30_FD_187465 | JGI IMG/M metagenome (GOLD analysis project Ga0209427, IMG submission 187465) | Marine sediment microbial communities from White Oak River estuary, North Carolina - WOR-1-36_30 (SPAdes) (version 2) | ecosystem: Environmental > Aquatic > Marine > Intertidal zone >...
AGTCAGTACTCCAGCTGTTCCGTTAAGCAGCGCACTATTTTGATCTTTGACAGAAAAATCTACCCCCTGTGGAGATGATTATCATCCCTATCCTTGATTCAATAGGTATACCAGCAACCTATTTTAGGCCCCTGGGACTAGTAAGTCTCTATGACTAGTCAGTCCCTTGGACTCGTTGGTTCATGGGATTCGTAAATCCCAAGACCAATTAGGTCTCTGGGTCCTTTAGGTCCCTGGGTCCTTTAGGTCCCTGGGTTCCTTAGGTCCCCTGGGTACCGCTGCAACCAGACGGGGCCTAATTTTGGTTGCTGGTCTCAGAGAGATATACTGTTTGTTCCCGCTCGAGGGGGGCAAATGGTGAAGGGAATGACAGGAGCGCGCGCATCAAAATCATTTCCGTCGATTTGAGGGAGCTTCTTCAAGGAGAAAACCTTGGAAAAAACCTCATGCAAGGGAGGCATGAGAACAATCAAGGAGGGTAGATGCATGATCATCAACCACAATATGAGCGCCATCTTTGCCAACAGGATCTTGAAGTTCAAGACCCTGGCCCTGGACAAGGACATTGAAAAGCTGTCATCCGGGGAAAGGATCGTGCGTGCGGGGGACGATGCATCGGGGCTGGCAGTTTCTGAGAAGCTCAGATCGCAGATAAGGGGATTGCGGCAGGCTGCCCGGAATATCGAGAATGCGATCTCTTTTATCCAGACTACCGAAGGGTATCTGCAGGAGGATCAGGATATCCTGCACAGGATCAGGGAACTCGCAGTGCAGGCCGCGAATGGAATCTACACTGCGGAGGACCGAATGCAGATCCAGGTCGAGGTTTCTCAGCTCGTGGACGAAGTGAACCGTGTTGGTTCTCATGCACAGTTCAACGGCTACAATATGCTCACCGGTGCATTTGCCAATCCTGCAGAGGGCGGAACACCAACGGCTTCTATGTGGTTCCACATCGGCGCCAACATGGATCAGCGGGAGAGGGCCTATATAGGCACCATGACTGCAGAGGCCCTCAGACTAAAGGTTGAGGGCAGGTCCATCAGTATTTCGAGCCCCGGTGGTGCGAATATGGCTATCGGAGTTGTGGACCAGGCGCTGACCAGGATATCCCGACAGAGGGCCGATCTGGGCGCCTATCAGAACCGTTTTGAACAGGCGGTGAGAGGTGTGCTCGTTGGAGCCGAAAACATGCAGGCAGCAGAATCCCTGATCCGGGACACGGACATGGCCGAGCAGATGGTCGAGTTCGTAAAGGATTCGATTCTGGTGCAGGCAGGAACAGCAATGCTCGCTCAGGCGAACTTGAAGCCTCAGTCTGTTCTGCAGCTCCTCTCGTGGTAACAGGAGGGTAGTACAAGGGAACCTAATCCAGTCGTCATCTCTTTGATCATACTACGTTCCTTAGAGAATAGAGTATGTGCGGTATGGGAAAGGAGAGTTCTGTGATCGGTTTGACGTTTCTTCGAGTACTGTGCCGCAACCGGTCGGGAATGGATTTACCGACCTTACCGTCTCTATGGAGGGAGGAGATAGAGTATGATCATTAACCACAATATATCCGCTCTGTTTTCGACCCGGGTTCTTGCGAGGACGGAGAGAGAGATCTCAAAGTCCATAGAAAAGCTGGCATCCGGAATGCGGATCAACAGAGCCGGTGATGACGCTTCAGGATTGGCCGTATCGGAAACGCTGAGGTCCCAAATACGAGGATTGATTCAGGCGCAGAGAAACGCCCTTGACAGTATCTCTTTCATTCAGACTGCCGAGGGTGCACTGCAGGAGGATCACTCAATCCTTCATCGGTTGAGGGAGCTCTCCGTGCAGTCTGCGAATGCAATTTACTCTGAGCAGGATCGAAGCCTCATTCAGGTCGAGGTTTCTCAGCTGGTTATGGAAATCAACCGTATAGCCGAGACCACAGAGTTCAACAGGTTCAAGATCCTGGACGGCTCAAACACGAACTTCACGTTCCAGGTTGGGCCCAATCCGGATCAGCAAATAACGGTTGCCATGAAAACCATGACAGCCGCGGCTATCGGCATTTCCGGTATATCCATGTCCAACGTCACTTCTGCAAGCAATGCGCTTCGCAGGGTGGACACGGCAGTGGATATCGTATCCCAGCAGAGGGCAACCTTTGGAGCAATCCAGAATAGGCTTGAACACGTGGTTTCTAACCTGTCAGTGGCCGCGGAAAACCTTCAGGCAGCTGAATCGAGAATAAGGGACACTGACATGGCGGTCGAAGTGGTGAACTTCATGCGTTTGAAGATCCTACAGGACGCAGGTGTTGCGATGCTCACTCAGGCGAATCTGAAGCCCCAGTCAGTTATGAGGTTGCTGGATTAGGGAGTTTACCGATCACACACCTGCGGCCCGTCAGGGCCGCAGGAAATTATTTATTGAGTTACAGGAGGTATGGCGTATGGACATAGATACGATACGGGGGAGGATAGACCCCTCATTTTATCCCTTTAAGAAAAACAAGGCTCAGGAAGAGGATATACCACGCATGTTCCCTGGTTCCTCCTCCAGCCAGGTCGAGAATAAAACCGAACTTCTAAGAGAGACCGGCTTCCTCGCAGATGCGATTGACAAGCTGAAAAAGGCGGGGGATATTTTTAACCGTCGACTCGAGTTTAAGGTTGATGAGGATACGCACCGTATTGTTGTAAAGGTAATCGACACAGAGACCGATAAAGTGATAAAGGAAATTCCTCCGGAGCAGATCATAGAGCTTGCTGCAAAGATTCAGGAGATGGTCGGTCTCCTCGTTGACGAGGAGAGATGACGCCTCCGGATGTGGTTCCGAGGACAGTGCATGCCCGATATCAACCTCCCAGGTGTCTCGTCAAATAATATCGACATAAAGGGTATCATAGATAAGCTTGTCAAGGTTGAGAGCAAGAAACTTGATCGACTGGAAGAAACAAAGGAGCTGCTCGACAAGGAAAAGAGCAGCTGGGTGACCCTCAGCAATAAAATAACCAGCCTTCAGGAAGCAGCAGATGAACTGTACGGCTTCCGTTCTCCTTTCGATGACAAAATCGCATCCTCGAGCAATGAAGATGTACTGATCGCCACTGCAACCAGGATCGCGCAACCTTCTACTTCAAAGATCATGGTAGAGCAGGTGGCAAAAAATGAGCGAATGATTTCTGACCCCGTGATGAACAAGCATATTTTCGGAAAGGCACTCCTGAAGTTGCAGGTGGGAGAGGAGAGTATTGAAATTAATTTTAATGGTGGAAATATCGAAAAACTTGCTGAAACAATCAACGATCAAGCCGGTGATCATCTACGTGCCAAGATTGCAAAGGATACAGGAGATACATCGGTTCTCATCGTTGAGGTGAGAAAGACTGGACAGCAAAATCGTATAACCCCTTTGGATATCGCATCTTCACAGTTCCTGAAGGATATCGGTCTCTTTGAAGAAAGAGTGGAATTCAGGATTGATACAGAATTGAAGGCGGAGAGGGTTTTCCCTGTTGACGGGGATTCGAAGTATGAGATCCGTGAGGGTGCGCTGTTACTCGAGCCGGAAAATAGTGCAGAGTTCATTCTCGACAGAACGGTTTCCTCTCAGCCCAATCTTCTGCTCAAGATTAAGGTCCGTGCTATCGATGTGGAGGCTGAGGAACCGGAGATTATTCCTCCGAAGTGGCCTGATCTAAAGGGCATTGGAAAGGTAACGGTAAAGGATATCGATATTGAAGGCGGAAAGCCGGTCAATAGAATCGATATTCCCGAAGAGAAAGTGGAAAAAAAAGTTGTCGTTGACAATCGTGTGCTCGGAATGGGGACAGAAAGAGGAGTCTCGGGAACCGGTGAAATGGAGAACCTAGGTGTAACCTTCAGGGAGTACACATTCAAACTCACAGACATCGTGCCGCAGGGTGAGGAAGTTGACAGGATCTTTTTCGTAAACAATAACACCGATAGGAGAATCGAGTATCAGGATATCGTGATTGAAGATGAGAGCGCACGGGCGGGGCTTGCACCGAAGCATCTGGTGCAGGACTCACAGAATGCGATCGTGTATATCGATGGGGTGAAAGTTCAGAGGGATACCAACGAAATCGATGATGCGATAAAAGGGGTGAATTTGAGACTTCAGAAGGAGAGCACACGTGAGGTTGAACTGACTGTGGAGAGAGATTACGAAAAAATCACAAAAAAGATCGTCAACTTAATCGAAAAGTACAACGAGCTGATTCGGTACATCAATGAGCAAACGAGGGTTGTTTCGACAGGCAAGCTCGACGAAAAGAGTGAGGCGGGAACTCTTACCGGCGATATAACCGTTATGGGGTTGAAGAGCAAGCTCCAGAAAATCATGATGAACCCCTACCCGACCGAAAGGGGGAGAGAGCTCTCTTTGCTCGCTCAGATAGGAATTTCCATGGGTTCTGCAGGGTCGAGATGGGAAGATATCAAAGGGGGGTATCTTCAGGTTGATGAGGACAAGTTTGTGAGTGCCTTTGAAAGGTATCCGGAATCAATCAAGCAACTATTCGGTTCAGATATAAACAGGGATGTGGCTATCGATAACGGTGTTGCCTATGAGCTGGCGAGAAATCTCAAAGCCTACACAAATCCTCGAGGGGGTATAATCCCTTACCGTATTACTACGACAGAGGCGAATATAAAACAGCAGGAGGAGAATATAGTTAACTGGAAGGAGCATCTTGAAGACTACAGAAAGAAGCTTGAGAGCGATTTCATTCAGATGCAGCAAGCCTTGAACGAACTCGATCAAAATCAGAAACGTCTCGAAAACTTTTCCAAGGGATTACAGAAATAGTAAGAAGGAGAGTACAAATGGACGTTCTTCTCATCAATGAAGAAAAAATCGATTATACTCTGGAAAAAGAAAAAAATGTGGGGGATGTGATAAAAAATGTAGAGAGCTGCGTTGTGAGCAATGGGAATGTGATTGAATCTATTACAGTGGATGAGAGAATAATCCCTTTTGACTATACCTCATCTGATTTTCGGCGAAGTCTGTCAGAGATAAAGGTTCTGAAAATCAGCACCTCAAACCACACTGAGCTGGCCTTTCACACTATTGTCACAGTCGGCGAATATATCAATAAGGTCCTGGATGAATACGTCAGGGTTGATTTTTTAAAGTTCCACGATGAAATAATCGAGGGACTCAAGTTGATTCATGAGGGAACAGTTGACTCATTGCGTCTGCTCAAAATTAAAAGTGCGTTGGTACTGAATTCAGACAGCAGTGTACTCTCTCAAACGCTTACAGAGCTGGGAGACTTTATTTCCAGATACGAAAAAAGATATCTCGATGAAGAAGGAGTGATTACCCTCAGGGAGCATCTTGGAAAACTGCTCCATTTCATTCCGAAAATATTCAAGTGGGCAGTGGTAAAAAATAATTCCGCTTTTGTCACGATAGAGAAAGCAAGGATGAAGTCCTATCTCAAAACGCTTTACTCTGATCTGCATATTCTCTGTGTGGGTTCGGTGAAGAAGTTTGAAAGAATAGGCAGGTATCTGCAACTGGGAGATGACCTTCACGCCATGAACGATCTTTTTTATCTCGTGGAGCTGCTGGATGATATCACTTTACTCGTTCCTGTAGCACAGAAATACATCGGCCGATTTAGCGGCCTATTTATCGGCATGGACCAATCTGAAATCGGATATGAGGAGCTTTTTAAAGTACTTGCATGTAAATTGAGGGATGTCGAGACAGCCTTCAGGGAAGGAGATATGATTACGGTGGGGGATGAACTGGAGTATGAGGTAAAACCGCTCTTTGAGTCACTTACCGGCTGGCTCCAAAAAATGTATGAATTGATTCAAAATGAGTGATTTTTTTATTGACAGAGTGGGAATATTGGTTTAACTTTTTAAATGTAAAGGCATTCCGTTAATCTACTGTATGAATACCTCTTATAGATGGCCGCAATTCTAATGACGTGAAGTTCTCAGAAAGCTTCATATGAGGCGATTGTAGAACTTCTTCTGAATGAAAAAGAGGTTCATATTCCTTTGTTAGGAATAGTGAGGAAAGAAGAAAACCAGATTGAGAGTGTAATTCTTAGATTTTATCCTGCTTACAAAATACATCAGCTCATTAGATGAGAGGGTCGAATATTTAATTATTCCTGATTATTCCCAATCACGTGTATGTGTCCTTGTATGAGACCCGATAGGGTTTATCCCGTTATAGGATAATCAATTTAATAAATCAAAAATGGAGTAGATATGTATCCTGAAGAACGTAAAAATGAAAACGGTGAAGATCTTTCCTTCGACCGTGAATACCTAAACAGAGAGACTGAGGAAACAGAAAACAACTCTTACGATGAGCTTGGATTGGAATCTGAACGTGAACCTGTGAGTATTCCGGAATTCAAACCTGAAAGCGAAGTTGAAATCGATAGCGAATCTGAAAATGGGAAAGTCGCGATTATTAAAAAGACGAAGAAAAAGGTTGAAGAGAAGAAAAAGATCAACTTCATCAAGCTTAATATCAATGAGCTTACAAATATGACAATATCTGAACTTTCCGCTCTCTCCAGGGATTTCAATATAGAAGGTACGAGCCGTATGAAGAAGCAGGATCTCATATTTGCGATCCTTCAGGCACAAACGGAAAAGCATGGGCTTATCTTCGCCTCGGGTGTGCTCGAGATCCTGCAAGATGGCTACGGTTTTCTTCGCTCTCCGAGTTATAACTATCTCCCTGGACCGGATGACATTTACGTCTCTCCTTCACAGATCCGTTTATTTGGGCTTAAAACAGGCGACACCGTCTCTGGTCAGGTTCGTCCCCCGAAGGAGAATGAACGGTTTTTTGCGCTTTTGCGGGTTGAGGCGGTCAACTTCGAAGATCCGGAGGTGGCACAGAGACGGATCCTTTTTGATAATCTCACACCTCTGTATCCTGATGAGCGAATAAATCTTGAAACTACCTCTGATAACATTTCTATGAGGGTTGTGAACCTCTTTACACCCATTGGTAAGGGACAGAGGGGATTAATAGTGGCTCCTCCAAGGACAGGTAAAACGATTCTGATCCAGCAGATAGCAAACTCTATTACCACCAACCAACCAGAGATCGTGCTCATCGTTCTTCTTATCGATGAGCGGCCCGAAGAGGTCACCGATATGCAGAGAAATGTGAATGGTGAGGTGATCAGCTCTACCTTCGATGAGCCAGCTACAAGACATGTGCAGGTTGCCGAGATGGTGATCGAAAAGGCGAAGAGGCTCGTGGAGCACAAGAGGGACGTAGTAATACTCTTGGATAGTATTACCCGGCTCGCCCGGGCTTATAATCAAGTTGTTCCGACATCCGGAAAGATACTCTCAGGCGGGGTTGATTCAAATGCACTGCATAAACCCAAGCGTTTCTTCGGTGCAGCCCGGAATATTGAGGAGGGAGGAAGTCTCACGATTCTCGCCACCGCCCTCATCGATACAGGGAGCAGAATGGATGAGGTCATTTTTGAAGAGTTCAAGGGAACGGGAAACATGGAGATCCACCTCGATCGGCGGCTGGTTGAGAGAAGGATCTTTCCTGCCATCGATGTATGGAAATCGGGTACAAGAAAAGAGGAGCTCCTTCTCTCCGAGGAGGAGCAGCAGAAGCTCTGGGTCCTCCGTAAGGTTCTTCATCCAATGGATGAGCTTGAGGTGATGGAGCTGCTCATAGAGAAAATGAAGGCAACGAAGAGTAATGCAGCGTTCCTGCGCTCAATGAACAACTCAGCATAAAAAATTTGTATAAAAATCCATCTGGTAGTATATTTAGTGGGCATAAGGAGTGGAAATCCAGATGAAAAAAGATATACATCCAGAGTATAAACCGGTTGTGATAACCTGTGCGTGTGGGAACAAAATAGAGACTAAATCAACAGCCCCTCTCACCCATGTTGAAATTTGTTCCGCCTGCCATCCTTTTTTCACGGGTAAGCAAAAGCTCGTGGATACTGCCGGAAGGATCGAACGATTCAGGAGAAAGTACAATATCAAGTCCTGAGAGCAGATCCTTCTTCCGACTCCAGAGTTTTCTTGATTCAGTATATATGTTTCTTGGCATCGATCTTGAGTCGCAGTATATTATTCACTGACAGGTAGAGGAGAGATGGAAAAACCTCATATCGGCGGGCAGGCAGTCATTGAAGGAGTAATGATCCGCAATAAATATGTGTACTCAATCGCGGTCAGAAAGCAGGACGGTTCGATATCGGTTGTGAAAAATACTCTTTCGAGCCCTGCACAGCGGTACAAGCTTTTAAAGGCTCCTTTTGTCAGAGGTGTAACGGCACTCATCGAGAATCTCGTACTCGGCATTAAATCTCTTCTCTACTCCGCAGAAGTTGCGCTTCCGGAAGAGGAAGGGAAGAAGAACTCGAAGGGTAGATCCGGAATGATCATGGTGTTTGGACTCGTTCCGGCCCTTCTCTTGGGAGTGGCACTCTTCATGGTATTGCCAAATCTATCCACCCATTATCTTGGTGTCGTCGAGAAGGACAATCCTTTTCTTTTTAACGTAATAGCGGGATTGATACGACTCTGTGTGTTTCTTCTCTACCTTTTCATAATCTCTTTAATGAAAGACATTCGACGGACCTTTCAGTATCACGGAGCGGAACATAAAACGATTTTTGGATACGAATCAGACAGACCCCTTACTATAGAAGGGGTGACGAGCTTTAAAACCATGCACCCGAGGTGTGGAACCTCATTTCTCTTCTTTGTGTTTTTCATCACCATACTTGTCTTTCCTCTGATTACGGTATCTCTCCGAATGATCTACAGTGATTTTGCCCAATTACCACTTGCGTTCAGAAAATTGATTACCCTCACACTCCATCTCTGTATTGCGCTTCCTCTCATTGCATCAATTTCCTACGAACTGTTGAAGCTTTCCGATAAGTACAAGAATAATTTTATTATGAAGGTCCTCATTGCTCCTGGATTGATCCTTCAGAGGATCACTACGAGGGAACCAGATGATAGCCAGTTGGAAGTTGCAATAGAGGCGGTGAAGTCGGTTTTACAAGAAGTATGATAATGTATACATATATACCAATGTATCTTCCTTTTTTCCATTATTAATGAAACAGTATACTGTTTTGTTTTCATTATCCCACAATACTGTTTATTAGAATGATTTATCTTTTTCAGTCTATACAGATATCCTAATTGTTTAATATCAAATAATTAGATTCTTGTGACAACTCTGCCAGCAAAGCTGGCGGAGTTGTCTCCAGTGACTAATTAAGGAAATCTAGATATACAGTTTTTTTCCATTTTTGTGGGAAATAATAGTGAATTACCAAGAATGTTATTCATTTTTATAAAGTCGTTATAATTATTTATACATTTTTATTTTCCCCTCAATCACCCATATACATCTATATTTTTAATTCTTTATATTTATATAATTATAAATATGTATAAAATAGTATAATTGGCATTTATATTGCACTTATATTAGCAGTGAGGAAATTATGGTAAAGACAAAGGCAGAAGACAGAGTTTCGATAAATAGTCTGACTGCATATCTTATGCAACTGGGAAAGGATAGGCTGCTCACTGCAGAGGAAGAGAAGGGGTTATCCCAGAGAATATTGAAGGGTGATAAAAGGGCTCGGGAAGTGCTTATCAATGCCAATCTCAGATTGGTAGTAAAAATTGCAAAGGGATACCTCTCTCATGATATGGACCTATTAGACCTCATTCAGGAGGGAAATCTAGGGCTCATTAAGGCCGCTGATAAATTCGATTTCAAAAAGAACGTGCGATTCAGCACCTATGCATCTTTCTGGATAAAACAGAGTATTGCACGTGCGCTCTCAAATAAGAGTCGTATGATACGGCTTCCCCACAGAAAAGAGGAAAAGCTGAGAAAAATCACCCGTGCTCAGAGCAAACTCTCAAAGGACTATGGTAGAGATCCGGATCCTGTTGAGTTGGCGGTGGAAACAAGGATAGAGGAAGAAGAAATCGATAGAATACTCAAGCTTCCCGACAAGGTGCTCTCAATTGAATCGACTCATGATGAGGAGAGTTACTCTCTGAAGAGTATTGTCGAAGATCCGAAATACAACCCTGATTACCTGGTTATGCGAAATTACCTGAGGGAAAAAACTCAGGAGATGCTGAGGATCCTCACTGAAAAGGAGAAAAAGGTCCTCCTCATGCGCTACTCATTCTTTTCTGGAGAGAAGAACACTCTCAAAGACATCGGAATGGAGCTCTCAATTTCTCCTGAAACTGTAAGGCAGGTTGAAATGCGGGCGTTGAAAAAGATCCGTGAGCACTTCAACCATCTGAAAGAGTTTATCACGGATTGAAAACGCCTTTAGTATCCTCTTGACATCGCGCGTGTCTGATCTTTCTTATAGAGGTCGGAGTAGTAGTACCCCCGGTTTTTCAGCATGTCCTTCAACCCCTGCGGGAACGGCATGTATCTCCAAAAGATGGACCTCACATCCTTATGCAATTTTTGCATTCCCTGCGCTTCAAACTTGATCCACAGAATATAATCCTGAATGAAGGACTCTTTCAAATCCCCCTTTAACTTGTTTTCCTGAAAGTAGTCGTAATAGCGACCAGTTATCCCCTCCTCCATCCAGTAGTGCAGCGCCTTTTCCTTTGCTAACTGCCAGCGCATGTCGCCGAGTGCATAGAGTATCGCCGTTTTCAGATCCTTTGGGTAAAGGGGAAGCGCAACCCTTCCTTTTCCGGTGGCTTTATTCATTTTATCGAAGGATTCCCAGCAGATACCATAACTCCCGTAGCTCGGGACAATAATGAAATAGGGAACAATACGGTGCTCTTCCTGCTTGTATTTCCTGATGAATACACCAGGATCGATGTTTTCTATCTCGGAAAGAATTGTATGTAAATTATCTTTGGTACAGATGTCTCTGTTTGTTTTCGGAAGGTATGATTTGATCAGAAAGGGAAAGTGATTCCCTTGTCGCCCAACCGTCATTTTATTCATCTGTCGGATAGTATTGAACTCTTCCATTACTGTTTTTGTGTCTACTATAGTAGTGAGGTCTGTCCCGGACTTCTCAATAGAAAAAATATCATCTTCGAGAGATTGCACACTCCTGACCGTGGTCTCAATGTCTTTGTTCGATCGTGTTAGGTTACGTAGGATCTCCTGAATTTCACCAATGAGCCTTTTTTGATCGTCGTTATAGGGAGTAATAATGTTTTCGTATTGGGGGAGGTATTCGTGTTTACAGAGAATCGAGACGCTGCTTGCCAAACTTCTCTCGATCATGAGATGCTGGTCGATCTTCTGTTTCAAATTTGCAAGCTCTGCATCTCTCGAACCGACCTTTCTTTCAAGACGGGCTTTCATTGCGGAAGGAGAGCTCTTTCCCACCTTTTTTGTCTCGTCGATCGCGCTCTGCCGGATCGATCCGTTTCCGATCAACAGGAGCCATTCATCCACGAACCAGTAATTATTAAAAGATCCGACTGTTACATTGATTCTGTGCAACATCTCTCTCTGTGATTCGTCGATGAAATGACTGTTTAATAGTCCATACCTGTAGAGAGCCAGTTTTTCATTGGTGAGATTATCGAAAAATGTATCTATAAGGGTAGTGAGCATGTTCCAGTAAGCTGGAATGATCCGTTCCCTGTACATCGACTTTTCGTCTTTTTCTACAGCCTTCGAGAATTTTGTGATGAAGTCATGTAATCTTTGTCCGTACTCGTCGGCCCCTCCTATGAGCTTTTGATAGGCGTGTTTGTCCGAGAATACCTTTTTAAGGTCTATTGGACGCAGATCGGTCTTTTTTATAAACTTTCCCTCGGTAACGGATTGTATGCCGTTGGCGTTCTTCTTTTTTTCTTCTTCCTGGTCCACACCGAGAAGTTCCGCAATTTCAGGATCAAGTTCTTCGTTCCCGCTCACTTATATCCTCCATAAAAGGGGGCTTTCTTATGAGTTTAACATAGAATAGTGGAAAAATAAATAAAAAATATGGAGCCTTAGCTTTGAACTATAAGTTTAACACAGAATTCTCAGAAAGAATGATCTCAACGCTACTTTTTTTCAAAATCGTAGAGGAATTTAGAGGGAAAAAGGATTGGAGGTGAGGGGATTCGAACCCCTGACCCCTTGAATGCCATTCAAGTGCTCTCCCAACTGAGCTACACCCCCGTTGCTCAAAGAGTACATAGAAAAGAAAGCTCTGTCAAGCACAATTGGTCGAATCCTCGGGTGATGAGGATTTTATTGTTTCCTTTCACAAAGTATGATATATTTTAAACTCCGTTTGGAGAAGTCATGGGATTAAAGAAGGGTTCCGGCTATACACAGGCAACCACTAACAAGATTTACTGTGCAAACTGTTCTCATTGCGTGCTTTTCAAACAGCATGTCGGGCAGACGTCTTCCTATGTGCTGAGGGTTCGCTGTAGCAAGGGAATGTGGAAAAAGCAGTCAGGAGAGGAAAAAATTTATAAATATTTTACGATAGTGAGAAGAACCGTTGCTTCCTGCGAAAATTATGATGCAATGGGAGACGAAAAGACATTTATTCGGGAGCTTCGAAAAAGCCTTCCGATAAAGGACGAAATCTATTCGTACTGATAGACCAATGAAAGACCTAAAAATAATTATGCTTATTCTCATTCTGATCTGTGCTCTTCTGTTGTCCTGTGCCACAAGACGACCGGACCTCTACAGGGAAGATGGAAGTTCACTTTCGATCACCGATTACGAGAAAATAGCCCAGGTTGAGCGAGACAACCGTCGATATGAGAATGCAATTGAGGTCTACAGTGCAATTATCACCAATTACTCTGATAATAAAACGGCACTTGCGTGGGCACACTATGAGGTTGGCTTCTGTTACTTTACATTAAAGAAATACCCTGAGGCTGAACAGTATTTCAGAATCGTGATAAACGAGTTTCAGGACCCCGCGGCAAAAAAATTAGCCCAGGACATGATCGTAAAGATAGGTGAGGTCAAGGAAAAGTAATACAGGAGTAAGAATATCTCTTTTTTGTATCGCCCTTGCAGCGATTCCTTTCTGTCTTTCCCTCCTCATCAATATTCCGATTCTCTTTTCTGATTATGGGTCAATTACAGGAGAGATGCTTTTTTCCTGTGCCGGATTCGCATTTTTTATTCTTCTTTTCCTCATCTTCGGTCCTCCAGTGCGAAGTTACCTGCTGGAACACGAGCTCTCCCATGTGCTCTTTGCACTGCTCAGCGGTATCAGGGTAAAGGCTTTTTCTCTGAACAGGAACAGTGGATATGTAAAGACGGAAAGGGTCAATATTCTCATTGCCCTCGCTCCCTACGCTCTCCCGTTGTATACACTACTCCTTATTGGAATATATAAAATCATGAGCAGATACTTTCCGCACCTGTTCCTCAAATACCTCTTCTATTCCCTTTTCGGACTCACGTTGGGCTTCCATATTCTTGCGACCATGCACTATCTTCAGATATATCAACCGGACCTTGCCCGTTACGGCTCCTTTTCTTCTCTCATTTTCATTTCAATCTGCTCTCTTCTCATACTGGTAGTAATACTCTCACTCATGTTCGAGCGGACTCAGCCAATTATCTATGTCCGCTCTTCGATCACTCAAGGGCTGCAAATTTACAGGCTGATTTTTTCTCTGCTGGGCTCTGTTTTGCACTGATTGGATAATCGATTTTTCCTCTCCCTTTTTCGAACTTCTGTTACCTATTACGGACATTGCTTCTACTTAACTTTTTCGAACTTTTTTCCTTGACAACACAAGGATGGGGTTTTATAATCTACCTCGATTTATTGTGAAATTTTAAACAAAAAAACATTGAATGAGCCTGGGGTTATATAAGGTTTCTTAAAACCCTCCCTTATTCAACACAGAGTCCCAGCGCATTTAGAAAAGTCGATGGTAAAGAAAAGATTAAATGATAACGCTCACGCTTCATCCGCTTTGTCAGGGTTCAGGAGGAGTGCATCCTGCACGGGCCCCACATTTTTCAGTAATACATTGCTATGCATAAGTTCATAAAAGAATCCCGTACGCACTGCACTGGTATGAAAAACCAGTTTTTTATTACTCAAGGAAATATTTTATCAAGCACAGAGGAGTAAGGAGGATAACCGTGTCTTCAAAAGTTGTAGAATATCCGGCGATATGGATTGCAGGGGCTGCCTGTTCAGGGTGTTCAGTGTCGCTCCTGAATGCGATTAATCCCAGTATTCAGAACGTGCTGTTGGACCCGTTACTACCTGGAAAACACGTCTCTCTGATGTTCCATGCCACTGTAATGGCGGGACAGGGGGAGACCGTTGTGAGGGTAATGAGAGATACCTCACAAAAAAAGCCAAAGGGATACCTTCTCGTTGTTGATGGATCAGTTCCGACTGGTGAGGATGGACTATTCTGCAGGATTGGTGAGCTCAATGGAAAAGAATTGACCATGCAAGAGATGACTGCTGAGCTTGCAAAAGAGGCGCTCGCGGTGCTGGCTGTTGGTACATGTGCAGCCTTTGGAGGAATCCCCTCCGGAGCACCGAATCCGACGGGTGCCAAGTCGGTTGCAGATTTCTTCAAGGATGAGGGAATTACCACTCCTCTTATCAATATCCCTGGCTGCCCGCCGCATCCAGACTGGATGCTGGGTACCATTGCAAGTGTTCTTATCCATGGACTTCCTTCACCGGAGGCACTCGATGAAAAACTCAGGCCAAAGGAATTCTTCGGGAAGCTGATACATGATAACTGCCCCCGCCGTGCATACTTCGATGCAGGTCAGTTTGCAAAGACCCCGAGTGATCCCGGCTGCCTCTATGAGATAGGGTGCAAGGGACCCTATACCTATGCGGACTGTCCGACACGGCAGTGGAACAATGGTGTGAACTGGTGTATCGGTGCAGGAGCCCAGTGCATCGGCTGCGTCGAACCGGACTTCCAGGACAAGCTTGCGCCCATGTTCGAAAAGATCGATGAAGAGGGCCTTGAACGGTTCAAGATTAAAACACGTTAACGGAGGCGACCTATGGCAACCAGAGTAACGATTGACCCAATAACGAGGATTGAAGGTCATATGAAGATAGAGGCCATCGTGGAAGATGGTAAGGTGCAGGATGCTCACTGTTCCGGAACCCTCTTCAGAGGATTTGAAATCATACTCAGGGACCGTGATCCCCGCGATGCACAGAGAATCACCCAGCGCGTGTGCGGAGTGTGTCCTGCGGTGCACTGTACTGCGGCTACGCTGAACTTAGACAGCGCCTTTGGCATTGCGGACAAAGTTCCTGACAACGGACGGATGCTCCGAAATATAGTCCTCGGATCAAACTATATTCAGTCCCACATTCTGCACTTCTACCATCTTGCTGCCCTCGATTTTGTCGATGTGGCTGCAGTGGCCGAATATTCAGGCAATGACCCGGAATTGAAATCTCTGAAAGGGTTCATCAGCAGAGGTGAACTTGCACCCTTTGTACCTCGTTATGAAGGGGATTACCGCTTCGACAAGTCGACAAACCAGGAGCTTACAAAGCATTACCTCACTGCGCTTGAGATGAGAAGGCTTGCCCATGAGATGCTCACGCTCTTCGGAGGGAAGATGCCCCACAATGCATCCGTAGTGCCTGGTGGCATCACTGAGCATCCCACCATCGACAAGATCACGCGGTATCTCTGGAGACTCAACAGGATCAGAGATTTCATTGACAACACCTATATACCCGATGTGATTGCGGTGGCGAAAACCTATCCGGAATACTTTAAAATCGGTGCGGGACCCGGTAATTTTCTCTGCTACGGTGCTTTTGATCTGGATGGGAAGATCAGTGACTACGCAAGCAGGAAGAGATTATTCTCTCAGGGTGTTGTTGAGGGAATGCAAACGTATAAGCCGCTGGATCCTACAAAGATCACCGAGAGCGTAAAGCATGCCTGGTATGATGGAGAAGATGCGATTCATCCATCCATGGGAGAAACAAAACCGAATGCGAAAAAGGAAGATGGATATAGCTGGATCCGTTCTCCCAGATATGAAGGGAAGGTATACGAGGTTGGACCACTCGCCCGCTGGGTGGTATCCTATTTTGCGGGGCAGGTGCAGGTAAAAGAAGCCCTTGATGCCTGTGTGAAGGAATTGAATGTAGGACTCAATGATCTCAACTCCGTGCTCGGAAGGCATGCTGCGCGGGCGCTCGATACAAAGCTTGTTGCGGACAGCATGGCGGAGTGGATCCTTACGCTCAAACCGGGTGAGCCGGTGTGCGCACGCTTCGAGATTCCGGAGGAATCCGAGGGTATGGGTATCGTGGATGGACCGCGCGGAGCTCTGGGGCACTGGATAAAGATCAAAGGTAGGAAAATCGATCGATATCAGCTCGTCGTGCCAACCACCTGGAACGCTTCACCGCGGGATGAGAAGGAACAACCGGGACCTATGGAGCAGGCGCTCATCGGAACGCCAGTCAAGGACTCTGAGAATCCCTATGAGCTCGTTCGAATTGCGCGCTCCTTTGACCCCTGTCTCGCCTGTTCGGTCCATACCGTGAACCTAAAGGGCAAAAAATTGGGGTCACTGCGGATTGTGTAAGAGAAAAGTAGCGGTCATTGGCGTGGGTAACCTTCTCATGGGGGATGAGGGCGTCGGAATCGCGGTTGTGCGAAGACTCGAAAAGGTTGTGATCTCCGACGAGCTTGAGATAATTGATGCGGGGACCAGTTTTTTTACAATGGTTTCCGAGCTCAGGAGGTTTCAAAAGGTCATTATCGTCGATGCGGTTCACGGAAGGGAGGCTCCAGGGAGCGTCTACCGCTTCACTATGGAGGATGTGGAGGGGAAGAAGGATTCAGTTCTATCCCTTCACGACTTTGGTGTATTCGAATCAATTCGGCTTGAGCGTCTCATCGCACCGATGCCTGAAGAGATTATCTTTTACGGTGTTGAGCCGTTGAGTGTAAGGCTTACGATGCAGCTTTCCCCCACACTTCAGGAGAAGGTTGGATACGTGGTACAGAAGATCATCGAAGAGTTAAAAGAATCGGGGATCTGCATCAAAGAAATACATACAGAATAACTTTTGCGTAGATTTCTTACAAGGAGGAACACGAATGGTTGTCAATGTTCCAAAACCGGATGCCGAGCTGTTGGACATGCTTGGAGAGTTTAAAATCAAGAGCGTCTTTATCGTCGGTTGCGGTGGATGTCCAGTGGGATGTAACTCTGGAGGCCAGGAAAGGATAGATCAACTGAGCGAGATTCTTTCACAGAACGGTTTTAGGGTGACAGGGAATGCGCTCATCGATTTTCTGTGCAACAAAGCGCTCGTCGGCTCGAAGCTCGCCTATCACCTGGAAAAATTGAAGAACACCGAGGCTGTACTCGTTGTTTCATGCGGAATCGGAGTCCAGGCAACTGCCGATATGATCGATATACCGGCATATCCGGCGAACGATACACTTTCCAGCCAGGGAATGCAGGGGCTCTGGCCGTCGAGTGAACGGTGTGCCGGATGTGGAACCTGCTATCTGGCTTTGACGGGTGGCATATGTCCTATCACCAGCTGTTCCAAAAGCCTCCTCAACGGTATGTGTGGTGGGCAACACGATGGAAAGTGTGAAGTGGAGAATGACAGAGACTGTGGATGGAACTTGATCTACGAGCGATTGAAGGCGCTCGGGCAGCTAGACAATCTGAAGAAAATGACCAGTCTTCGAGATTATAGAAAGATGGAAGTATCCGACAGGCTGAGAAGCACCACACGCTGGGCGCTCGAGAAGGAAGTAATGTACGAAGCGTCCATGGAGAGTCCAAAGAAGGAAGAGGAGGCATAAGATGAGCAAATTGCAGGAAAGCTTGCAGGCGGGAAAGTTTACCATTACCGGAGAAATAGGACCTCCCAAGGGAGTAGACTTGCATCATTGTATGGACGAAGAGGTCTCATTCATAAGGGACCGTGTGGTTGCGATCAATGTTACAGACAATCAAAGCTCAGTAATGCGTGTCTGTTCCCTCAGTATCTGTGCGCTCCTGGCCCGGAAGGGTCTGGAGCCGATTCTCCAGATCACCTGCAGGGACAGAAACAGGCTCGGAATTCAGGGTGATGTTCTTGGTGCTTATGTGCAGGGAATCAGAAACATACTCTCACTCACCGGAGATCACAATACAGCGGGAGATCATCCGGGCAGTAAGCCTGTGTTCGATCTGGATTCGGTGAGTTTGCTTCAGGCCATGACATCCCTCAAGAACGGAAAAGATCTAGCGGGTAACGACCTGGAAGGGGTTCCTAATGACCTATTCTGCGGGGCTATCGTCACGCCAGAAGCAGATCCTGTAGAGATGCAACTCATAAAAATGGAGAGGAAGATCGAGGCGGGAGCCCAATTCTTTCAAACCCAGGCGATCTATGACCCGAAGGTTTTTGAGGATTTCATGAACAAGGCTTCGAAGTTCAAGGTGCCGGTACTCTGCGGAATCGTAATCATCAAGTCTGCCGGAATGGCAAGTTACATGAACAATTTCGTCCCCGGTGTGCGGGTTCCAGAGGAGATGATTAAGGTCCTGAAGGAAGCCCCGAAGGAAGACAGAGCCAAGCGGAGCATCGAACTCATGGCGGACTTTATAGAAAAAGTGAAACCAATGTGTCAGGGGCTCCACATAATGGCCATGGGGTGGGAAAAGTATGTGCCGGAGATGCTTGATATGTGCGACCTATAGACAAATGGACCGTTGGTTCGGAGGATATTAATAACCTTAGATGAAAAAACCATCTTCCTAGGAAGATGGTTTTTTCCCATTCGGGCTAGTGAGATTTGAACTCACGACCTCACGGTCCCGAACCGTGCGCGCTACCCAACTGCGCTATAGCCCGTTTTGTATCTGAATGAGGGATTACTCGTACAGGATGGAAGATCATTGCTCCCCGCATTTGTATGGACGGTATACGATAGACCGAAAGGATAAATGCGGGAGCGACGGGACTTGAACCCGCGATCTCCGGCTTGACAGGCCGGCGCGATAACCAAACTTCGCCACGCCCCCCGAAAATTACCAGCGCTTAATTTAATGATAATTGACCCTGCTGTCAAGGATTTTTCTCCACTTTCTCCACTACAAAACGGTGCACTCCATTTGTTTTAAAAAAATTTTTATTTGTTCCGATGAATAGAGAGAACAGGAGTGCCCATGAAATTATCAATACTTACAGTAATAGTGATTGCTTTTCTCTGTTTCAGTCTCTCTTTTCTCTCCTGCTCCATCACAACCAATCTGGTGAAGAATGGAGATCCTGCGTATAAGAGGGGTGTGTGGCACAAAGTGGAGGAAGGCCAGACCCTCTGGAGAATAGCAAAGACCTACCGCGTCTCACTGGAAGAGTTGAAGGTTGCGAATGATATTGAGGATGTGGTACATATTGCACGTGGTGCATGGATTTTTATCCCAGGTGCTGAAAAACATCTCTACGTGCAGGGGAGTGTAGAGAGTGCACCTCAGGAACAGGCGAAATTGGAGTTTATTTGGCCGGTGAGGGGAGAGATCATCAGATCTTTCGGTAAATATGAGAATGATTTCAACTACGGAATCGATGTCCGTACCAGCAGGAATAACGGTGTGCGCGCAACACAAAAGGGAACGGTTGTGCTTTCGAATATTGTACGGGGATATGGAAATACCATCATTATTGAGCACGAAAATGATTTTTGCAGTCTCTATGCCCGTAATATTAAAAGTATCGTGAAAGAAGGGCAGAGCGTGGACAAAAATTCAATCATCGCCAGGATAGATCCGGAAAAAAGCCCGGATGTGGCTGTTGTGCACTACGAGCTGTTTTATAAAGGGAAACCAGTAAACCCTCTTTATTATTTACCATAGCCTCTTTATTCGTTTATATTATAGAGCATCAATAGCGGCCCGATCATGCTCTTCAGTAGTGAGGGAGGGGGAAATCTTTTGATAATGGATCTTCACAGTGATGAGCAGCACGACCACCGGCATGATCAGTATGAAGATGAAGATGACCCTCTTGCCTATTATCTCAAACAGATAAACAAAATACCCCTGCTTGGTCCTGAAGAAGAAAAGAAGTGTTACATAGAGATAAGATACTTCAAAGATACCCTCAAAACCCTCTATGATCGACTCAGGACGGGTAAGATCGAAGAAAAAACCTACAGGAAGGAAAAGATAATCTATGAAAAGAAGCTCATAGATGTGAAGAATGTGCTGGTGACTGCCAATCTCAGGCTTGTGGTGAGTATAGCGAAAAAGTACCAGCATAGGGGTTTGACTTTGATCGACCTCATTGATGAAGGAAACATCGGTCTTATAGAGGCGATCGACCGATTCGATTATACTAGAGGTTTCAAGTTCAGCACTTACAGCACATGGTGGATACGGCAATCAATTATCAAGGCAATCGCAGATAAGGGACGTCTTATCCGACTACCCATTCATATGCTTAATACCATCCGGAAATGCTATTTCATCACCAAGCAGCTTACTCAAAAGCTTGGTCGGGAACCGACAACTGATGAAATCTCTGAGCATCTCGGCATAGCAAAAGAGAAAGTAGTCAAGATCTTGCACATCGCTCAGGTCCCGGGTTCACTCGAAGCTCCGGTGAACAATGACGGCACCTCCGAGCTGGGAGACCTGATCGAATACGCGCAGAGTGGGATACATGAGGATACAGTATTTTTCATGGCTCTCCAGGAGCTCTTGAAGCAGGTATTGAACAAGCTGAGCACACGGGAGAAGAGAATCATTGAGCTCAGGTTCGGGCTTGACGGAGAAGGGCCGTACACTCTTGAAGAGACGGGAAACATTCTCGGCATTACCAGGGAGAGAGTGCGCCAGATACAGAACAGCGCGCTGAAGAAGCTGAAAAACTTCAAGCTTTCAAAAGATTTGAAAGAGTTCACTTTTGACGAGTGATATTGAGTATCCAACACCGTAAAAGGAACCAGCATGGAACTAAAAGATTACATTCGTAATGTATCTGACTTCCCAAAACCTGGAATACAATTCAAGGATATCACTACACTCTGGAAAGACGCCCGGGCTTTCAAGCAATCGGTAGATCTTCTCTTCAATCGGTACAGAGACAGAGGAATAAGAAAAGTGGTTGGAGCAGAGTCTAGAGGTTTCATTGTGGCAAGCCCTCTTGCCTATCTATTGAATGCAGGGTTTGTTCCGGTGCGGAAAAGGGGAAAGCTTCCCGCTGAACAGGTAGAAGAAACCTATGCACTGGAGTATGGGACCGATGCATTGACTATGCACGAAGATGCAATTCAGAGGGGAGAGAAGGTATTGATCGTTGACGATTTACTTGCAACTGGCGGCACAGTAAAGGCGATGATTAATCTCGTCAAGAAACTTGGAGGGGACCTTGAAGAAGTGGCCTTTCTCGTTGAATTGGAGTTTTTACATGGGAGAGAGGGGATCGATGTGCCAGTTTTCAGCATTGTCAAGTATGGGGAGGAATAGGAGAGGAATTTGTTAAAGGGAAACGCTGAAGAATCGATAAAAAAAATGTGGGAATGGAAACTTTTCAGCAGAGGCTTTTGAAAACAGACATAATTGACGATATAATATATTAATAAGTATAAGTGGAAATATTTATGTGCGTGAAGTGGGACCGGAAGAGAAGGAGTTTGTCGTTGATGGGGGAGTTTGTAAGGTCAAAAAGGCGAATCTTTGACTTATACGAAACTAATATCGGAGATTATGAAGCTTGTCATGGGTCTGGAAGAAAGAAACATTATATTGACTTAAAAAATTGAATACCATATAATTTCAAAATTGATAGCAAGGGTTGTCTATCATGTTGGTTGAATTCTCGCTGAGTTCCCTCACAATTGTCACTCCTACCGAAGTGAAGACAAACGCCAGTATCAAGATTTACCAGGGAAGAATAGAAGGGTTTACCAGATCAAGGATGAAGGATTATGAGATCAAAGGATCCTACATTCTCTTTCCTGCAGTGATAAATCCTCATGATCATCTCTTCGGAAGTTACCATCCGAAAATAGGGAATGGGATCTACATCTGCTGGCTTCCATGGGACTATGACCTGAAGGGATCGCCGATCTACGAGGAAAGAAACAAAAATTCCCCTTTCGAACTGTATCAAATTGGAGCCTATAAAAATCTCATATCGGGAGTTACAACGGTTCATGATCACATTCCACACCATATCAATGATCCATTTATAGACAAGCTTCCAATAAGGGTTCTCAGGGACTACTCCCTTTCCCATGAAGTTTCTGTGTACGATTTAAAGTGGGGTGATGGAGTCGATATCGAATACAAAAGGGCGGTGGAGAATGATTTCCCTTTTGTTACACACATAGAAGAAGGTTTCGACGAGGAATCTCTGCGGGGAATCGATATTCTTGAGGAATACAAAGCTCTCAGCGAATATACCGTTCTCGTACATGGAATTGGCTTTTCCACCAGCGATCTGAAAAGGGTTGCAAAACGGAAAGCTCATCTCGTATGGTGCCCAGGCTCGAACGTCTATATGTTCCAGAGGACGGCAAAAGTGAAAGAATTGATGGAATTGGGTGTTAACGTGTGTATTGGAACAGATTCTCCTGCCACCGGTGAATTGAACATCCTGGAGGAGATACGGTTCGCGAAGAAGATATACGGGCAAATGTACAATGAGGGGTTGGACGATAGAACAGTAATCGAGATGATTACAATAAACCCAGCCAGGGCATTTCGAATTCAGGATAAACTCGGGTCACTTGAGAAGGGGAAGCTGGGAGACTTGCTGCTCGTGAAGGGTGACAGGAAAAAACCGCATGAGTCGCTTGTCAATGCACAGTTGAGGGATATTTCCCTCGTTTTCATGGAGGGAAAACCGCTTTACGGGGATAGTGAGTTTGAGTACCTTTTTCAGGATTTCGATACGCAGTATAAGAGGATAGAGATCGACGGCAAGGAGAAAATCATCATTGGTGATCCGGTCGGTCTCGTGGAGAACATACGGAAGAATGTGGGATTTCATAAAAAACTTCCATTCTTGCCGATATAGGATAGCAGGGTGCCAGGAACGTTAAGAAACTACAAAACAGGATCGATCATATATTTTCAGGGGGATATCGGAGATAATATCTACGTTCTGAAATCCGGTGTGGTGAGCCTCATGTACCCTTCCATTGAGACAGGGGAAGAAGTGCGCGAGAACATAAGAAACGGAGAATTTTTTGGGGTGAAATCTGCACTCGCGAAAAGACCAAGGGAGGAGACTGCAGTTGTTTTAAAGGACGCCCAAGCACTCGTGCTGACCAACGATGAGTTCGAGTTTCTTCTGACGAAAAACGTCAAGATCATCACCAATTTTCTCAGGGTCTTCAGTAACCAGTTGAGAAAAGTCGGAAAACTGGTGCACAGCTTCCTTGACCATGAAGAGGTCGGAGACAATCAGGCAGAGCTCTTTAAAATAGGCGAGTATTACCTGAAAAAACACAACTACAAACAGGCGCAATATGTGTACAATACCTATTTAAAGCACTACCCATCCGGTACCTTCGTACCACAGGCGAAGGAGAGGCTTGAAGCCATCAATGATGCGCTTGAGGGAAAGGGAAGCGGTACCTATACGAGTATGACCGAGGAGAAACCCGCCACAGGTGAACCAAGCCCTCCATCACAAAAGCCAAAGGATACGAAAGAGGAGGGGAAGGAGGGCGTTGACATAGCCACCAAATACTATGATGCAATCAGCCTGTTTTCTCAGGAAAGGTACGAGGAAGCATACAAACTGTTCAAAGCCCTTCGCTCTTCGGGAAGCATCGGTGAGGGCGCAGAAGAGTATGTTCCAAAAATCGAGTATGAGATAGGCAGATGCCTGATGGCAATGAAAGAGTATAAAGAGGCGGTCATCGCATTTACGAATTTGATCAAGAATTACCCGAAGGATGAAAATGTGAAGGATGCCCTTTTCAATATAGGGCTTGTTTATAAAATGCAGGGAAACAAGGAAAAGGCAGCCTCCTTTTTCCAGAAAGTCCTGAAGATGCTTCCGGAAAGTCCCATAGACAGGAAGGCGAAAAAGGAGCTTGCGAGCCTGAATTAAGCACGCGGAATTGAACCATGAAAATGGACTCAAGCATGTTTGAGAAGTTTGGTGTCAACTATCAACAGGGTGACATCCTCTTCTGCGAATACGAACCGGGGAATGAGTTCTACCTGCTGCAGGAGGGTAGGGTCAAAGTTACTAAAATAGTATCGGACATGGAGAAAACGCTGGATATTTTTCACCCCGGAGACATCTTCGGAGAGATGGCAATACTGGAGGATCAGCCGAGAAGCGCCACAGCGATCGCCGTGGACAAGGTAAAGGTGTTGAAGTTCAACAAAGAGAATTTCAACCTTCTCATGCAGAGCAATCCTCAGCTCGCCGTACGGCTGTTAAAGATCTTTTCAAACAGAATCTACGATGCAAAAAGGAGACTTCTCATCCTCACGCTTCCCGATATAGAATCGAAGGTGTGCGATGCATTTCTCATGCTTGCCGAAAATCAGGGCATCTCACCAAAGACGACCACTCCCACCACTTTCAGCAGTACGGTCGAAGAGATAGCAAACTGGTGTGGAGAAAAACCGAACAAGGTAAAGGAAGTGCTCATCAGCTTTTCCAACTCCGGCAGAACCCAGCTCTTTGAAGACAGGATAATTGTGAAAAACCTCTACGAGCTTTTCCGCCTCGTAAGGAGCAAACGAAAGTCGCAGTCAAAGGAATAGGTTCCTTCTGCAGCTATTTCCTGAACATCCATTTCTGCTGGGAGTACTTACTCTCTCTCAATCGCTCTGCACTCGCAAGCTCAAAGGTAGTGAGGGTTCCCTCCTCGAGGGGCAGGTGCTTTGCGAAACCTCTCTTCAGTGAAATGAGCAGCTCTTCCTCTCTTACTGGCTGATCAGATACCTGATTTAGGGATAATGCTGTTTTAAAGGAGTGATTCTCACAGTTAAGATATTTACCGATATTGCTGTAGGAGCCCGTGATGGGAATTGCACCGTGCTGGAGGACAACCCCATCTTTTATTACCTGAGCGCTTCCGATGAGTTTTCCCTCACTTATGGATTCGATCTCGTACTGAGCAGGTGCGGCAAAACAGTTCGGTGACTTCAGACTCCCTCTTGTCTTTTCGGAGATTCTGGAGTTGATCCCGAGCAGAGTAAGGGACTCTAAGAGGCAGCGGGCGATGAAAAGGAAGAGCTCTCTTTTCCTGAAGGGAGAGAAGTCTTCTTCCGTGAAGAGGATACTGTAGGTGAGCTCCTCATGGTGGAGAACGGCCCTGCCTCCGGTTAGCCTTCTGACCACGCCGATGCCATCTTTCTCACACTTTACGAAGTTAATATCCGCTGCGGGCTGGAAATATCCGATGGTGATCGTCGGAGGAGACCATTTGTATATTCTGAGCACAGGTGAGGAACGGTCATCCCTGAGGGCTATCATGACCGCCTCATCAATTGCCATGTTCATGGAGCCCTTTTGGGCGCCAGAATAGATAAAACGGAAGGATCGTGTGTGTGTCGGGGGCATGGTCTCTATTCTATGTCAGTGGATTCCATCACGGAGCGGGAAGTGGAGTCACCGTTATTCCCGGTGCCAGGTGACCGTACCTCTTCTGATCCCTCCGTATCCTCCAATGTGGGTGAAGTATCAGCTTCATCCGGGGGTGAAGTATCAGCTTCATCAGACAGGGAAACAGAATCTCCTCCACCAACCTCCGAGAACTCCTCTCCTGCGGGTCCTTCGATGAACTCTTCTTCCTGTTCCACCTCCAATGGACCGATTTCTTCATATTCATTTTCTGCTCCAGGGGTCGTTGTCTCTTCCTGTATCTCGCCCAGGTCAAAATCATAATAGGAGGAATCGATTCCGAAGTCTTCCGGTGTCTCGGTTTGCCGGGAGCGATCGGAAGAGGAGGATTGCTTCTTTCGCTTGAAAATATCCACATTAAAGGTTTTATCCTTTACTCCGCCTTTGCATTCATAGCAATATTCTGTGGGTAGCGTGCCTTCGAGGAAGAGCTCCGTGATTGTATCGTTACACTGCTTGGTTGGAAGGAGCCCGGATTCTTTACAGATTTTTACCCTGTACACTCCATCTGGCCTGTTGTACCAGGAGGAGGGCTTATCTTGGAGAGCATCTCTCATGAACTTTGCCCAGATCGGTGCGGCAACGATGCCCCCCGCCTGTCCTCGTCCGAGGGATATGCTGTTTCTGTCGAATCCTACCCACACCGATGTAACAAGGTCGGGGGTAAATCCGGTGAACCATGCGTCTTTCCAGTTCTGCGTAGTGCCCGTTTTACCCGCTGCAGGTTTGTCGAACTCATTCTCCCGCGCTGCGCGCCAGCCTGTACCTCCTGGTCTCAAAACATCACGGAGCATATCTATCATGATATAGTTTGTGGACTCAGGTATGACCTGCTTTTCACCTTGGGCCATCTGCTTCTTTCTAAGATCTGCTTCAAAATTGTCTATGAGATTTCCATCCCTGTCAAGCACATACAGAATATCAATCGGTATAACTTCTTTGCCCCGGTTAGCGAAACTGGCAAAGGCGCGTGCCTGCTCAAAGGGCGAAAGTTCTACTACACCGAGGGCAATCGAATAGACCTTCGGGAACCTCTCCGTGATTTCCTTAGATTCATCTACTCCGATAATGTTCGAAGAATATTTAATCACCGTGTCCACACCCAGCCGGTCGACAATTTTTGTTGTAACCACGTTAATAGATCTTCTCAAGGCTTCACGGAGCCTTACCTTTCCCTGATACTTCCCGCCGTAGTTATCCGGTATCCATTCGTTTTCACCGTCGTAAAACACCACAGGGCTGTCCAGAATGAGCGAGGCGGTGGTAAAGACCTTGGTATCAATCGCAGCAGTATAGATATACGGCTTGAATCCGGAACCTGTTTGTCGCCGGATCTGGACAGCCCTGTTAATCTGATTATCCTGACTGAATGCGCTCCCGCCTACCATGGCGGTTATGTACCCGGTCTTTGGCTCCAGTGAGATCAGCGCTCCCTCAACTTTCTGGAACTCTCCCGCCTGTTTGCCGTACATGTAGGCGGTCTCGATGATGCGGTTGATGTGAGAGGCATCGAACAGAAAGGAAAACATGTCAAGGGGAGCGATCACACTTTCTCCCAAATAATTCATGACGCGCTCTTCGTTTTTGGAAGCCCCAATGTCGATCGTTTCCAGATTGAAGACGAGGGAAAGCATGTCCAGTGGATCAAGGAGTCTCATGTCGAGGTTGTCCCTTACAAGATTCGTCGTTTTCGTATAAATCTCGTTCTGTCGTTCGAGGCCTTCCCTGAGATACTTCTCAGCAAGCTCCTGCTGTGTGAGGTCAAGGGAAGTATACACCTTTAAACCGTCCGTGTATATCCTCTTCGAGCCGTAGAGCTTTTCCAGTTTCTGCCGGACGTATTCGACGAAATGGGGAGCCCTGTTTTCGGTGAGCTTATACACTGACTGTGACGGTGAGCGCATCTGAAGCCTGAAGTTCACCCAGAAATCCTGGAAGGAATTATAGGCCTCTTTGGGGATGATCATCTTGTTCCTTACCATGGCTTCCAAAACCAGCTCCTGTCGCTTACGAGCCAGCTGTGGATTCTTCAGTGGAGAGAGCCTGTTCGGTGACTGGGGGAGTCCAGCAAGCAGGGCACATTCGGCAAGGGTGAGGTCTGACACATGCTTATTGAAATAGAACTGAGATGCCGCCTCTATTCCGTATGCCCCATGCCCGAAGTAGATCTGGTTGAAGTAGAGAGTCAGAATCTCGTTTTTTGAGTATTTCTTCTCAATTTTTAAGGAGAGCCATATCTCCTTCAATTTTCTCGTATAGGTTCTTTCCCTTCCCGTGAATAGTGTACGTGCGAGCTGCATTGTAATGGTGCTGGCCCCCTGGGTGATTTTCCGCGTCTTTATATTCACGAGCAGTGCACCAAACCCTCTTTTAATATTTATCCCTCTATGGGAATAAAACTGGTCATCTTCGATCGCCAGGAGTGCATTGATGAGGTCCTTCGGAAGTTTCTCAAAGGTAATTGGCTCTCTCTTTACTGTGAATATCTCACTGATTAGGATTCCGTTTCTATCGTAGATTTTTGATGGGATTTCTGGTTTGAAATCCTCGAGGCTGGCAATATCGGTGGTATCCTCAAAAGAGGATATCAAAACACCTGTTCCTGTCCCAAGAACAATTGCGAGGAGCAGGAGAATGATTATCAGAGCCCTTTCAAGCCTTTTCAAGTTGACAATTTCCTGATTTTTTATTCGAAGAGGACAGCATGTGGTATACGCTCACTTGAACGTTAATAAATTGAAAATTAAAAGTCAAGAGGGAAGAAATAAAAAAGACTAGCTTTCGCTAGTCTTTTCTGGTGCAAAAACAATAGTTAACTGGGAGGGGAACTAACTGTTCTGCACCAACACCCATATTTTCGGTATTTGTACTTTCATACTTAATAAAATATTGGTGAAAAATTCCATCACAGAATATTTACTATTATTTCTATTTTTTTTCCCGATAATAAATTAACAGAGAAATAGTCATTTCCTTATCAATTACCACCGAACGGTTAAAGTTTTGAAAAGGTTCTACATCATCCTGTTCTACGCAGCACTGTTCGTATTCCGATCTGTTGCATACCCGGGATTTACAACCAACCTTCTGGATTTTAAGGAACAATTACTGAATGGATACATCCTGCGACACAGCAACCGGAGTTTCGCTCTGCTCAGCCAGACGCTCACGATCTACCTCAAGAGTCAGGCTGATCTGGTAAGTAATTTTGTAACCGACTATCAGTGGTTCGAAAAACTCAGCAGGGATGGGGTGATTAGCGGTGCATATGTTCGAGAAGGGATTACAAGCTTTACTCTTGGAAGCCCATTTATTCCGGAGTTTGTGGCAGAGTCTCAATTCTATGTTGATAAAGATGGTTCCATTCACTACGTATTCTCAGACACCGAAAATGAAGTGTTTGTCGATGCAATCATAAATTGTAGTGAACTGCAATATGACCTTAAAAAAATATCGAGGAATCCCGAATGGCTCCTTCTCTATGATGAGCTTACAGGTAACTACAGCATCCTTTTTCAAAGAGATGAGGAAGGAGAAATAGATTTTGAGAGTCTCAAACATATCGCATTTTCTCCGATGGTGTTGGAATTACGGAGTGTCCTATACACGAGATCTCTCAGCATAGAAAACAGTACATTCGTGCTCATTGCCCGCTATCCTCTTATGCTCAGCGAATATTCAGTCGATCTATTTGGATTGATCGTTATAGTCCTATTAACTATATTATTATTGATCTTTATTATTCGTTTTGTTATTTCTATTACAAAGAGAGGTATGGGAAAGAGGGTTCCGGTGGAGGAGAGGAAGAAGGGAGTCGATATCGTGAACCAAATCGAAGGTGTGCTCTTCTCGGTGAAGGATGCATCTCAGATAAGGGAAAAGAAAAGAGCAACCCCAAAACCGTCGGGCAGGTCTGATCAACTGCTTGTTCATGACGGAATCCATATAAAAAAGCCATAGAGGGGTGGGGAAATCGTGAAAAAGCTCATTATAAGTCTTTCGATTACCCTGATTCTATTTACCACATTCTACTTTCTCATCGAGGAAAAGATACTTACACCGACAAATGCTCTTATCAGGAACATCATTGGCAGGTACATTGAGAAAGAGTATGTTGAACAATTGGGTGCCATGGAAATCGGATTTACTCGATTTTTAGGAATGATGGGTAAGAAGATTGATTTCACCGCCCAGAAGATCCACAGTGAGAGAGTGGGAAAACGAACGAGAGAGCGAGAGATCCTATCGGTGTTGAATGACTATCTCGCTTCAGATCCCTACTGTAAAAGAATCAGGATCGTGAACTCGAGACTGGAAATCATCCATAGCACATTAAAGAGCGACCTGTTAGGATCAAAACTCAACCAGGATCTCTATGGAGAGATATTCAGCGAGAGGAACCAGCAAACAAGTAATGTGATAGTTGACCCACTCCTCGAGAATATCGTCTACTATAGCGGAATCGGCGGTGAGCGGGGGGACAGATACAGGATCCTGTTCTATTTTGCACAGGGTGTATTGGATTCCGTATTCATGGAGATCGAATCACTGAATTATAGAGGATTTCTGATCACTACCGATAAGATAATCATGGTCAATTTTCCAGAAATCGATGTGAGCGATGAGGAAAACCTTACAAGTCTGGTGAGCATGATATTGGAAAACCAGGAAGGTGCTGTGCGGGTTTCACTCCGAGGATATGATAAAATCGTGTATTACAGAAAGGTTGGGAGAGCTTTCCAGGATTGGACGATTGGGCTCACGATTGACACGGAAGGGTTGAGAATTTCGAAAGTAGGTGCATTCATTCTCGTTATACAGGCTCTGGTTGTTCTTTCTCTCATCATCTTTGTACTCATAAGCGTGCGGCAGCGCCGGGGGCCGGTGCCCCGGCCGGAACCAGAGGTTCGGCATGGCCCTTCGGTTCAGGTCGAACAGGAAGCCGGTCCTGAAGAGGAGTTTCAGCCCATGGTGGAAGTCAGTTCCGAACCAGGGGTGCGGCCTCCGTCTGAGATGGGGGAACCTGTTGAAGGTGAGGAGGGTGTGCCTGAGATAGAGAGAGAGGAAGTAGAGACGGAAAAGTCACAGGTCACAGCAGTTATTGGAACAGAGAGCGTTACGGATGAAGCAGAGGCTCACGGTGAAGCACCAGAAGAGGGAATTCTTTCACTGAGTGACATAGAAGAGGTGATGGTGGTGGAAGAGATAGGTGAAGCGGAGGTTGCCGATGAAGTTGAGGAAGCTGAAGAGCTTGGAGAACCTGAGGAAGCGGAATCGGTGAGCCACCCCTCTGAAGCCGAGCTTGAAGAGGTAGAGGTAGCCGATGAAGTTGAGGGAGCTGAGGAGCTTGGAGAGCCTGAGGAAGTGGAATCAGTGAGCCAACCTTTTAAAGCAGAGCTGGAGGAGGCCGGGGTTGCCGATGAGTTCGAAAAAGCTGAGGAGCTTGGAGTGCCTGAGGAAGCGGAATCGGTGAGCCACCCCTCTGAAGCCGAGCTTGAGGAAGCAGAGGGCATGGAAGAGGTGCAAGACGAGGAGGAGGAAAAAATATCAGAACCTCTTTTTACGACAACCCAGGAGCAGGAAGCTGGAGAACCGGAGGAAAGGATCATCGAGATGGAGAGGCCGGCGGAGTATTCACCTTCCATCGACGAAATCGATAAAAAGGCAGGTGAGCACGGCAAAATATCATTTGCGCTTGAGGATACCGAGGAAGGGGAAGAGCGAAGTGAAACTAAAATAGATGAGGCAATCGAAGATGACCTGAGCGTGCTGCTCAGCCCCGCTGGGATCCCTGAGGATCAACTTCCCGAGCTCGAAAAGCTCGTTCAAGCAGGTTTTAAAGAAGCGGAAAATGGCAGTGAAGCCGAAGCTCCACCCACCATACCTGAGGAAATATACAGGGAGAAGGAAAAAGTACAGATAGATGACGAGCTTTCCCAGCTGATTACCACAATTGAATCGACACCGCTTCAGCGGGCCTTTCAGGATTTCATTCAGGAAGCAGGGATTCAAAGAGGAGCGTTACTCCTTCAGGACGATGCGGGTGTCTACTTACCAACGGTTCTGTACGGCCTTAGCAAAGAGACGGGTTTGAGGCTCATGTTCACGGGAAGGGAAAGATTCCTTATGAATATACTGGAAAGGGGGAAAATGCTCCATGTTGTAGAAAAACCCTTTTACAGCGCTGAGTTAAGGAGCAGGTTTCACAGGTCGGACATGGAAGGTATTGACCGGCTGTTTTTCGCACCTGTGTTCGTGGCGAATGAAATGAAGGGGATCATTCTGCTTTGCATGCAGCGTAAAGGACAAAGGCTTGGCTTCGAAAATATGATAGAAAAAATAAAGATGATAAAAAAAACATTATCTGATATAATTGAAATTTGATTTATCTTGACAATGAGGAGTGTGAGTATTAATCTATTGATCAGAGAAACTCTCTGAAAGGGGAATAGAGGTGGTGTATATAATTATACAATATGCACTACCATCCCTCTTTCTTGGTGTTGTTATTGGATATTTTCTGCGCCGTTACATTGCTAGGATCAAGGTCGCATCCGCGAAGGAAACGGCTGAAGATATATTAAAAGAAGCGCAGAAAGAAGCTGAGGCAAAGAAACGGGAAGCCCTTCTTGAGACAAAAGACCAACTATTTCGAGAACGAAGCAATTTCGAACGTGAGACCAGGGAGCGGAGGTCTGAGCTCCAGAGATGGGAGAAGAGGGTTCTCCAAAAAGAGGAAAATCTCGATAAAAGAGTTGATGTTCTCGATAAGAAAGAAAAGCTTATATCCAACCGGGAGAGGGTGGTAGAGAGCAAAGAAATAGAGCTGAAAAAGGCTCAAGAGGAAATCCGCAAGGAGCTCGAGCGGATTTCGGGACTTACCGCTGACGAAGCGAAGGGCATGCTCATCAGGAGCTTGGAAGAGGAAGCACGCCGCGACGCGCAATCGACAATCAATCTGATAGAGAGTGAGGCGAAGGTAACCGCAGAGAAAAAAGCGCGGGATATTCTTGCCTATTCAATCCAGAAGCTCGCCTCTGATATTACCTCTGAAATAACCGTTACCTCTGTTTCCCTCCCAAACGATGACATGAAGGGCAGAATCATTGGTAGGGAGGGGAGAAATATCAGAGCTCTAGAAACCCTCACTGGTGTGGATATCATCATTGACGATACTCCCGAAGCAGTTGTGCTCTCCAGCTTCGATCCGGTGAGGAGGGAGATTGCCCGGGTATCAATGGAACGGCTGATCGCTGATGGGCGTATCCACCCGGCCCGCATCGAAGAGGTGACTGCGAAGGTTTCCGGTGAGATCAATCAGCTGATCATCGAAGAGGGTGAAAAGGCTGCATTCGACCTCTCTCTACAGGGAATATCTCCTGAACTCATCCCCTACCTTGGTAGGCTTCACTATAGGACGTCCTATGGGCAGAATATCCTGGCACACAGTAAAGAGGTTGCAAACGTCGCAGGCATGATTGCTGCAGAGATCGGGGCAGATGTAGACCTCGCAAAGCGAGGGGGGTTGTTGCACGACATCGGGAAAGCGGTGATCACGGAAGGAGAGGGCGGACACGCCCTCCTCGGAGCAGAGCTCGTGAAAAAGTTCGGTGAGAGTTCTGTATTGGTGAACATCGTAGAGTCACACCACAATGACAGAGAACCGACTTCTGCTGAAGCCGTGCTCATACAAGCGGCGGATGCTATCTCTGCATCCCGTCCCGGTGCACGCCGTGAGTCAATGGATACCTACATTAAGAGACTTGAATCCCTAGAGAAAATTGCCGAAGAGTATGAGGGCGTGGAAAAATCCTTTGCGATCCAGGCAGGGCGGGAAATACGGGTAATCGTGAACAATGATAGGGTCGATGACGATAAGGCGAAGGAAGTTGCACGGGAGATCGCGAAGAGGATCGAAAGGGAGCTGAAGTATCCGGGAAGGATAAAGGTAACCCTCATACGGGAAACCAGGATAGTGGAATACGCGAAGTAGAAGAGGACGATGAAACACATCCATCGGGAGTGACATTGGATAAGGAGCATGTCAGGGTCCTGTTCATAGGGGACATAATAGGGGAAGCGGGTAGAAAAGCACTCTTTGTATCTCTTTCCAACCTCATAAAAGAGAAAAAAGTCGATTTTGTGATTGCCAACGGGGAAAACGCCGCCGGTGGATTCGGTATAACCGGAGAGATCGCCGGTAAGCTCTATTCATAT
>Ga0209427_10000850_pt1 | contig 33790 bp, 43 predicted proteins | sample DeeMarSWOR136_30_FD_187465 | JGI IMG/M metagenome (GOLD analysis project Ga0209427, IMG submission 187465) | Marine sediment microbial communities from White Oak River estuary, North Carolina - WOR-1-36_30 (SPAdes) (version 2) | ecosystem: Environmental > Aquatic > Marine > Intertidal zone >...
TCTGGCCCACATCTCGGGCAAAATAAGATTGCATTACATCAGAATCCTGCCCGGGGATAAGGTCCTGGTGGAGCTTTCCCCCTACGACCTGAGCCGGGGCCGGATTACCTATCGCTTTAAGTAGTGTGAGAACTAGTTATGAAAGTAAGAGCTTCAGTCAGAAAGATATGTGAAAAGTGCAAGATAGTGAAGCGGCGCGGGGTGGTCAGGGTTATCTGTTCCAACCCCAAGCATAAGCAGAGGCAGGGCTAAGCCCTGCTGGAGGAGGCTTGTAGATGGCGCGTATCGCCGGAGTTGATATACCGAAAAACAAGCAGGTCTTGTTCTCGCTGCAGTATATCTATGGCATCGGCTCTTCCTTAAGCCATAAGATACTGGCCCAGGCCAAGGTCGACCCCTATACCAAGGTTAGCGACCTGGCTGAGGAAGAGGTCAACCGCCTGCGCGAGATTATTGACAAGGAGCATAATGTCGAGGGAGAACTAAGAAAAGAGGTCGACCTAAATATAAAGCGCCTCATCGAAATCGGCAGCTACCGGGGCACCCGGCACCGCCACGGGCTGCCGGTGAGGGGGCAGCGCACCCGCACCAATGCCCGTGCCAAGCGCGGTTCCCGCAAGACGGTAGCCGGCAGGGGACAGCGGCGCGGCATGACCAAGAAGTAATTGAGGTTAAACCGAAGAGGAGATAGAATGGCACAGAAGAAACGCAGCAAATCGAGAAGGCGGGAACGGAAATCCGTCCCGGTGGGGCGAGCTTACGTCCAGTCCAGCTTTAATAATACTATAGTTACCCTTACCGACCCCCAGGGTAATGTTATCGCCTGGGGAAGCTCGGGTTCGGCGCGCTTCAAGGGTTCGCGCAAGGGCACCCCTTATGCGGCGCAGTTGGCCGCCCGCGACGCGGTTCGCAAGGGTATGGAGCACGGCCTGCGCCAGGTTGAGGTCTACGTTAAGGGCCCGGGTAGCGGGCGCGAGGCGGCGATTCGTTCCCTGCAGGCTTCGGGGCTTAACATTACCAGTATCAGGGATGTGACGCCGATTCCGCATAACGGCTGTAGGCCGCGTAAGAGGAGGCGGGTGTAGATGGCCAGATACTCATCGGCGGTTTGTCGCCTCTGTCGGCGCAGCGGCGAGAAGTTAATGCTTAAGGGTGGTCGTTGCTTTACCCCCAAGTGCGCCTTCGAAAGGCGAGCCAAGCCACCGGGGCAGCAGCCCATTCGGCGGCGGCGGCTCTCCGACCGGGGGGCGCAGCTGCGGGAGAAGCAGAAAGCCCGCTATAGCTACGGCATTATGGAAAGGCAGTTCAGGCGTCTTTTCGGGGAGGCGGAACGGCAGATAGGTATTACCGGCGAAAACCTGCTGGTGCTTTTAGAGAGGCGTCTGGATAACGTCGTCTATCGGCTGGGTTTCGCCGATTCGCGCGCCCAAGCCCGCCAAATAGTCCAGCACGGGCATATTATAATAAACGGGCGCAAGAACGATGTACCTTCTTCTTTAGTCAAGGAGGGCGACGTCATCGGCTGGAGGAAGGCCAGCACCAAGAGCGGCTATTACCAGCAGGTGGCGGCAAATATTGATAGCAAGGTTATCCCCAACTGGTTGAGCCTGGACGGGGAGAATCTGGTGGGTCGGGTCTTGTCTATGCCCACACCTGAGGATGTTGAAGCCAAGTTCCAGGGGCAGAGCATAGTCGAGTTCTATTCCAGGTAAGTCACCTGATAGGGAGGCAGCAATTGTCGCGTTTGGCTATCGCCAATATAGAGTGTGTGGACAGTCAGGATAACTTCGGTCGTTTCCACGTCGAACCGCTGGAGAAGGGCTTTGGCGTTACCCTGGGTAACGCCATGCGCCGCGTGCTCCTGGGCTACCTTCCCGGAGCAGCGGTGACCAGGGTCAAAATCGAGGGAATTCAGCACGAATTCTCAACTATAGCTTTTGTCAAGGAGGATGTCACAGAGTTCTTGCTCAACGTTAAGGCATTGAGGTTAAAGTCCCTTTCCGAGCAGCCGGGCAAGCTCATGCTGGAGGCGGAGGGCGAAAAGCGGGTTACCGCCGCCGATATTGCCGACTCAACCGACTTTGAGGTTGCCAACCCCGAGCTTTACCTGGCCACCCTGGATTCGCCCGAGGCCAAGCTCTCGGTGGAGCTTGACGTCGAGCTGGGCGAGGGCTACCGGGAGGCGGAGTCGGGCGATAACATGCCCATAGGGACGATTCCCATTGACGCTGTCTTTACGCCAGTACGCAAGGTCAACTTTAACGTTGAGCCGGTGCATGTCAGCCGGGAGATGCGGCGGGAGCGGCTGGAGCTGGAGGTCTGGACGGACGGCACCATAACTCCGGTGGAAGCCATCAGCCACGGCGCCGAGATTCTGGTGGAGCAGCTAATGCCCTTTATCGATTACGCCAAGGTTTCCCGACTGGAGGAGGAAAAAGAAATGATTCGCGCCTCCATCAGCGAGGAGAAATACGATATGCCCGTGGAGGAACTCGACCTTTCCGTGCGCACCATGAACTGCCTGCGGCGCGGCGGAATCGCCACCGTGGGCGAGCTGATAAGCCGCGGCGAGAAGGGGCTGCTTGCCCTGCATAATTTCGGGCAGAAATCAAGGCAGGAGGTAGAGGAGAAGCTGGCGTCACTGGGGCTTTCCCTGATATCGGCGGTCAAAGAGGAAGAGGAGGAGAGCTAAACGATATGAGGCATAACGTAGCTGGTAGGCGGCTGGGGCGGTCTTCGGCGCACCGCAAAGCGCTATACCGCAACCTGGTCACCGACCTTTTAAACTATGAGAAGATAACCACCACCGAGGCTAAAGCCAAGGAAGTGCGCGGCTTGGCGGAGAAGATGATTACGCTGGGCAAGGACGGCAAACTCGCCGCCCGCCGACAGGCATTGGCCTTTATCCTGGACGAGAAGGTGGCCGATAAGGTTTTCACCACGCTGGCGCCGAGGTACGCCGAGCGCCCGGGTGGCTATACCCGCATCACCAAGATTGGCCCCCGCTTGGGCGACGGGGCACCGATGGTGCAACTGGAGCTGGTCGAATAGGGAGGTTTATGTGGCTGAGACCACCAAGATATTATTAGTTATGGAATATGACGGCAACCGCTACCACGGCTTTCAGTGGCAGGACGGCCAGCCCTCTATTCAGGGTGAGGTCGAGAGGGCCCTGACCAAGCTTACCGGGGAGAGGCGGCGGGTTATGAGCGCCAGCCGCACCGACGCCGGCGTCCACGCTGAAGGGCAGGTGGTCAGCTTCCGCACGGGGTCGGCGCTTTCCACCGACAACTTCGTCAGCGGCTTGAACCACTACCTGCCTAAAGATATCGCTGTTAGGGCGGCTTACCGCGCCAGCGATAGCTTCAACGTACAGCGAGAGGCCATCAGCCGGGAATACGGCTACTATATCCTGAACCGCCCCACCCGCTCCCCTATACAGAACGGCTTTAGCTATCAGGTTTCGGGTGAGCTGGATATCGAAGCCATGAACCAGGCGGCTCAGGCGCTAGTCGGTGAGCACGACTTCGCCTCTTTTGCCGCCCGCAACGGGGCTACCGTCAAGAGCACGGTACGGCGCGTCTTACACGCTGTGGTGGAGAGAGAGGGGGAGATGGTCATCTTCAATATCGCCGCCAACTCCTTCCTGATGCACCAAGTGCGCAATACGATTGGGGTGCTTATCAAGGTCGGCCAGGGCAAGATGACCCTCGATGAGTTCAGTGATATACTCGAAGCCAGAGAGCCGGCCCTGGCGGGACCGACCGCCCCGGCTTGCGGGCTCTGTCTTAACCGGGTGAATTACCCCGAATCTCTGGAGAGTTATGATGAAAACCTATAGCGCCAAGGCTTCTGAGATTGAGCGCCAGTGGCACGTGCTCGACGCCTCGGATAAAATCTTAGGCAAGCTGGCCACCGAGGCGGCTAAGCTGCTCATGGGCAAGCACAAGCCGAACTTCAGCCGCCACTTGGATACGGGCGATTTCGTCGTCATTATCAACGCCGCCAAGGTCCGCTTCACCGGCAAGAAGGCGGAGCAGAAGCTCTATCACAGTCATTCCGGATACCCGGGGGGACTTAAGACCATCAACCTGGAGAGGATGATGGAGACTAACCCTACCCGGGTTGTCGAACATGCCGTCAAGGGCATGCTGCCCCACAATCGTCTGGGGGCTAAAATGCTTAAGAAACTCAAGGTCTACGCCGGCGAGGAGCACCCTCACCTGGCTCAGACCGGAGCTAGCTCGAAGGGGGCTTAAGGAAGAGTGGTTCAGACCGAGAAGAAACAGAGCTATTTTTACGGAACGGGAAGGCGCAAGACCTCCATCGCCCGCGTGAGGCTGGTACCGGGTACCGGTGAGATTATCGTCAACGGTATCCCATACGAGGAGCTATTTGTCCGCGCCGAGCACCGCCGCATAGTAACCAAGCCGCTGCTGGTTACCGAGAGCCTGGGTAAGTATAACACCGTGGTCAAGGTGGCGGGGGGTGGCATAACCGGGCAGAGCGGCGCCATCTCTCACGGCATCGCCCGCGCCCTGATAAAGGCCGACGAGAGCCTTAAGCCGGTGTTGCGCCAGAACGGGCTGCTCACCCGCGACCCGCGGGTCAAAGAGAGGAAAAAGCCCGGGCTGAGGCGGGCGCGCAAGGCGCCTCAATACACCAAGCGCTAGAGTCCGCTCCCCACAAAATCTCCTTGACGCCCAAAGTTACGGCGGGTATAATCCCTTTGTGTTGTGATGCCGAAGTGGCGGAATGGCAGACGCGCTACGTTCAGGGCGTAGTGTCCGTAAGGGCGTGAGAGTTCAAATCTCTCCTTCGGCACCATTTTCACCTTCGGGCGCTTGTAGCTCAGATGGATAGAGCGCAGCCCTGCGGAGGCTGAGGCCGTGGGTTCGAGACCCGCCAAGCGCACCATTGCTAATGGGCTCCCGAAAAGTCATCTAGTTAAATTTCAGGGACTAGCTAATATGTGGGTAATCCCATGTGGTATAGTTAACAAAAGAAAAGCCCCCGGTCAGGGGGCTTCACTGGTCGTATTAGCTGGATAAGCTACCTCGCGGCTGTTTGTCTGACAACCTCTTTTCTTCGTACGACACGCCGTCGCGGCCGCAGCAAAGAGCGTGGATCTCTTTCCGGCGCTGGCCTGGCGTAGTCGAAGCCTTGGAGCGTCATACGTTCCAGTGGCGCGTCAAGCAGCTGTTCAAGAGCGTATACCATGTCCCTGTCTTCATTAGTGACGAAGGTGAAGGCGTCGCCGGCCTTGCCGACCCGCCCCGTGCGTCCGATGCGGTGAATATAGGCATCGGTGCTGTTGGGCATATCGTAGTTGATGACGTGGGAAATATCGAGGACATCGATGCCGCGGGCGGCGATATCGGTGGCCACCAGCACCTTAAACGAGCCGGTGCGGAAGCCGTCGAGCGCGGCCTGTCTTTGGTTCTGGGACAGGTTCCCCTGCAGCGAGGTCACCCTGTGACCGGCTCTTACCAGTTGCTGGGCGACACGCGCGGCACGATGCTTGGTGCGGGTAAAGACAAGAACCGATTCCGTGTCGAGCTTACGCAAGAGCGACTGGAGCAGCGCCGTTTTGAGGTGCCGCTCCACCGGATAGAGGGCGTGAGACACCGTCTTGGCCGGCAGCGTGCGGTCGATCTGCACGGTGACCGGGTTATTCAGGATTTCATGCGTCAACCGCCGGATAGCGGTGGGCATAGTGGCCGAGAAAAGCAGCTTCTGGTATTGGTGTAAAATGCACCCCAGGACTTTTTTAATATCGGGCAGGAAGCCCATGTCGAGCATACGGTCGGCCTCGTCGAGGACGAGGATTTCCAGTTCCGACAGGCTTATAGTGCCTTTCCAGAGGTGGTCGAGGAGCCGACCAGGGCAGGCGACCACGATTTCGGGCTTGGCTCTCAGGTTTTGGACTTGCTGGTCCATTCTTACACCGCCGTAGACGGTGACGCTCCGGAGGCCGGTTTTAGCCCCCAGGTCGTTAAAGACCTCGCATATCTGCTCGGCCAGCTCGCGCGTGGGCGAGATTATCAGGGCGCGTACACGGCCTCGCGGTTCCGACTGCAGGCGCTGTAGAATCGGCAGGGCGAAAGCCGCCGTCTTACCCGTTCCGGTCTGGGCTAAACCGATAAGGTCCCGTCCTTGCAGAATGGGCCGAATGGCCTGTGCCTGGATTGGTGTGGGTACGGTATAGCCGAGCGCATGTACACCAGCCATGATGCTCGGATGAAAATTGAAGGTATCGAAATTCATTTAACTCCTTAGCGTGAAATACGAGTCAAGTGCCTAAATATTAGGTCAGGTGGCTCAAATCATCTGGTATTTTCTTTCCCTTTTCTTAATTCTTTTATTGGTCCGATTAGCGGTTCCGATTTTAAGGGAACCCGTTCCGGGTTTATCCGAGAGGGGCAGGGCTTCAACGACATTAATAACCCGATTCCTCAACTTTTTGCCTTCGAGACGGGCAATCGCGGCGGTGCCTTCGGCTTTCGAGGCCATTTCGACATATCCGTAGCCCCTCGGCTGGCCGCTGCCGATATAGATGTCGTTGGTTACGGTTACCAATAGCACTTCCCCAAATTCTATGAACTCTCGGCGCAGTTCGTCCGCGGTCGTTTCGAGCGCCAAGTTGCCCACATAGATAATCATGATATCCCCCTTTTACCAAACCGGATACGCTGCCCCGATTGGTGACGGGTGAGTCAGTCGAGGCCCAGGCGACGCCAGCGTCAGTTCAACCAGCCATGTTGGCTAATATCTTCGCTGCCGGCCACCCCTACCACCGCTGCCATAGCCGCCACTCCTGCGGTTGCCGTAGCCACTACCCCTATTGTCGGAGCGGGGGCGGGACTCATTGACCACGATGGTCCTGTCTTTCAATGTCGCGCCGTTAAGCCCCGTGATGGCGGCTTCGGCCTCGGATTTCGAGGCCATCTCCACGAAGGCAAAGCCGCGGGGCCGCCCGCTGACCCTGTCGGTGGGAATGGCCACGGAGCCAACCGTGCCGTAACTGCCGAATTCGGCGCTTAGTTCATCCTCGGTGGTATCAAAGGATAGATTGCCAACATATATTTTCATTATCTGCCTCCTCTTCTCCCTAATTTTGTTCCCGGTTCTATTTATTCAGCCGGGCCACATCCAGGCCAGTCGCCCGACCCGGATGCGACTCATGGCTTAAGCTCACTTACCTACTGGGACGAACTTTTCGGTAGCAATCGCTGCAGTAAACGGGCCTATCACCGCGAGGTTCAAATGGGACTTCGGTTTCCTTACCGCACTCGGCACAGGTCGCGGGGAACATCTGGCGTGGGGCTCCATAACTGCTGTTGCCGTGGCGTTCCGATTTCCGTGCCTGACGGCACTCCGGGCATCGCTTCGGCTCGTTGGTGTAGCCTCTGGACTGGAAGAGCTCTTGCTCTTCGGCGCTGAAGGTGAACTCGGCTCCGCAATCGGAGCACTGGAGTTGCTTGTCCTCAAAACTCATTGGATGACCTCCTCTCTTAATAATTAGTTAGAGTTCGGGTCATCCAACACTTAAGAAACTATATTTAATCAGCTTCCGAGAAGCTTGTTATAACCTAAACTAGAACTTATGTTAAGCATACCACAAAAGAAATGCTTTTGCAATCAAGGCTATCGCGAGACGGCAATATCCTGATGGACGGTCGGCTGTCAGTCAGGAATATTCAACAAAAACTCAAATTGCTACCCCGTTGCACATTCTTACGGAATATGACCTAACATTCCTTACTATTGTTGGATCAGCAAGGTTAGGTTTTGAAGTTAGCTTCAGAATGTAGTAAAGTGTTTTCCGCATAATTAATTGAAAGGAGCAAATGTATGATAATTAATGAAACCATGCAGTCAATACTTAACCGCCGTAGCTACAAAGGCTTTAAAAGCGACCCTGTCAGTGATGATATTCTAGAGACAATACTAACCGCGGGGAAATATGCTCCCACCGGTATGAACCGACAAGCCTGGCACTTTACTGTGGTGAAGAGTGAAGCCGGCAAAAAAATGTTCAAAGCCGCCGTCAAGGAAATGCGGAAGACGAGAGGTCCGGTCGGCCCCGGCCGTCCCCCTGGGCCACTACCCCCACAGGCACCAGGCACAATAGCGTTGCCGGAAGAGGAGTTCAGAGGGGCGCCCGTCCTGATTATTGTTTCGGGTGATGCTTCAATGGATACATCCCGCTTTGACTGCGTGCTGGCTACTGAGAATATGTTCATCGCCGCCGCGTCGTTCGGTATTATGTCCGGCTGGTCTCATATGACAGTAAAGGACCTGTTCTCAGACCCTAAAGTTAAAAATCAATTTAAAATTCCAGAGGGTTATGACGTGTATTCGGCTGCATTTTTTGGTTATCCGCTCGGAGAGGTCAAAGACAGAGGCCCCAGAAAAGAAGACACCGTCACGATACTATAGAGCAGTGCTGCTTTGGACCATTTGCCAAAGTTCTAGAATGTTTGCCGTTGCACGATAGCTTGATTTGTGACATTACCACGGCTGCAATCCCTTAATAAGATAGATTCAATATTTAGGGGGTGAAAGGATGAAAAAAAGGGCACCTGCTTTACCTGATTCCCCTACTTTCCAACAGCTTTGGGACGCTCTTGGCTCAAAGCTAATTGACGCTGCACAAGAGCATCTGCTTTACACCTAGGGCGTCAGAAGTCCAATTACTATACCGCCCGGCACCCGACCACCAGGAGTTCGAGGGGGATCGCCTAATACGCTACGCTGTTCTTGAACTAGAAGCTAACCTCAATGCCTTCTTGGCTCAACTCCTGGTCGGTGACCGTCCTCAAAGGTGGCATCTTGGTGATGTCCATACCCGGTTCGTAGTTGAAGATGTCGCCGATCTTCTTGCTAAGCAGGAATATCAAGCGAGCGATAGGGATATCCATGGTGCAGGCGTCTTGGCACTGCCCGCAGTTGACACAGGAATCCATAACATGGGTAATCCTCATCATCGGGAAGAGCATATTGGGCGGGACTTCTCCAGGGGCTACAAAACCGCGATCCGCCTCCAGAATGCATTCCTGGCAGTAACAGATGGGGCAGGCATCGCGACAGCCGTAACACTTGACGCAGTGGCTGAATTGCCCTGACCAGTAGCCGAACCTTTCGTTGTTGTCCATTTCCTCTAGGGTGGCGAAGTCCTTCTCCTGCCACTTCTGCGCCAGTTCTACAGCGGCCTTATCCTTCTTCTCTCTGGTCTCTATGGCGTCGGCGGTCGGTGTTTCGGTCGTGATAGCACCAGCCTTGATGGCCATATCGACAAGGTCAGACCCCTTATCGGAACAGACCTCGATAAAGGTCGAATTCTTGTCCTTGGTGCCCCACTTGCCACAGGCTATGTCGGCCATTACCGGAATGTTAGTCTCACAGCGGCGGCAGTTCTCACGCCGCCCCAGCCCCTTCTCCTCCAGTTCGGCCAGGTTTTTTTTCTTCTCGCTGCCGTCCTTGAGTCTGATTATCAGCTCGTTACCCTCGATATCTTCGCTGACGACATCGGCGGGGTCTACCTCAAAAACATCCTTGAACAGAGCCTTGGCCCTGGCCGGAGACAGGGTACCAGTGCAGTTAAGCCCGATGACGAGCAGGTTACCCAGCTTAACCTGGTTTCTTTTGGCCAGTTCGATAATAGCCTTGGCATCACAGGGCCTGGCGACAACGGCTATCTTCGTGTTGGTAGCGCCCTCCAGATACTCCTTCAAGAAACGGGCAATATTAGGTGAACCGCAATGCAGCGAACCTGCCGTCTCAATTAGCTCCTTGGGGTCGGTGATGACCACGGGTATGCCGTCGTAGCGATTGCCCTCTCTGGCCTTTACCGCCACCACCGCATCCACCCTCTTGTCCTCCAGGGCGGATTTGAGCAGGGCGGTAACGGCCCCGCCACACTCGGCTCTTTCTATTATTTCTTTATCTGCGGAACGGGCGATATACAGGTCTCCTTTCATGCCTTCACCTCCATCTTAACAGCGCATACCTTGGTCTCGGCGCACTTGCAACCTGGGTCGAGGGCGGGATTGGTCAGCACGTTGGCGCAGGAATCGGCGAAGTGGAAGGGAACAAAGAGCAACCCCGAGGGAACGTCGTCGGTTACCTTGGCGCGGGCCTCAATAGTGCCCCGCCTGGTGGTCAGCGTAACCAAGTCTTTGTCCCTGACCCCCGCTTTGCCGGCATCCTCCGGGTTGACCTCGACAAAGCCGCCCTGGACTTCGTCATTCAGCTTTTCCGTGCGGCGCGTCATGCTACCCGTGTGGTAATGGAATATACTTCGGCCCGTGGTCAGCACGTAGGGGTATTCGTCATCGGGCAATTCGGCGGGGGGCTTAAACTCCACCACCTGGAAATGCCCCAAACCGTCGGGGGTGTTGAACTTCTCCAGGAACATGGTGGGCATGCCGGGGTGTTCCTCCGAGGGACAGGGCCAGTGAATCCCGCCCACGTTCTTCTTGAGCCTTTCGTAGCTTATCCCCTTGTACTGGGGCACGCAGCGCCTTATCTCTTCGAATATCTCCTCCGCCGAGGAATAATCGAACTTATCCTTATAGCCCATCTTCTCCGCCAGCTCGCATATAATCTGCCAGTCGGGTTTGGCCTCGCCGGGCGGGTCGACGGCCTTGGTTATCCTCTGCACCCTTCTATCGACATAGGTATGGGTGCCTTCCCTTTCCGCCCAAGTCGCCGCCGGCAGCACCACGTCAGCCAGCTTGCCTATCTCGCTGAGGAATATGTCCTGGACCACCAGGAATTTGCTTTGCTCCAGCGCCTTCTTCAGGTTGTTGACATCGGGCACGGCCATCATCGGGTCAGTGCCCACAATGTAGAGGTAGGGGCACTTGTAGAGCATATCAATGTAGAGGAAGCCGGGCTTGGTGGGCAGATTTTTTACCCCCCAGGCTTCCTCAAAGAACTTGGCTGAGTCCTCGCCGACGCGCTTAAATCCGGGATAGAAGACGGCCAGGCAACCCATATCACCCGTCCCCTCGCCGCTTATCTGCCCCCGCATCGAATTGACCCCGGTGCCCGGTTTGCCCATATTGCCGGTGAGCAGGGCCAGGTCGGCGTGGACCTTTACGTTGTCGGCGCCCACGGTGTGCTGGCATATACCTTGGTCATAGAGTATGCAGGCTCTATCCGCCTTGGCGTAGGTGACTGCCGCCTCTTTGATTTTCTCCACGGGCACACCGGTTATCTTGGCCGCCTCCTTTAAGTCTATTTTAGAAAGGAACTTTCGCAGTTCGTCGATGCCAGCCGCCCTTGAAGCGATAAACTCCTTGTCCTCCAGCTTTTCCGCCAGGATAACACTCATCATGGCGTTAATCAGGGCGACGTCGGTGCCCGCTTTCAGCGGTAGGTGGATATCGGCCAGATTTCGGGCGGTGGTGGTCTGGCGAGGGTCGGTATAGATAACCTTGGCTCCCCTGGCTTTGGCCCTGAGCACGCGGCGGGCTATCATGGGGAAGGTCTCGACGATATTGACTCCAGCCAAGAAGATGCAATCAGCCAGCTCAACCTCGGGCTGGGAGGTCTGCATCACCCCCGAACCGACCGCGGGCAGCAGGGCGGCTACCGCCGAAGAGTGGCAGAGACGACCCACGTATTCGATGGTATTGGTGCCCATGACCACTCGAACGAACTTCTGTAATACGTAGCTCTCCTCGTTGGAGGTCTTGCCCGAACCGAGAGCACCGAAGGTCTCCGGAGTGGCTTCCTTGAATTTGGAGGCCACCAGGTCGAGGGCCTCATCCCAGGAAGCTGCTTCCAGCTTGCCGTTCTTCTTGATAAGCGGCGTCTTTAACCTGTCCTCGCTATAGAGGAAATGGTAGGCATTTTTGCCCTTGGGGCAGTTGGCCCCCTCGTTTATGGGGTGTTCTTTCCAGGGCTCTTGCCCGATTATCCGGCCGTCTTTGACTATCAGGTTGATGCCACAGCCGCAACTGCAATAGGGACATATAGTGGGTACGCACTCAACTGTCATTTTGCCTCCTTCTAAGCGGACTGGGACCCAGCTCTTTTATGGTCTGGGTAAAGCTCTTAACCGTCTCGGCTACCTTGGGCCCTTCGGATGCTGAAATCCACTCCAGGCGCAGCCTGTCCTGGTCAATACCAATCGCGCCCAGCAACGGCTTCCAGCTGTTGACCCTCCTCCGCGCGTTCAGATTACCCTTCTGATAATGGCAATCCCCCGGGTGGCAACCGCAAACGAGGACGCCGTCAGCACCAGCGGTGAATGCCTTCAGTACTAGCTTCTCATCAACCCTGCCCGAGCACATCACCCTGATAATCCTCACATTGGGTGGATACTTGATTCGCGACGTCCCCGCTAGGTCGGCACCAGTATAGGAGCACCAGTTGCAAAACAAACCGACTATCTTGGGCTCAAATTGGCTCATTTCGCCCCCTTTCCGAACATCCGCCTGACACGCGCAGGCGATTAGTGATAAAATACATCAGGCAGCTTGCTGCAAATCGCTTGGCCAGACGCATTATACCCTACGGGGTATGGTAACATCAAGACTGAATTACGGGGGTTAAGACAGTGGATATAGAAGAAAAGGCAGAAGTCTCCAATGATACGCTGCTGAAGCGGCTGAAGAGGGTCGAGGGGCAGATTCGCGGCATCCAGAAAATGATTGCCGAAGACCGCGACTGTGTGAGCATTGTGATGCAACTGGCGGCGGTCCGCTCCGGTATCGAAGGCGTGGGTGCTCTGGTGCTGAATAACTGCATGATGTCGTGTTTTTATAAAGGCCCCGACGCCAAGACCAATATTGATTCTCTGGCCAGGGCGGTGGCCATCTGGGGGCGGGTGCGGGGTGGGGATTTGGGCCCAGAGCTGGAACGCGGCGCTAAGTAAGGCAGTTTGAAAGCGCTTAAGATACCGAATCCCTTAGAATCTCGGCGACGTCTTTAACCGCCATCTTTTCGGCTAGCCCCTCGTCCTTAACCGCCTCACCCAGCATTACGGCGCAGGCAGGGCAGGCCACGGCTATGATTTTAGCTCCTGTCTCGGCGGCTTCCCTGACCCTGATTCGGGTGGGGCTGTTCTCGCCGCCGCCGAAGAAATCGGTGTAGAAGTTGCCGCTGCCTCCACCGCAACAGAAGGCGTTTTCGCGGTTCCTGGCCATCTCCACCAGCTCGACGCCAGGGATCGCCTTTAATATCTGGCGCGGGGCTTCGTATTCGCCAGCGTGACGGCCCAAGAAACAGGGATCGTGGTAGGTTACCTTCGTGTTCAGTTTTGAGGTTGGCTTTATCCGACCCTGCTCGATAAGCCCGCCGAGGATCTGGGTATAGTGAAAAACCTCTAAGCCTTCGGGGTACTCCTTGCTGAAAATATTAAAGGAGTGGGGAGAGAGGGTTATAATCTTTTTTACTCCAGATTTGCGGAAAAGCTCGGTATTTTTGTCCCTCAACATAGCGAATATGCGGCCCTCGCCCATAATGTGCACCTCATTGCCTTCGCACTCCTCGGCGGCGCCAAGAATGCCGAAGGAAACGTCTGCTTTTAATAACAGCTCAGCCAAGGCTCTGGCTGCCCTTTGCCCCCTCTCGTCGAAGGAGCCGACGCAGCCGACGTAAAAGAGATATTCCTGCCCGTTATAAGGCTCTACCCCGCTACCCTCGGCCCACCGCCCCCGGTTTTCCCTGAGCTCGCGGTAGGGGTTGCCGTAGGACTCGATGTTCTGGAAGAAGCGGGCGACTCGGGGCAAAACTTGACCATCAGCCACCATATCCTGGCGGGCGGCGTCTATCATGTTGACGATGTCTTCGCTGAAGGGGAACTTGCAGCTCTGGACGCAGTTGTTGCAGTTGGTGCAGGCATAGAGCATCCGGCCTAGCGACTCCGACCACTCGACTTCTCCCCCCGCCCAGGCCTGGATGAGCCATAATAGTCCCCCCGGCGTGGCGCTCTTCAGGCGGAATCTATTATATATGGAGCAGTTAAAGGCCGAGTAGTCTAGAGTAAGCTGGCAGTAGCCGCAGCCGAAGCATCGGTGGATGATATCCTTATAACCTTCGAGCGAGATTTAAGCCACCTCCCAGTTTCCCGGGTTCATGATATTATTGGGGTCGAGCATCTTCTTTAGCCGCTTTATCAGCTGGCGGGTGCCTTCGTCCATCCTCTCCAGGATGAGCTTCTGGGCGGGCAGCTCGGGCTTCCAGACCACCCCGCCCAGCTTCAGCGTCAGGCGGTTGGTCTCGTCCAGCGCCCTTCGTGCCCTCTCGAACTCGTCGGCATCGGCGCGGTTGAAGGCGTAGGAATAGGCGAGCATGACGCTGTGCCCGTTGGGTAATAGCTGTATGCCCAGCTGGTATAAGAAGTCCTGGTTGTGGGCGATCTTGATGCCCTTGCGCCAGGCTTGGGGCACGACCTCTACGGGCAGTATGGCGCCGGTGTACTCGAAGCCGCCGCCCTTCCTGAAATCGGCGGCGGTGGCGGCGAAGGGGGGCACGCCCAAAAACCTCTCCCGCAGCGCATGAACCGCCTTCTCCTCGGTCACTGGCTCTACCTTATATTCTTTGAAGACGCGCTCGTGCCTCTTTTTCTTGACCTCGAACTCCTCTTTCGACTCGCCGCTAACGACGATGATGTAGTATACGCGCTGGGCCCACCTCGGCTTCTCCTGGGTAATAATGAAACAGTTTTCCAGCAGGTTAAGCTGGCTGAACTCGCCGATAAGCTCTGGAATCATCTCTACGCTGTCTGAGACGAACAAGAGCAGGTCTCGGAAGGCGGGCTTGGGAAAAAGCTGCAGGGAGAGCTTGGTGACGATTCCCGTCGTTCCCAGCCAGCCTAAGAAAAGACCCATGAGGTCGGGGAGGGGGTCGCGGCTGAACCAGTTGGGGCTTATCGAGCCCGAGCCCAGTTTGCAGACCTCGCCCGTGGGCAGGACCACCTCCATGCCGTTGACCATCTGGGAGTTGACGCCGTACCTCGGCGTGAGATGGCCGTGCCCGTGAATCAAGATATTGCCCACGATAGTGGTGGTGGGGGGCGATTCTGGGGTGGAGTGCTGGAGGTGGGGGTGGTTTTTCTCTAGATAGGCGCTCAAAGCCGCCTGGGTGACGCCCGCCTCGATTAAAGTAAAACGGCTGGACTCGTTGACCTCAATGATTTTGTCCATGCGCTTCATGTCGAGGACAATACCCCCTTTGAGGGGTACAGTCAGGGCGGAGAGGGTCAACCCACCGCCCATCGGAGTCAGGGCAATCTTCTCGCGGTTAGCCAGCGCCACGATGCGCTGCACCTCGTCTACCGTTTTGGGCATGACGACGCCATCGACTTTGCGCGGCGGCTGGGCGCCAGAGTCGCGTGAATAGAGAAAGAGCTCTTCGGGGCGGTCGGAGACATAGTCCGCGCCGACGATTTCAGTCAGTTGCTTCAAGAGCTCTTTTTTCATGAGCAGCTACATTCTAGCACAATACCGCCTATCGGGCTGCTTTCAGCTTTTCAATCCTGCTCAGGATGTCAGCCACGTCCTGGGATAACTTGCCTATTTCCCGCCTCAGCCCCGTCAGCGAGGCGGTCTCTATCGGTGCTGACTTCTTCCCCAGGATTTGGTTAATGAGATAGCCTGCCTCTGGGTTCTGCTTGCAGCCGAAGGGAGAGGCCGTTCCCTCGGCGACGGCCCGGGCGAAATGACCGCAGCCATCGAAGCCACAAAAGCCGCAGTCCCGCTGGGGCAGGACCTGGTATATTTCTTTAATCCTCTGCTTGGTTCCAGTATCCATATCCCTAGTCCCAGATGTCGGCCATAGGCCTCTGAAAGGGGTCGACGGCGCTGGGCATTTTGCCGGGTTCCCAGACGGGTTCTAAGGGTTTGTTTTTAACGGCGGCCTCATCCGCGTTTTCTAGGTGACCACGGTAGCTCTTGTTGAAACAGAGATAATAGTGTCGGCCTCGGTAAAGGGGACACTCATGGCACAGTTTCCCGGAGAAAGGGCATAACATCTTTTCTTTAGCCATTCGTGTCTCCCATCGACTCGTTAGTGCCCGCGGTAGGCCTTTTTCCAGGGCTCCTTCTTCATGGCCAGGTAGTCTCTGATGGCCGCCTTCAGCGTGTCCGCCGCCAATAGGGCGCAGTGTTCGCTTTCCTCGGGTAGGCCGCCTAGGGCGTCGAGGACATCTTTCTGGCTTATCCTCTGGGCCTGGCCGAGCTTTTTACCCTTGGCCAGCTCGGTTACCATACTGCCCGAGGCGACGCTGGTGCCGCAGCCGTCGGTGAGGAAGCTTATTTTATGGATATTATCGCCCTTTAGCTTGAGCCAGAGCTGCATGGTGTCGCCGCAGGGGCCGGTGACCTTGGCGCAGCCGTCGGCGTCTTCCAGCTCACCCATATTTCTGGGGTTCATACTGTGCTCGACAACTGCCTCCGAATAGACTTCGAGCATCTTGGCCCTGACCAGTTCCTGGAACATATCCCATGATGACGACATTGTCTTTTTCCCTTTCTAGTGGTCGCACGTGTTGGCGCCGCTTTCCAGATTTCCCTCTAGGTATTTGAGCACCGCCTGCTCCGGGTCGCTCTCGCTGGCGCCGATGACGACACCGATACGGTTTTGCTGGAACAGGCTATGGGCGTGGGAGCCCATGCCGCCGGCGATTACCAGCGAGACCCCCTGCTCAGCCAGCCAGACGGGCAAAAGCCCGGGCTGGTGCGCCGGCGAAGCGACCAGCTCTTTAGCTATAATCTTTTTGTTGGGCTCGTCGATATCGAACAGGGCGAAGTGCTCGCAGTGGCCGAAGTGAGCCGACAAAGCACCACCAGTTACGGGTAGGGCGTATCTCATTTAGCAACCTCCTCTAAAAATCTTTAGGGGCGGGAGATAGAATCCCACAGCCCCTCTATTTCCCGCGAGACCGCGCCGTCGGCGTATTCCACCACAGGCAGGCCGCGGACGATGGCCTCGGTTACGGCATTATCAAACGGGATTCTGGCCGCCACCCCGATGCCTTGGTCTTTACAGTAGTCTTCGATGCGGCGACTGTTCTCCTCGTTCAAATTATGTTTGTTGATGGCGACGGTGGCGGGCACGCCGAAGTGACGGCAGACGCCCAGCACCCTCTCCAGGTCGTGTATTCCGGAGAGCGTGGGCTCAGCTACCATGAGCGCCAGGCTGGCACCCGAAAGCGAGGAGATAACCGGGCAGCCGATGCCAGGTGGGCCGTCGCTGATAATGCAATCAAAGCCACGCTCTTCGGCGATGCGCCTTGCCTGCTGCCTGACCTGAGCCACCAGCTTGCCCGAGTTCTCCTGGGCGATGCCGAGGCGGGCGTGAACCAGGGGTCCGTATCTGGTTTCGGCGACGAACCAGTGCCCCGACATATTCTCTTTCATAGTTATGGCGTTCGTCGGGCAGATATGCGAGCAGAAGCCGCAGCCTTCGCAGGCTATAGGATCGACCTTATAGTCTCTAATGGCTTCAAAGCGGCATAAGTCCTGACAGAGCCCGCACTCCGTGCACTTTGCCTCGTCGATTTGGGCGAGCTGGCCGCTCCAGAACTCGTTTTCCTCTTTTATCGTGGGCTTGAGCAGCAGATGAAGGTCGGCGGCGTCCACGTCGCAGTCGGCCAGTACCTTGCCCTTGGCCAGAGCCGCCAGCGAGCCGACGATAGAGGTCTTGCCCGTGCCGCCCTTACCGCTTAAGACTACGATCTCTCGCATCCACTGTCTCCTTAATCTTCTGGAAAAGTCCGACGAATTTTTCTTTCCATTCGGGCAAGCCCTCGACCAGCGTTATGCCTCTTGAATAAAGTCGGGCAATCTCGGTGTCCAGGGGTATGGTGAGCAAAATGGGTATATTCTCTTTCCGGCAGTATTCCTCGACGCTGTTATCGCCGACGCCGGCGCGGTTGAGGACGACCCCGCAGGCTATGCCCAGCTGCCGCACCGTCTCCACGGCCAGGACGAGGTCGTTAAGGCCGAAGGGGGTGGGCTCGGTTACCAGCAGGCAGAAATCGCTGCCCTCGATGGTCTCCACCACCGGGCAGGATGTCCCCGGCGGGCTGTCGATGATAGCGATACCGTCGCTATCAGTATGCTTTTTAAGTTGCCTGATTACGGGCGGCGCCATGGCCTCGCCCACGGTGAGCCTGCCCTGGACGAAATCAATGCCGTCGGCGTTTCCCCACTCCACCACGCCCGTTTGTCTCTGTTCCTCGGAGATTGCCTTCTCCGGGCAGAGATAGCTGCAGGCGCCGCAGCCGTGGCAGAGCTCGGGGAAGGTGAGCACGTGCTCGCCGAGGACGGCGATGGCGTTGTAGGCGCAGACCTCGGCGCACTTAGCGCAGCGGGTGCACTTGGCCTCGTCTATTTTGGGGACGGGGATAAAAACGGGCTGGCTGCCACTGATATCGGGTTTAAGAAACAAGTGGTCGTTGGGCTCCTCGACATCGCCGTCGAGCAGCTTTACCTTACGGTTATCCTTTAGGGCTAGGGCTAGGCTGGTGGCCACCAGCGTCTTGCCCGTGCCGCCTTTACCGCTGGCGATTGATATTAACATTTAGGCTCTGGTCATCTTGGCCCCGCACTTGGGGCATTTGATATCGTAGCAGGGGACGCCTCTCTGGTGCGGCGCTTTGGCTCCGCAGGCGGGGCAGACGCATTCACCGCTGGGGCCGGCGCCGGGGCGATTGCCCCCCATCCGGCCTCTGCCACCGCCTTTTCCCCCGCCGCCTGTTCCCGGTCCGCTCCCCCAAGGAGGGCCCGTTCCGTCTCCTCTAGGCATAGTTAAACCTCCCCCGTGAACTGGCTGACTTTAAACTTCTCTCCATGCTTAGCGATACTTAACAATGTCCTATTGTATCTGACTGTATCTTTACCTCGTCCCCGTCCTTTAGCTTTGACTCAAGGCCGTGATCTAAAAGCACATAGTTCCGGCCGTTAACAAACACGTCGTAATCCAGTTTTAAGTCGCTGGTTATGGGGCAAATCGGCTCAAAATCGACGTCCGCTTGCTTGTAGCAGGAGCCTATTTCGGCAAGCAATGCTCTCAGCGTATCACCTTTTACATCTATTTCGGCAAACCCTTTCTCCCGAGAACCTGGCCAGGGGGCAAACAGGCCCGGTAGGGATGAGACGGAGCCTCCCGGAGCCAGCTGCCCGTCGTAGTTAACTAGGGCTCTCAATTGCTCGAAATGTGGAACTATGGCTACTCTCATGCTCATCCCCCTTCAACTCTTATCTTTATTTTCCAGCTGTTCAATGCGTTGCTGGATTTCGTTGAGCTGCTGGGCTAGATCCTGCGACTGGGCCTTGAGCCCCTCGATTTCTTGGGTGGGGCTGTGGGGTGCCGAAGCCGTGGGCGGGTTCATACCGAAGCCCATGCCTCGACCCATGCCGCCGCCTCGGCAACGGCCTTTGCCTCCACCCATGCCTCGCCCCATACCGCCGCTCATACTACCTCCGCCCATGCCGAAGTGGTCGGGAACGTTGGGTTGGGGGCTGGCTTTTAGCTTGCCGGCGCGGTAGCTTTCGATGGCGTCTTTTGCACTGCCCGAGGCGCCGGTTATCATCTCGATGCCGGCGGCGGACAATACCTGATGGGCGTTGGGCCCGCAGTTGCCGGTGATAATGGCGTCCACGCCCTTTTGGGCGACCATCTGGGCGGCGGATATTCCCGCCCCACCCGAGGCCATGGCGCTGGCGTTATCAATCGCCTCGAACTCCATCGTTTCGGGGTCGGCGATGATGAAATAGGCGCAGCGCCCGAAGCGCGGGTCGACCTCGGCTTCTAGGGTGGGCCCGTTAGCTGAAATAGCGATTTTCATAAAGTGCCTCCTTATCCCTTCTTCTCGTCCTCGAGCTGGCGCATCCTAGATTCAATCTGCTCCAGTTGCCCCTTTATCAATTCCGCCTGGCTCTTCAGGTAGTCGAGCTCGGATGCACCGGTGGGGGTTGTAAAGGGGGTGGTTGGGGCAGCGAATTGACCAGCGCCGCTCAGGTAGTAGCCGCAGCGCGGCAGCCCGCCCCTACCTCTGCCCACATAGGGCCAGGGAGGTGAAGAGCCCCGAAAACCGAAGCCCATGCCTCCGCCTCTTCCTGCACCTCTGCCCATTCCGTAATACATATTTACCTCCTTCCGCCATTCATCATGGTTAGCTGGCGGATTCCTTTAATCTGGGGATAGGTCGCCCCCTGGCTGACGCAGTTCAGCGCCAGCTGTGGGTCGGTAACCTTTGTGCCCGATATAGCGTTGATGCCGTGGCCGAAGAGCACCGGGGAGAGGGGGGCGGTGTCGCCGATGATGACCACGTAGGCATCGGGGCGGCACAGCTTTAAAAGCTCCTCGATGGTGTGGTTGGTGAAAGCGGTGCCGGTGATGCCGATTACGTTGGCTTGCGGAACAAGATTCTCAGCTTCGTCCTCGGCGAGGTCGCCCTCACGCGGGTTCTTCTCGATTACCCAGAGTTCGGCCACGGCCTCTCGCAAACGCGGAACAAAGGGGAAGTGACCGACAATAGCCACCTTTTTGCCTTTGCCCCTTTCGGCGATGAGTTGGCCGGCGTTAAGCTCCCGGCACTGTTTTTCGTTGACTTCAAGCAGCGAGTTGATGGCGGCCATGCCGACAGCAGCCTCCAGTATTTTATCTGAGTAAGCCATTCGGACCAGTTCCGGGGAGCTTTTCTCCAGGAGGCACCCTGGATCTCCGACTGACGGCTGCTCTTGCTGGAGGGCATCTCGGGGCAGCGTCGCCGCCAGCCCGCAGTTACGTGTCAGGACGGCGGTGTGGAAGAGACCCATGCGGACGTCTCTCACTTCCGCGTCCGTATCCAACGTCGCCATTAAATCATCGAGGATTTTCATCATCTCTGCGCTTGGCTGCTCGGGTGTGGCCAGTTGCGCCGGCCCCGACCCGCACCCCGCCTGGGGCCAATAGGCCAGAGCGCCATGATTTCGGCCGTGCTGCAGGTGGGGCAAAGCTCCGGCGGCTTCTTTATCATCTTTTCGAAGGGGACTTCCCACTCGTGGCCGTTGTGGCAGCGGAAGCGGCGCACCGACATCTCGTAGTTGCCGCCCTCGATTCTTATTGCCTTGCCGTTGAGTAGGGCATCGGCCATCTTCTGCCGCGCCGAGAGCAATATGCGGGCGAAGGTGCTGCGCGACACTTTCATCTTTTGGGCACACCCGTCCTGCTCCAGGCCCTCTATGTCCTTGAGCCGAATCGCTTCGGCCTCCTCAACGGAGAGGCGTACTTCCTCAAGGTTGGCCAGTGGCACGCCCGCTGGTTTGAAATAGGTCACCTGGGGGATAGAGTCCACCCGTCGCCACATAGGTTGTCTGCCCATAAGCCTTTATCCTGATTTTTAAGTCATAAGCCCATTAAATAGCGATGGTTACTAGTTATTTTGGTCTTATGCTCATAATTATTCTAGTATATTGCTTCTAAGTTGTCAACCGGCTTGAAGATAGATAAGGTCCAGGTAACTTTTTCTACAACGTGCTCTACGAGGCGCATGTGGTGCTAGAGGTGACCAATCATTCAAGCTCAGGGGTAATTTCCTCATCAGATCGGATTCTAGAGGTATTCCTTCGGGGCAATTTCCCGTTCGTTGCCGGAAGCTATAAATGATTGTGGCGGAATACGGTAGCTTAATTTATGGCATTACGATAGATAGAATCTTATAAGACGAATAAATACGATATGAGGAGGTAAAAAGGATGAAACAAAGGGCACCTGCTTTAGCTGATGCCCCTACTTTCCAACGGCTTTGGGACGCTCTTGGCTCAAAGCTAATTGAAGCCGCACAAGAGCATCTGCTTTACACGCAGGGGGTCAGAGGTGTGAGTCCTCTACCGCTCACCAAACCTTCACCAAGAGGCTTGCTACTTCTCGCGGACTCTCTACCCCGCGATAACATTGCTGCCTTAGTCTTTACCCGTCCACTTTGTGCTCGAAGCCCGGTGGATATACGTCGATCAAATCAGCCTTCCACTCCCCGATACCCAAGAGCATGGGTATCATGAAGAAGGGCTTCCGGACATTGGAGAAATATACCGGCAGGTGCACCACATCCTTGGGGACAAAGATGCCAGTCGGTTCGTTAAAGGTGTACTTTTCCGCCTCTTCCCCTTTACCCATCCAGAACTCAACATCCCCTCCCAGGTCGCTGGCGTCCTCGGGGTCAGTGCCTACGAAGAGAAATATCTCGTCGCAGCCGTGCGAGTGCGGGGTATCCTTGGGCATTTGCAGGCCGCCGGCATCGCCCTTTAATTGAGCACCGCAACCAAAGCCGCATCCCGACTTGTATATCAGCAAAAAGCGCAAGTCGATGGGGGATGTGGGGTAGACGGTCTTATCAAAGAACACGGGCGGCCTTATCTTCTTCCTGTAATCGGGATTTACAATCCCTTTTGGCTTTAGCGTGTTAATGTATTTCGCGTATTTAGCCATTCAATCCTTTTCTCCTTTCCTGTAATGTGCCGAGCTCATTACGTTTTTGAGATAATGCTTTTACAATATAAACCGCCTTCTTTAAAGTTACAACGGTCTATTGACCACGACCTAAAGTTCGTTCCCCGCAAAGAGTGGTTTTTGCGCACGCCCACCGCTTATGCTAAAATCACATTGAGGTTAGACTTGGTTGAACTAAAAACCAAAACACGTATAATGCTGGCTGACGACCATCCCCTGCTGCGTCAGGCGTTGAGGAACGTTCTGGAAAAACAGCCCGACTTCGAGGTTATTGCCGAAGCCAGCCATGGCGAAGAGGCGGTCAAACTGGCCACCGAGATGCTCCCCGACATCGTAATTATGGATATAAGTATGCCTATCCTCAACGGGCTGGAGGCAACCAAGCAAATTAAGGCGACTAACCCTTCGATAGCCGTGCTGGTGCTGACCGTCCATAGCGACAGCGAGCACATACTGAGCATACTCCAGGCCGGCGCCGGCGGCTATTTGACCAAAAGCGTATACGGTGACGAAGTCATTCATGCCGTGCGCGCCCTGGTCTCCGGAGAAACGGTGCTTTCCCCCGCCGTTTCGCAACAGATCTTCAAATACGCTTTTCAGCACGGCTCCAAACCCAAGGACCTGGGCATGGGCGATAAGCTTTCCTCCCGGGAGCTGGAGGTACTCCACCTGGCGGCCAAGGGCATATCAAATAAAGATATCGCTCAGAGGCTCGGCTTGAGCCTGCGCACGGTGAAGGGTTACCTGGCTGGCCTTTTCCAGAAACTTAACGTGGCATCACGCACCGAAGCCGTAATCATTTGTTTGAGGAAAGGCATCCTTACCCTCAAAGACCTCGAATAAAACAACTATCGAGGAACGAGTGTTAGGCAGCGCACTGGTTAAAACCAAGGGGAAGTTCTTCAAGAGCCCTCACTTCTGGGCCATTATCGTTATTACCCTGTTTCTGGTATTAATCTATCAGGCCTGGCCCTGGCGGACCTGGAAGTTCGAAGAGGGTTTCTGGCAATGGTTCTCCTGGCTCTCTCCGTTGTACAACCTAGCCATAATTGAGCTGATAAACCGTGTTGTCGGCATCCTCTTCCTGGTGCCAATTATCTATGCGGCCGTTGTTTTCTCTTGGCAGGGTGCCCTGGTCACTTTCTTGCTGGCGCTTATCAGCGTGCTGCCGATAGCGCTGGACGTTTGGTCGACCAGCTCCCTCATAACCAACATGCTCCTGTTGCTAGTACCCCTCTTTGTCGTCTCACTGGTTGCCTTTGAGCTGGCACGGCGGCGTCGGGAAAGGAAGCATTTTGCCGAACGGGAAACGGAGCGCAAGCTATACATCTCGAAAATACTGGAGTCCCAGGAGAACGAAAGGCTGCGCATCGCCCAGGAAATCCACGACGATACCATTCAGACATTGCTGGTCATCGCCAATGCCGCCCAGAACCTGGTTCCTTCGAGCAAGGGTGACATGGCGAAGCTGAAGAAGCGTGCGGAATGGATAAGGGACGCCACACTTCAAGCCATCGAAGAGCTGCGCCGGACGAGTCTCGACCTGAGACCGAGCGTGCTGGACGACCTCGGGCTGGTACCGGCCTTAAGGTGGCTGTTGGACAATATGAGTGAGGGGTCGGATGTAAATACCCGCATCACCATAAAGGGTGCCAGGCGCAAGTTGCCTCCGGAGGCCGAGGTCACCATATTCCGCGTGGTGCAGGAGGCGCTGAACAATATCAAGCGCCATTCAAAGGCCACCGAAGCAGCCGTTAGCTTAGAATTCGAACCCGACCGCCTCAAGATAACAATAGAGGACAATGGCCGAGGGTTTCGTCCGCCCCGAAAACCTAATAGGCTTGCGGCTAGAGGCCAGTTGGGACTAATTGGGATTCGGCAGCGGCTAGACCTTCTTGGCGGAACGCTCAAAATCCGTTCCAAGATTGGGGGCGGAACCTCGCTCTTAATTGAGGCCAAGTGCTAGTTTCTGGGCAATCATTTCAGCTTATCACTTCATCATGCCCGGGAGCCAGATACTCAGGTCGGGGAAGATTATTAGAATAGCTAAGAAAAGCACCAGTACAGCCAGGAAGGGTGCCACGCCACGGATGACCTGAGCAACAGGCATACGAAAAGTCCCGCTCATCAGGAAAAGATTTAAGGCCACGGGTGGCGTGATTAGCGCTATCTCTATGTTAACCACCATCAGCACCCCAAACCACACCGGATTGAAGCCCAGGGCGACAATCAATGGGATAAAGAGGGGCACCGTCACCAACATGATGGCCAGGCCGTCCATAATAAAGCCCAGAACAAGCATAACGAGATTCATGATGATGATTACCATCCAGGGGGATAGCCCTGAAGACGAGATGAAATCGACCAGCTCCTGCGCCAGCCTGGAGCTTCCCACCAGATAGGAAAAGATAGTAGCCGCAATAATCATAAGGCAAACCATGCCCGTAAGCGTTGCCGTCTCCGACATTGCCCTGACTAGATTGCGGAGACGAAAACGATAAAAGGCAACAGCTATGAACAGTATAATTAGAACTCCGATTCCTCCTGCCTCGGTAGCCGTTATCACCCCCATGTAAATTCCGCCCAGTATGCCGAACATAAGGACAACTACAGGCCAGACCTTTCTAAGCGACATCACCCTCGCTGTCCAGCTAACACTGGCCGGACGGGGAGCTAATCCGGGACGTCTCAAGCAGGCTATTACGCAATAAGCCGAAAGCATGCTGGCTAAGATGACGCCGGGTATTACACCAGCTATGAAGAGCTCGCTTATAGACTGCTGGGCCATGATGGCGTAGATAATGAGGGGGATACTGGGTGGAATCAACGGGCCAAGGACACCCCCCGACAAAAGGGCACCAGTGCTAAACTTCCTGTTGTAGCCGAGCCTTTCCATTTGGGGTAGAGCTACTTTGCCCACCGTAAGTATGGTCGTTCCGCTGGCGCCCATGGTAGCGGCCATACCTGCCTCAGCCCAGACAGCGGCCACAGCCAACCCGCCAGGGACGCGCGATAGCCAGTTATTAGCCGCATCGAAAATATTGGCGCCTATTTCGGTTTCAGCGATGATATAGGCCATCAGTATGAAGAGGGGAAGCGGCGTCCAATTTAAGCTGTAAAAAACGGTAAAGGGGGTCAATCCCAGCCTGGCCAGGGCCGGCTCTCCCAAGCCCCAGAGGACACCGATCACAGTGCAAAAACCGAGAGCATAGGCAATGGGTACCCCTATTAGCATCAAGAAAAGCGACCCCGCGACACATATCGCCGTTATGGTCAAGATATCCATGCTAGTCTCTCCGGCAACTGACAAACTCGAACGTGTTGAAAAGCCACGCTATACCTCATCTATTCATTCTCGGTTACTTCTTTGCTACCCAATGAGGCAAGGTAACGCAAGATTTGAGCAATAAGCACCAGACAAAGCAAGGCTACGCCAATAGGAATGGCCACCATCATCGGGAAGGTAGGCAAGCCCGTGGTACAGGTGGTCTGCCCGCTCTGCAGGGCGAACCAGGCCGTTTCCCAGGTTTTCCAGACGAGGGGAATACAGAAAACCAGACCCACAACAGGCCCGACGATATTCACTATAACGCCTCGTACCGCCTGGGAGAAATAACGGTCAAATATATCAATCCTGAGGTGCCGGCCCAGCCTCTGGGTGTGGGCTATGCTGAAAACGACACAGGCTAGCATCAAGATATAGCTAATCTCATAGGCGTAGGGGTCGGGGTTTCGGAATATGTACCTCATGGCTACCCCGTAGCCGGTGACAAAGGCCATCAGGACTATCAGCGCTCCGGTAAACAGCCAACAAAGACGGGTGATGCGGTCGAGCTGCGAACCCAAAAATTGTAGTATTCTTTCCAGCCTGTTCATGACCATTTCTTAAAAGACTGGAGGAGCCGCTACAGCTCCTCCAGTCTTTCCTTTAGCGATTATTCACCTTCAAAACTACTTGCCACAGGGAATGAATACCCCACAAAACTGGCTCCCCCCTTCAAGAGTTACGCTTAACTAAGGAAGTTAGTCGTTAGCCTCGTCGAAAGCATCTTGAATCTTCTCAGCATCCCCTGAATCGAGTTGGGCATAGAAATCATCGACGACTGAAGCTGTCGCCTGACGCCATGTTTCCAGCTCTGAAGCGGGCAAGTAATAGATTTCGATGCCGGCGCTCTCACACTCTGCGTACGACGTCACCATAAGATCCTGGAAGGCGGCAAAAATCTTGGCCTCAAACTGGTTAGCTTCGTCAATCATTATTTCCTGGATGTCATTCGGCATGGCCTCGAAAACATCCCGGTTTATGCTTACGGTAACAAATATGCCCGAAACAGGCGCGACAGTAGAATATTTAACAGCGTCATAGGCGTTCATAAGATATATGGCGGCTTCGTTCCACCCCACACCCCCTTCTATCGCTCCTCTCTCCAACGCAGGTACCACATCCATAAAGGGCATAGCTATAGGTGAGCCACCCAAGGCTTCCACAGTAGCCGTCTCCAAGGGACTGGCCGTCTGTATTATTAGACCTTCCCAGTCGGCCAGGGTCTCTATCGGCTCATTCCCAACATAATGGTGAAAGTCCTGCCCCTGGAAAGCCAGCAGGCGCTGGTTGAATTCCTCTTCCATAATGTCGTTATACAGCGAGTCCTTTATAATCTGCGAGAAGGCACTCAGCGCTTCAGGGTCATCAAGCACGAAAGGCAATCCCATGGCCCCGAACCTGGCGTCGCGGCTGGAGGAATATTGCAGGTCGAAGAAAGCCATGTCAACTGCCCCTGTTCTCACCATATCAAGGCTTTCCTCCATGGTACAAAGCTCAGACGCTGGATAAACCACCATTGAATAGTTGCTGCCGGCGGCACGCTCATTGAAATTCGTCGCCCATTCCTCAAGCAGAACCGTGTCAAACGACCCCGGTGGCCGATCCATGGCTACCCTTAGGACCACGGGCTCAGATGGCCCCTCTTCGCCGCAAGATGTGGCGCCCAAGATAGTAAATGACAAGACCAGTAACAGGCTCAAGAAAATAGTTAGTTTTTTCAATTTTCCCTCCTTTATTTGGTTAGTTTTTGGCTACCCGCGGCAAGTATTTATTACGAATTCGCCACACAGATATGATATATGCCCTGTTCTGAAGTTACAACGGCCTATTGACCACGTCCTAAAGTTCGTTTTTTTCGGTCGAAAGATAAGGTAAGATGATTGTAGCGATCTTTTGAGATTGCGGTCTCGGGGTCTGAAAAAGATGGCTCGCTGGGCCACGGAATTATAGTCAGAAAGGACGGTCTGGGGTATATGGAGGATAAGTTTAAACAGCTGGTGAGCGCCGGCGACCCGAAGAACAGAACCAGATGGGCGCGGGAGTGGCAGAAGCAGGGCAAAAAGGTCATCGGAGTCCTGGATAGCTTGGTACCCGAAGAGGTTATTTACGCTGCGGGAATGCTACCCTGGCGGATTCAGGGCAGCTGGCACGAAGATGTTTCCAGGGCGATGACATACCGCCACCCCCAGGGTAACACTTTCCTTAATCATGTCCTGGAGTCGTTCTTGGCGGGTGAACTTGACTTTCTGGACGCTATGGTTTGCAGTAACCGCGACGAAGACTTCAGGCGCTTCCGTGATTACTGGGAGTGGCTGGACAAGAAACACCCGGCCTATATTATTGAAGTCCCGACCAAGGACACCGAGAAAACCCGCCAGAGGTTCACCACCAAGATACGGGACTTTATCGGTTTCCTCGAGGAGATGGGCAAGGTGAAGTTAGATAATAATACGCTGCGTAAGGCCATAGCCATATACGACAAGGGCTATAGCCTGCTCAGAAAAATACACGAGCTGAGAAAGAAGGAAGTGCCGCCTCTATCCGGCAGCGAAGCCTTGGGCATAACCACGGCGGCTATGGTGATGCCCCGCGATGAGTTCAATAAAGAGCTGGAGGAGTTGCTGCCTTACCTGGTACAACGGAAAGCTGAAGTCAGCCACCCCCGGCCTCGCGTGCTGCTGTCCAGCGATATGCTGGACAACCCTGCCTATGTAGAGCTGGTAGAGCAGGCCGGCTGCCTGGTGGCTATGGATGACCTGGACAACGGCAGCCGCTATTTATGGAAGACAACAGACGGCAACAGTCAGGAACCCGCCTATGACCTGGCCAGACGCTATATCCAAAACGGCTCACCCCGTATGTTCGACTGGCGCGGGCAGATAGGGCAGATAGTAAAGTGGGTCAGAGAATACAACATTGATGGGGTGCTGGAGCTGGTCGACATGTTTGACTACCCGCGGAGCTTCCGCCGTCCCTATCTGGAGAAGTGGCTCAAGGAAGAGGGCATCCCCTCGATGAGCTTTGACCGCGATTACTGCCTGGCCAACGTAGGCCAGCTAAAGACGAGAATAGGCGCCTTTCTAGAGATATTGCAGGCTAAAGCCGCCGGCTGAATCTCTAAAGCGCTCTAGAAGTGACTTAAGAGGAGGCTACGATGAACCTGCTGGAGAGACTGATAGCTAGAAATAAGAAACTCCTCAAGGAGATGGAGGCGCACCCCGACCCGACGCAGATGCGCTCTAACCGATTGGCGCTCGAACTGGAGCTTGATGGCTATAGCGAGTTGCTGGAAGCCTGGCGGAAGGGTAAGCCCATCCTGACGCATTTCCCTTCCTCGGGTATGGCCAGAGCCATGGGCGCCCTGCATGCCCTCTACCAGGATATCCTACTCTGTACCCCGGCCCCGGAAGAAGGCTTAAAGCTCTACCAGGTCGCCCGCGACATGGGTATGCCCGATTACATGTGCGACGTTTTCACCCTGCCCGCGGCTGCGGTCAAGACGGGGGAGTTTCCTCCCCCTATTGTGGCTACATCGGGCACCGGTGGTGCCTGCCGCGTCTGGATGTACCACATGAAAGCCTTCGCCCAGTATTTTGCCGAGCAGTCTGGCATACCCGTTTTCGACATAGACACGCCCCACGACTACAGCGAAGAGAGCATAAAATATATGGCCGACCAGCTGGCCGAGCTTATAGAGTTCGTGGAAAAGCACGTGCCGGGCCTTAGATACAACGAGGCAGAGCACGCTAAAATCATAGAAGCCAACCGTACCTGGGTCCAATATTGCCTCAAGGACTGGGAGCTTAAGAAGACTATACCCATGCCGCTGATCAACAAGGAGAACGCCCTGCTGCCCCTTCACTTCGACCCCTCTCTCTACGGCGATCGGGAAAAGGTGCTGGAATTCTGGCGCCAGCGTGTGGAGGATGTCGAAGAGCGGGTAGCCAAGGGCACGGACAGGGAAGAGAAGCTGCGCATTCTCTGGCTGAACCCACTTCCCCTCTATGTGGACATCTTTTCCCTGCTCGACCGCCTGGGAGTTTCCATGCTTACCTGGATACCGCCGCTGGCGGCTTTTAACGGCTGGAGAGCCAACTGGGGGGATGAGAAGGAATTCGGGCGGAAGCTCACGCCGCTCGAGGAAGAAGCCAGGTTCATGTTCGGCGATATCTACGGGTCTCAGGAGTGGGCGGACGAGGTCGTCTGGATGTGTAAAGAGCTGAGCTGCGACGCCATCGTCTATTATCAGCTTGTCGGTTGCTTGCATATCGGCGCCCCCATCAGGATGGTTGCCGACACGGTAAGGGAGAAGTTGGGGTTACCGACCCTGGTGATGCGCGGGCGTCTCTACGACCCGACCAATCTGCCCCCCAACGAAGTCGAATCCACCCTCAAGGCATTTGTCGATGCCGTTCTGGCCCGCAAAGGGTGAGGCTGAAAGAAAGAGAACCTGACCGAAGAATGAGCGTTAGTTAGCTTAGCTAGCCATGGCGATTAATATACTGCTCGGGGAAATTAACAATTAGGGGTCGAAATGGTAATCTTGAAAGCTGCGTTCACATTAAAAGAACAAATGCCAGACGAAGAACAAAAGAAATTGCTTGCCCAGCTGGTTAAAGTATACAACAAGGTTCCTGGGCTAAAACGGAAATATTTTCTGGCAGATCCAAAGACGGGCGAGGCGGGTGGCATTTACGAGTTCGATAACCAAGAGGCCCTAGAGGCATATCTAAAATCGGATGTATGGCGGGATGTTGTTGTGGCCAACGCAAAGGGGGAGCCTAAGGTTGAGACGTTCGTCGTTCTTGCCACAACAGATGCTGGCTTAGTTATCTGATGTCGATATCTTAAAAAAATGCTAGGCGGGCTCTGCTAGGGGAAACTGAGGTACCAGGGGGCTTTTAATCTTTTTCCCCCAACTGGTTTAAATTTTTACCTCCCCCTCCCGCGTGGGTAGCCTCAGCTGTAATCGGGCAAGTGGCATCCCGCCTAGCATTTTACCTTCAAAGAATATGCCACTTCGGCACCCCTAGCCACCAATGGTGGCACTGCGTGGTAACTGGGGTATTCCGCCGGCAACATTTATGGTTTCACCGGTAACGAATGCCGAAAGCTCTGATGCCAAGAATAAGGCGGCTCCGGCGATATCCTCCGGTGTTCCAATTCTCTGCATGGGCACCTCTTTTCGGGCAATCTCGGCAAAATAGGCATCTTTATCCGGTATGTCCTTGGTTACGGGCTCCCAGAATGGCGTGCGGACAGGTCCCGGCAGAATGGCGTTCACCGCGATGTTAAAAGGAGCCAATTCGAAGGCCAGGTTATAGGTTAACCCCAGCACCCCGGCTTTAGCCGAGTGATAATGGACCACGGAAACTGCCGGGTGGACCGCTCCTAAAGAAGAAATATTTACAATCTTACCGTATTTGTTTTTTTTCATGTGGGGTACAACCGCCTGGCAGCATAAAAAGACACTCTTTAGGTTCAGCTTTAAAGACCTGTCCCACTGCTCTTCACTAACCTCATCAAGAGAGCCTTTAGGGTCAGGTACTCCTCCCGCATTATTGACCAGAATATCAATTTTACCGAATTTGCTCATAGCCTTATCCACCATAGCCCTTACCTGGCGGCCAACGGTGACATCACATGATACAAAAGTCCCCTTCCCCCCCTTTTTCGAGACCTCCTCCGCTGTTTTCTTCCCCTCCCTCGCGTCAATATCGGCGATAACGACCGAGCAACCTTCGGCGGCGAATTTGAGGGCTATACCCCTGCCGATCCCTACGGCACCACCGGTGATAATGGCAACTCTATCACTAAGTAACACCTTCTGCCTCCTTAAGAGTGTTTTCCCTACCGATTTGGTCAATTTGTATGTTATACTATCTCACTGCAAAGGTGTTAGACAATGTTAGCGGTTACCGGGGCTAGTGGTCAAGTGGGGGGTGGGCTTGCCGTCAGCGACACCGTCCCCAGGCTGACCGGACACCCGGCGCAGTCACTGGCTGACTACCTAGAAAAACACCCTGAAAGTTATCGGCATCTCCCAAAAAGTGCCTGAGGAGGAAACTATGCCTCGCGGTTATATGGGCAAGATACTAAGAGTAGATTTATCCAAAAATGAGCTTAAGGATGAACCGCTCGATGAGAATCTGGCACGCCAGTTCATCGGCGGTTATGGCATTGGCGCCCGGGTTATCTTCAGTGAGCAGAAGGCTGGCGTCGACCCTTTAGGACCGGATAATATCTTCGGCATTTTAACCGGCCCGTTTACGGGCACCCAGGCCATTTCGGGCACAAGATTCACCGTGGTCGGGAAATCGCCGTTGACCGGGGGCTGGGGTGATGCCAATTGCGGTGGTTATTTCGGCGCTTACCTGAAATTCGCTGGCTATGACGGCCTGTTTTTCACCGGCGTATCAGAGAAGCCGGTCTACCTCTTTATTGATAATGGCCAAGCCGAGCTCAGAGATGCCGCCAATCTCTGGGGTAAGGACAGTTACTATACTGAAGACACGTTGAAATCAGGATTGGGCCGAGATGTGGCCGTGGCCTGCATCGGCCAGTCAGGAGAAAAACTATCCAGAATCGCGGCTATTATCCATGACCGTGGTCATGCCGCGGCCCGCTCGGGCTTGGGCGCCGTTATGGGGGCTAAGAGGCTTAAGGCAGTGGCGGTGAAGGGCAGAATGAAGGTGCCCGTTGCCGATGAAACGAGGACCAAGGAACTGAGAAAAAAGTACCTGGCCGACCTTAGGGGGCCTCTTGAAAAGCTGAGGAAGTACGGGACGACGTTCGTTACTGTTTCCTGCATAGAGAGCGGGGACTCGCCGGTAAAAAACTGGGGAGGGGTAGCCGTGGTTGATTTTCCCGATGCCAAAACCATCGGAGACGAGGCCGTGAGAGCCCACCGGTTGAAGAGGGCTAGCTGCTATCTATGTCCTATTGGGTGTGAAGCGCTTATGAAAGAAGGGACGGGAGAATATAAATATCAGGCGGGTTGCCATAGACCTGAGTATGAGACATCGGCCATGTTTGGCAGCGACTGTCTCAATAAAAACGTTGAATCATTAATTAAGGCCAACGACATCTGTAACCGCTATGGCATTGACACCATCTCTGCCGGGGCCATCATTGCCTTCGCCATGGAATGCTATGATAAAGGGCTCATCACTAAAAAGGACACCGATGGTATCGAAATGAGCTGGGGAAACCATAAGGCCATAGTGGCCATGACGGAAAAGTTGGCCATGAGGGAAGGTTTCGGTGATATATTAGCCGATGGCGTTAAGATAGCCGCCGAGAAAATCGGCCGGGGCGCTGATGAATACGCTATACATGTTCGGGGGCAGGAGGTTCCCGCCCACAACCCCATAGACGGTTATGCTTTAGCCACTACCTATATCACCAATGCCACCCCCGCCCGTCATACTCAAGGCTCTGAGGAACATCATATTGATGGACTATTACCCAAATTCGACAAGCAGTCATTCAGCGGCCGCGCCCAGGTATACAAAAGGGGCAGCAACTTCCAGCACTTCCTGATGTCGGTCGGGTTCTGCCTATTCGTGCACGGCGCCTTACCCCATGTTGATGCTGTCGTCGAGTTTATGCGGGCCGTTACCGGTTGGGACGTAACCATAGACGAACTGGTATTGACCGGGGAGAGAATCGGCAATCTGCGGCAGGCCTTTAACATTCGCGAAGGGATTTATCCCCTGCCGTACCAGATATCGGGCAGACTGCTGGGCAAGCCGCCGCTAAAAGCGGGACCACTGGCTGGGGTTACCGTCGATGAAGAGACCATGATCAGGGAATACCTGGAGGCCATGGGTTGGGACCAGAAAACAGCCCGACCCAGTGATAAAAAATTAAAAGAACTTGGGCTAGAAGATGTGGCCCAGGAACTCCCATAGCCAACTCAAGCATAGCAACCAAAGGAGGTAACATTATTGATGAGTAGCCTTGAGGGTAAGGTCGCCATAGTCACCGGAGCCGCCAGCAAGAGGGGCATGG